>Ga0123355_10019698_pt1 | contig 10747 bp, 6 predicted proteins | sample TergutEmb28metaG_3_FD_89872 | JGI IMG/M metagenome (GOLD analysis project Ga0123355, IMG submission 89872) | Embiratermes neotenicus P1 segment gut microbial communities from Petit-Saut dam, French Guiana - Emb289 P1 | ecosystem: Host-associated > Arthropoda: Insects > Digestive system > Gut ...
AAGCTTTCGCCGTGTTCTAAATGTAATTTATTCCTTTTTGGGTAATTCCCCGGCGTCTGAGTTCTAATTGCCGACGTTTCGGAACTCACTATCGGTTCCATCTTCATAGGCAGGTGAATGAATCATACTTCATTCACCTGCCTATGAAGATGGAACCGATAGTTCCGAAACGTAGGCAATTAGAACTCAGAAGCTGGGGAATTACCAAAAAAGGAATAAATTACAGGTGACATCAAGTTGGTCTCCCTTTATTCAACTATTTGTAGCACGTAAGTAGTGAAACACAAATGGTGTTTTTTGACGGTTGAGGACATTTATAAGATTTTTTTACAAAATACCTGCTGCTTGGAATTTATACCTCTTATAATTTACCTTGTTTTTGGCACCAGTTGTCTCTTATCGAGTTCGATATAACTGTTGTGTTCACTTTAAACATATGACAAAGATTTCTGTGATAGATAAATGGATCAAATTTTACAAGCAGAAGTGCAAACAGTGGAAAAACTTCGGTATATTAAGTTCATTGAGTCAAGTAACTGGAAATTTTAGGAATAATATCCGGGTTAATTAGTGCATAACGTATTGTTCGATTGTTAGTCTTTCTGTCCATTCTACAGACTTTGTACTTTGTTTGGATAAAGCAACACAACGTACTCTTTTCTCTATTTCTCATGTCAAGTGCAGATTTTCGCTTAACAATTTAGCTGCACGTACAGGCTGTGGAATTCTTGTTGTTATTGGTTCTTCTTTCCTGGCTTTTCAGAAGGATGTCAGACCAGCAAGCCTGTGCATTTAAACTCCTAGTGTATTGTTCCTACCCATTTGAATATCTACACTCCATAACGTCCCAACACAATAAAAATGTAGATAATTACCTACTCCTACTTTACTCAGCTTCAATTACATGTTATTCTTTCCACACAATTTTATTCTAGTGGTAACACAATCATTTGTCATTTCCTACTAATATCTTGGAACGTGTCACTGGCAGATTGTAATAATATCAAAAACTTTTTATTTCTTGTTGATGAAAAAGAATCCTCTTAAAATATTCAGTAACAGTGGCGATAAAATTTTCAAGGTGGAAATTTGTCAGATGGTTGAGTACTGCTTCTGACAACATGTAGATTACTAGGTTGAAATCGACGTTTCATAGGAATATGTTACTTCCGTCTTCAGGGTTGAAGTTTTGTCAAGGCAGGTAAAGAGTTTTGCGTAAAAATCGCCTAAACTTCTTGAATGTAATTTTATCAACACTTATGATTCAGACAATACTCGCCTATGAAAGGTGGATAATTATAATTATCAACGTGTTGACTGGCAAATAATTATTTACTAACCCTTTGACGCCTAACGACTCCTATAGTGGTCGTACCGCACCGCTAACCTCTAAACGTTGCATTTTATATATTTATTCAACAAATATAGGTACTGAATATTTTAAACACGGTATACCCTCTCCGTCCGTTTCTCTTCAAAATGCATTTTGTTTCATAATTCTAACGTATTTGGTTCCTATTTTATTCACATTTTATATACAGAGTGTGCTAAAATTAAGAAAAATAATTCCGGCGCCAAACGGCCAATCAACACGTCATGATATTCTAGAAGAATGTAATTTTAATTGTGAAATAAAGTGAAATACTAACTTGATGCAAATAGGTAATTTTATTGATGTATTCTTAGCTCGACATGTTTCGGGTACATACACCCATCATCAGGAGCATTAGAAGTTGAGTTGCAGCATATGGCTTTCTGCACCGAGTTTTTGGATGGTTGGTGGTTTTGAGAGCCGCTGCGTAGGTCGTGTGTACGGTGCTGATAGTGCTGTGCGACGCATGGCACTAACAGCACGACCTACGCAGCGGCTCTCAAGACCACCACCCATCCAAAATCTCGGTGCAGAAAACCATATACTGCAACTCAACATCTATTGCACCTGATGATGTGGGTATGTACCCGAAACATGTCGAGCTAAGAATACATCAATAAAATTACCTATTTGCATCACGTTGGCATTTCACTTTATTTCATGAGGAAGATGCACGGTCAAACAACCCTCAATATAATATTACTTGTCTATAACGAATTTTAATTTTACTTCTCGGTTGTTTGGCGGTTGAAAATAACGTGTTTTGCCAGTCGTGTTATTGTGTCGCTTCTTGCTAAGTGTCCGAACAGTTCTGTCCCTGCGAATCAGCTCAGAAGATAAATATGGGTAGATCCCTTTGGGTTGACAACTCGCAAAACATAGCAAGAATACTAGAAAATTGATGGCAGATATGCCTTCTCATGTGCGCAACAGTTGCGAGAGAAAGCTCTACAGGACAAGGAATATTTTCACATAGCTACATAACTACAGAATGTTCCGAGTTTGGATTTGTGCTTGAAATCATCTATTATTATTTTTCATTTTATAATATATAACTGTAATCCTAAGAACTCAGCACCCGTGAAGACGCATTGTGCTCCTCGAAACAGCAATGTGTGTATTGCTGTACGCTAAATTTAGAAGCACTAAAGCTTGAACTAACTGGACTCTTGCTAAAATGCAAACGAATGTAAGACTACATTTGTTTTGTGTGTGCTTATCGTCTGCAAGTTCCTTAAGGCAAAACGATGCAGATAACACAGGCCAGGACCGGGGGAGAGGGGTACGCTATTTTGTATTATCCTGTACCGTACCTGGGCCAGGTAGCTCAGTCGGTATAGCGACTGACTATGGACTGGACGGTCCGGGATCTAATCCCAGTGGGGACGAGATTTTCCGCCCGTCCAGACCGGCCCTGGGGTCAACCCATCCTCCTGTACAATAGGTACCGGGTCTTTCCCGGGGGTAAAGTGTGGCCGGGGCGTGCTGCTGACCACTCACCCCCTTCTAGTGCCGCGGTCATGCACTCACCCCCTTCTAGTGCCGCGGTCATGGAAGAGTAGAACTATACCTCTACCCACCCTCTGGGCCACACCGGGCCTGTAACAGGATCGCTTTTCCTTTACCTATACCTGTACAGTACGGAAGATATATTCTAGGGAACTAAAATTTAAACTTTGTGTACTTGAAAATTTAACTTCATGATATACACACCGAAAGAAAAGAAGGGGTCTCTGGCCCGATGCACAGTAACGAGCAAGGCGCACAAGAGAACTACCGCAATCCGTCCACTCTGCACATTAATGTGTCATACAGTAATGTTAATCTGTGCCATTTGAGGAAGTAGAGTTATATTTCGTTAGCAACACAACATGCATCTCTAGCCTTAAACTTCAGACGTAAATATATTTTAGCCATAATAATTGATGTTGTGTTAGACAAAGCAGCTTCGTATTTCTGGAAGCCCTGTGTTCGACACCTTCTGCTTTCGGGCTGCTTAGTGTGGCGGCCATCCTTTACAAGTGTGTTTGGGACGTGCGAACTGCGAACACGGACCGGGACACCGGCTACCCTGACTGAAGTGTTTCGTGACGTTCCTCGGTATTTCCAGTGCCCTAAATACCATTCATCATACCAATCGATGTTAAATTTTCCGATATAACCTACTGAGAAAGTAGGGAATTAAGTCGTAATTGGCCACATAGTAGAAAGAAGAAAATACCAAGCATAGTGTCAATATGTAACATAGAATTTCTTTCACACTGTAAGCAAAACGTAATATAAAATCACATTGTTGGAAACAATGCAACAATGCTGTTCGTAAAATGCTGTTAATTTAGAGGGAACTAAGCTCGTTTCTACTTTGGTATTATACTTAGATTATTTGCCAAAAATAGAGTCATTTATTACTGTATATTATTGTATCAATTCAAGGATATTTTAGGTTGGCGGTTTAAAGGAGAAGGAATCGCTGAGAGACAAAAGCAGGAATTATGGGAAATGTTTTTCAGATCAATTATAGACTTTGCAGTTCTATACAGACCGTCTGGGTCTTAATTGTCTGACTCTTCTCCTTTAGATACCCTTAATATCTGTGGACTGTAGACAAGTATTTATTGTGTAAATTTCCGGAATATCTACAACAGAATAACAATGCGTGTTGCGGGAATTCTAATTTGTTAAACAAATATTTATTCATTTTATGTATATACTATCAGAATATCATATTTTGCGATTTGTGTTTGGAAGTTCTTTTGTGAATAAATATGGGATATATGATATATTGAGAGTAAGGAAAGCAACTATTTTCCCTACACTTATAATATAACGGCTAAGGTGTCATTCCCGGGGGTAAAACGGCCGGATCGTAAATTTAACGCCCCAACCTCTATCTAATTCCGAGATTGAAGAAAAGAGTGGAACTATACTTCTACTTCCTTTTTGGGCCTGCATGTCGGGCTGTAGAGTGAAATTCACTTTACTTTACACACATATCTTATGGAAGTTTGGGCATTTGTAACTTGGAACACTTTTGTCAGTTATGTTTATAGTTTATGTGATCTATAAATAATTTGAATGGAAGCATCACGATGTGCTTGTAACGTAATATAATATTAAATAGTGTACGTCAGCATAATCACTTTATTACTCAAGGTAATTATAAGGCTACATGTTTCGACTATAGATTAGTCATCCTCAGGCCTCTTTTGTCAATTGTGTCACAAGATGCTATGCACATTTTGGGATCCCATGGATGTAAACACTATGGGATCCAAAAGCGTGCATAGCATCTTGTGACACAATTGAAAAAATAGGCCTGAGGATGACTAATCTATAGTCGAAACATATAGCCTTATAATTACCTTGAGTAATAAAGTGATTGTGCTGACGTACACTATTTAATATTATATCTATAAATAAATATAATTGGTCAATATGTAAAGAAAGCTAGATATAATATAGTATAGGTATTAAGTTAAATGTATCGCTGAATTGCTGGGTAAAGTGCAAGTTTATTGTCACTTCACTTCAGTGTGTAGCAGCACGTATTTATAGTTACTAATATTTAATCACATGACTTAAAATAGATCAATTGTATTTTTCGGCTTTGCCAAAATATTTAAAAAAAAAATTCTTAAATAGTAGGGAAAGACGTCTTGGGCGGAAAGACATTTCAACAACACAATCTTATTTGGTATATCAGAGATAGTTATTCGTTGAATTTCAGAACACATCACGTCTAGCTGCAGTTCTGAGTTTGTATTTGGTGATGTGAGATTTAAAAGGAATTTCATTTCAAAAGCATTTACTTTACTTTACTTTTACTTCTTCGTACTGTTTGGCACTTAGTTGGTTATATTCCTTATTAGCGGTTAAACCCGATCCAGACCCTTCCGTCCACACACACACACACACACACACACACACACACACACACACACACACAAACTCCTTCTGCCCCACTCCCCTGTTGACATTGTCTCACCGACTTTTCTGTGAGAGAAAATAACTGCCCTGAGAAATAAAGGCAACTATCATGGGAATTGTTAGGACATTCGAGCCTTAAAGTCGTCTTATAAAACACGGAATTCACTTACGTTCCTCTTTATTGGTTTCTTGTTAAAGCAATGTGCAGGATAGTGCGTTTCATGAGGAAATACACATAAGAAACTTCCCTTGTACAGTTCGATCTCTAAACACGGTGAAACCGTAGAGTTGATGTCACAGGAACATCAAATAATCCTTCAAATTCTAGGGTCTGTTGTTTATTAAGTCCAATTCTATACAGCACAGACCTTCTTGAGAAACTAGAAGTCGCTAATATAATCAAGCTTTCCTTTTTACTAGAAAACCCCTTACCTGGTTCGCAAGAACGACGGAGATGTTGCTATTCTGAATCAGATACAATTATTTCTTATTATACGAAACTAATTTAAAACAACTGTAATCACTCTTCCACGTCACATTTACGTTTATCAGCACTAGTCTTGTAATCCTAGGTATTTAATTCTTTAAGGTTGTCGTACAAAAATTGTAAAAAATTTTCACCTTACACGTTCATCTTACCAGAATTGTCCGTTTCATCTTTGACAATTTAATCGCCCCAATATCATGTGGCGAATAGTTTGAAAACTATGTAAGTGGTGAGCATTAAAAGCAGTACTAAAGGTGGTATGTTGATGTAGTTATATTCTGAGAACAGACATCATTCCTGAAAGCCTTTCTTGCGTGTGTGTCTTCTCTTTTTAGAGTACAACATAAAAGTCATTCTGATATGAAGGATAAAATAAAGTAAATCTTATAAACTATTTTGACGTTCAGCTGACCATGCGTCGTGATAAAGTCTTATAATAAAACTCTACATGTTTCGGACAGTTCCTCTGTCCATCATCACACACAGCAGTGGTATATGTCATACAGGTTTGCTGACAGCTTGCGGACGCGATCAGACCGAACTGCAGCAGAACCAAACCAGTTCCGTCCTGATCCTGCTCGCAAGCTGTCAACAAACCTGTATGATATATACCATTGCTGTGTGCACAGAGAAAAACTCCTGACGATGGACAGAGGAACTGTCCGAAACATGTAAAATTTTATTCCAAAAATAAATTTGAGAAATTAGTGCATCTAGTTTGTTTTATTGTAAGAACATGTAAGATATGTAGGTAAAACATTCGCCTATTGGCTATTCAAGGGAAATTGGAATTAGAATATGATCAAATTTTCTCTCTTTGAAATTAACGACCATTTCAGCCTAAAGGAATATGCTTATGATAGGAGAAAATGCTGTTCTGTGTAGCGTTTTGAAGAAGAGAGTTCCTTTTGCTAGACTTCAAATTTCAGATGTCTTGACTTTACAGGCGAAAGTTCCAAATAAGCAGACAGCAACGCATTCCGGAGTTTTTAAGGCTACCTTCAGAAGCACTCAACGTTCCTTGAAAATCTTGTGTGTCCCTGAAATTTTAACTATATTTATACCGTTTGTACTTTATTAACAAACATGTACTCTAATGAATCCCCGTTAAGTCCAGGCATTGCCATTCGTGATTATTCTAAAACAAATAACAAATTTTGTTCACTCTGAGGAGTTTCTCAATGGAAGTGACTTCTCTGTCCGTTGTTGTGGAGTTTTCTTATTTTTTTCTCGCAATTCTTTAGAACCATACAAATATAAGGCCATTTCACTGTGGCATAACGTAACAGCGATATACTAAACAAGAAAATAGTTTCAGACTTATGACGGAAAGTGATAAACCGCAAAGTATGTATATATTGACGATAAAATTTTATATGCATGGTAAAGCAGCCCTGTCACAAGCCTGGAGTGGTCCAGAGTGTTCCAGGAAGTTAAGGTTCCCAGATTTCATGACAACGGCACAGGATGGTGCTAAGATTGTCAGCCTTACGCACCGGTCGCCTTTATCCCCAGGAAATGCTCCTGGTACTCATTTCTGTTAGAGGATGATTCGACCCCAGGGCCATAGTGTGATCGGAAGGATTTTATGACACCAGATGGGATCGAACTAGTGACCTTCCGATTTGTAGCAAAGCACCTTAACCACTGTGCCACCGCGGTCCCTTTCATATGCATGGACCAACTATAATTAAGTAGCTTCTTTTATTTTTTTGTACTTTACCGCAAATATTGTAATAGAGTCAAACTCGGTTTTAACGTCATGAAAGACACTGAATAATTTGTGTCGTTACAAACAGGTGTTGTTACAACTGACGAATATAATGTTATGTTAACAGCGAGGAATTAATTCGTACCACAGATTATCTGACTGGATAGTTGATATATCGTAAATCTGATATCGATATAACGAGTTCCGACTGCACTTGCCTAGGAACAGACAAGTTGTAAGGAAATGTTAGTCACCAAATAAAAACTATAACAATGCCTAGAGAGTAAAACTTTAATAATAAACCTTTGACGTCAGGTACATTTCAGTACGTTACTCTTGATGCTATCTGGACTTTTCTGTAAGAAGAAGATAGAAATATCAGCATGTAACTCTGAAGGGAAACTTGGGTGTGTATATATATATAGGATGGATAGCCTTGTTAATGCAAAATAGCAGCAACGAGTCTGTTGAAATTAAGACTGAAGACTAAGGGTGTAATTCTGATGCGGCTCATATCTCTGCCTCGTCTTCTCATTCACCCTCAGACTGGCACAAGTACCCGCTGCAGCATCACAGTCTCAGATGACACGTAACTTGCAAGGCAGTGACTTCAAAATGCCTTACACACAAACTTCGCACTTTAAGTACATTCTCGCTGCTGCAGAGGTAGCAGCTTTGTTTTCATACATGACAATTCTTGAGCTACGATCACAGAACCGGTCTATTCTTGATAATCTGTCAGTTCTTCTACTGATAAAGAAAGTATTCCTGAAAATCCGAATGATCTCGTGATCATCGGATAGATATAAAGTTTTGACTGATATTCAGAAGGATCCTTGTTCAAGTCTCGGCCGAAACAGTGACAATTCTGAAGGAGGATCATTTCTGTTTCGTCAGTGAGTCCAGACAAATGCTGAGATGATAAATCAAAGCGGCTGTCGACTGTATCCTTCAGCATATTTAGAGTGCCGTGTTCCCTATCATACTAAAATTCTCTACTATTACGGCTAAATTATCAACATTACCTTAAAACAACTACAAGTAGAATACAGTCGCATTTATCGAGAAGTTCCTAAATTCCCTTTCTGCTGAGTTATTTTATGTTTCTACCATTTGATTTTAACTAAAATCTACCTTCGTTTTATTCAGAAGCAAGCAGATTGACTATCACTTTATCTCTACACATAAAAGTTGGTATCTATCAATAATATTAAAGGTTGAGGGTGCCTGAAACAGAATTGTGAAAACAAAGTCTATTTAGACTTAAGGGGAAGAATGTGACAGAATATTGGAGAGAATTACATAATTAGGAATTTCATAACTTGTTGCGTAATCAAATAAAGGCGGGTAAAATGCTTGGAGAAAGTAAATTGCATGGGAGGAATGAATAAATTCTTATGAAATTTCAGGCGGAAAGTGAAATTTTAAGTTCCCATTTTGAGGCCCTAAACGATGATGGGAGGGCAATATCAAAATATGTCTTACAGAACTATTATGTGGGGTTGTTACTGGAATAATCCGCCTTGTGACAAGGTCCTTTGAAAAAGTATCATGCTCATTGAAATAAAAGATTCAGTTTCATAAAAGGCGGCAGGTTATATTAACTTTGAAGTCGTGTCAAAATAAGTTTCTGATTCCGGAAAGGTAAATTGCGGTCACTCTGATTTGTGGAAGGCTTTCACCATCCTATGTTATTAGCAATCCTCATTTTATACTTAGAAATATCATGCACAATCAAACTGTATTTTCCGTGCTGTTACTGACGTTTATTACTCCCATTCTTTTCCAGCGTTCTTAAATTCAAAGACTTTCATAACAGGGTCCAAACATTTTCCAGAAACCTAGAAACTACTTCAAAATTTCAAAATTTTAGACCCAAAAGAGTGACAAAAATTTATCGTACTGACGATCTACGAACATAAGTCTCCATCGTAAACAATTTTGTAGGCTGAGCTCCTGGGCGCCTTGGCGCCCAGCATTTTTTTCAGCCCTTTTTTAGGCGGTTTTCATTTCTTGATACATTTTTCTTTACTTCAACTTACGTTACTTACTAAATATGGCTATATATAAATTGTAAGGTCGCATTTAATTAGTATTACTTTGAAATAATTCACAATTCTTTCAATGCAAATGCCTTCTTTTATTCTGTTCCCATTCCATTATCTTTTTACATGACACAAAATGTGTGTACATTGTAGAGGATACTGCAGTAAACAGATTGTGCTAAAATCAGTGTAGTGTTTTAGCGAGTCATTAGCTCCGTCATGTTCTGGAAGCAATGCTACATTTTTCCTTGCAGTCATCAAATGACGGTACTGTCACCACGAGTTCATAGCGTCTGACTTAATGCTAAATAAAAGAGTATAAAACAAGAAATAAAGAAAGGTCCTTCCTTTCTTTTTCCGGTCGTCGCCAATGTGGCAGAATTTCTTCACGTGAATGAGACCGCAGTAGTTTCTGGAGTCCTGAGATTCAAGTCACGCATTTCTCCAACGAGTGACATATTTATGATATTTCTTGGGAACTGCCTTCACCTCCTCTCTTTTGCCTTCTCTCCTCAGAGAGCATGACTCCATCTGGTTGCCACACGTGAAATATAACGTCCTACAGCCTGTCCCTACGTGTACACAACACCTTTTGCTTTCTGTAATTCTCAGGTTCTGTCGCTACTCCGCATCCAACACATAAAGAAGTAAGAATCGGCTGGTGTTGACACCAGTACCTGAATATTATGATACTTCTGAGTAGGTTAGAGGGTTCTTTCTTTCTTCTCCAACCTTGTACTTTAGCGTAGACTTCTTGAAGTGGTAGCAAATAAAATGAGCAAAGCATAATTGTTAAATGTTACTGTTTCTACCAGTAACGCTTATTATGAACCCACAGCAAATGAAGCATCAACGTGATTACGCTTGTCGAAACCTATACACATTCCACTCTTTCTGTTTATGTTATGTTTGCTTGGTATGTGTAGAGTTATTCTTCGAATGACATGTAAGCTAACGAATTAGAATATCTTACTGCTGACAACACAAACATAACACTACAGAAACACTTGTGTTACGTATTTAACACTTCTTATTCAATCATGTTTATGATTCAAGTCATTGAAATTGTTATATCTTTTACCAAACTAAACTAAACTAAACTAAACTAAACTCCGTGGCTTTAGTCCGCGAGCGAACCATACCGACAGAGCGGCCGCCGCCGGTAGGCAAAGTTAGTGCCAACTTTTGCGGATAGAGGGGTGTCA
>Ga0123355_10019699_pt1 | contig 10747 bp, 3 predicted proteins | sample TergutEmb28metaG_3_FD_89872 | JGI IMG/M metagenome (GOLD analysis project Ga0123355, IMG submission 89872) | Embiratermes neotenicus P1 segment gut microbial communities from Petit-Saut dam, French Guiana - Emb289 P1 | ecosystem: Host-associated > Arthropoda: Insects > Digestive system > Gut ...
AATGCACAAATATGAGGAAAGTAAAACGACTCGAATTATGATGGCAACTGTACCGCACGTCACTGCCTGAGCGGGACGTACGAAATATCACACCGATGGATTTTTGTTCGACTGAGTGTACAGCAAATCTGAACCGAATAAATCATATCCGACTTGCCTGAGTGGTAACAAATGTGTGGATCACTATGCATAATTCAATGTACCAGCTATGGAAGCTGTTTCACAGTAGATACAAGAAAACAGAAGCTAACAGCCACTCAGGTAGTCAAGACCCCACATTTTAGGGAACCCAGAAGCCTGTTGCCGTGTTCACACGATCCTGCCACCAGTGCTTAATGAAATGAACCCAGTCCATACATTCCCGCCACACTTCTCTATGACCCATTTCAATATCATCCTTCTACTCTTCAAAAAGTTATCTTTCCTTCAGTCTCCCACTGAAACTTCTGTGCCATACATGCTACATTCCCTGCCCATGTGATACTATCATCTCAGTAACTTTGATGAACAGTATAAATGATGACCTTTAAAATGCCATTTCCTGAAGCTGCCTGTAATTTTCTACCTCCTATGTCCAAATACATCCTCAGCATCATGTGCTCAAACACCCTCAGCCTATATTCCTCCCTGAATGCAAGATCAAGAGTCACACCCACAAAAACAAGAGGTAAAATTATATTAATACTTAAATACTTAAAAAAGATGTCACAAGCATTTCTTTAATTTAATCTGCTCATCATGTCTCTGCACACGTAATCTTCGTTTATTACTACCATATAAAGGCATGTGCCAACCACAAATCATATACATTAGAAATAAATGTTTCTACAGGTCCTTACTGTTTATACAAACAGCTGCAGTGGTAGATATCTGCCAAGACAAAGAAACACAAAGCAACAGCCATCATCACATTCAAGGGCCCGTGCATTGTGAAATACATGCCAATAATTGTCCATCAAGATCCAACTATATACAGTTTATTTATATCTGTAAACTGCTCTACATGTTTCGGGTGGTATCTCCACCCATCATCAGGAGCTCATGTCACTGTATCCACGGCATCTGGCATTAGTAAAACCATAATTGAAACCGGTTGTGAACATGACTGGACGGGAACTCTTGTCCAGTCATGTTCACAACAGGTTGCAGTTATGGTTTTACTAATGCCAGATGCTGTGGTTACAGTGACACGAGCTCCTGATGATGGGTGGAGATACCACCCGAAACATGTACAGTAGTTTACGGATATAAATAAACTGTATATAGTTGTATCTTGTTGGACAATTATTGGCAGCCATCGTCAGTTCACTGTGCAATGCAAGTCAGCATCACCCTAGTGTTCCACATCCAAGCCAGAGAAGTCTAACACTTAACTTTATGCTCAAACAACTCAAACCAGCTCACTTCCTTCTGGCAATAAACATGGCCTGTATAGTGCCTATGCATTTGAAAATCCGAAGGTGTATTTATACTATACCTGTGGTTTGAAAGAAGAGTTGTGATATTCTTTCAATGTTACACATATGGACACAACAGAAAAATACTTCATACATATATAAAGCTTCCAAGGACAAGCGGCTGAATGACAGGAACATGGTCAATCCTATCTCCATTTTCAAAGTAACCTCTAGTCAGCTAAAGCACATCACATATAAGAAGCTACATTCCCAGCCACATATGTACATGGCAGTATAGCTGACACCACCCATGTTATTAAAACAGAGAACATGGAAATTCATGGACTCATAGCAGAAGTAAAAGTAGACCAATACAAAACAATACAATAGAGGGAATATCACTTGTTCCAAGGAATTTCAACTAAATATTAATACATTATGCTAAATTACAGGAAGTCAAAAACTATACCAGAGCAATACGTGTAACAACAGAGTGACAGGGGCACCTGAAATAAAGGCATGCCACTTCCATACCTCACACATAACAACAAAGACAAAACATCCCCCCACTATAATAAAAATAACTTCATATAGGCAGGACTGCAGTAATGAACTCCACATAACCTCAACTGATTTCAGTTATTTTTAATACAAAACCAGAATAACCATGTTAAGAAAGGAGCATACTATTATCAGAACAGAGAATAAATAAAACAGGAAACATGTATGTCAGACTGAACAATGTAAAAGGCTTGAGATCTGATCCCTTAAATAACAATTAACGAATGTATATTAAAAAAATTTTAAACTTATTGTCAGAAATAATACTAGAACTAAAATATAAGTTTCCCTTCACGCTTACTGAAAACATTTTAAGACCTGAAGATGACCACTTGACTATATGTGAAACGTGTCTTCAGTAACTACATTGTATATACAGCAAAATTCCATCAATGCAACTCACTCAGGACCAGACATGCTAAATTATCGTATTTCCAAATTATCAGATGGTACCTATACTGACCTAAGTTCTTGCAGGTAATTTTTTATTACTGCCGCTACACTTGGGCTGCACAGCTAAATAGAGAACTATTTCATTTGAATATCAACTTCATCTGCTGAATAAGGGTCATCAGGAGATACAACAATGGTTGATGTATACAGACACACTTGGGACCAGTTTAAACGTGTCCATGAGATCTGCCTGTTTCAATAATGCATCTTTTTTTTTGCTAAAAGGAAGAAATTTCAGTCTTGGGACTACTTTCAACAATGCATGATTTCAGGCTTCTGCCACAAAGCAGCTCTGTACTTTCATCAAGTACTGGACCACCAGGATCTCCATATTATCTTATGTCAGATTAAAGAAACTTTGCTGTAGTAATACAGGTGTGTTAATGGTCAGAACTTCCTCTATGGAAACCCAACTATGCATCTGAGCTCAAATCAACAAGCAAAAGCATATATATATATATATATATTTATTTAAAAAAAAAAAAAAAACACAAATTCTGAATATTCTTTTCATAATAACACACAGGAAAATGTCTGGGATAGTGTAGTCGGTATAGCAACGTGCTTCTATTCATAATAACATACAGGTTAATGTCAGAGATAGTGCAGTCGGTATAGCGAATTGCTACAGGCTGGATGGTCTGGGGCAAGCTTTCTGCACCCCTCCAGGTCACCCCTGGTGCCCACCTATAAAATGGGTACTGGGTTATTCCTGGTGGTAAAAGAGCCAGGACATGGCATTAAGCAACTCTCCCCCCAACCTCACAGTGCTGAGGTTAAAGAAAAAGTAGACCTATACCTGTATTCCCCTTCTGTGCCTTCATGGCAGGTTATAAGGTAAACCATAACTTTACACAGGTATTGATACTGTGAGTTCTTCCCCAACACATTTTTACTAGCGCAGATAAAAATACCCACCCAAGGTTATGTACGACAATTTGACTAACACTGCATCATAATTGTGTTTAGTGACAAACAGTGATAGACAGCAATGCAGCAAATTCCTCTGTGGGGCAACAGATTTAAAAAATTACTGAAGAAAACACTAAAACTAAGACAAATTCACTGGGACAACATACATTACACAACAGACATTTGCGGTGATAAAAACTAACAATGATTCCACAGTACATTCTTCCAGTATCAATTTGTTTCACTGTAAACATTAAACAGTGACCTCCAAAGAAATGACGTTCCATGTGAACCGTGACACTTAGAAGACAAGAGGAACACCACAAGAATTCAACAGATGGAAATGGTAGACTCTTGCAGTTTTTACATAGGAGGCAAGCCAGTCGAATGCAATTGCAAGTGTGCTCAGGACTGCTGCTCCTCCAGTATGTCTATTACACAACAGTATGTGGTGTTCCAACCAATCTAACACACTATGACCACACCAGCATTTACACATCCAACCTACAATTTTACTAAGATATGAGGAGCCCTTAGCTGGCTGAGCTACGACCCATGTTTTCCTCCTGCCAGTCTCGCTCCACCGAAGAGTCCAGATCCAGTATAAGCTGTTCAATGTCTGGCTTTGGGCTTCCTTCACCCATCAACAGCCTGGGGATGCTAAGATCAAATGACAAACCTAGACAACACAAGACAGGTATTTAAGACTGGTATGTTACTTTTCCTTGCTTATTCTTGCAATCAACATATGAACCAAAAAGTGCATTTAATAAATTACAATTCATGTTTTGCCACTGGGGTGTCATTCTGAGGCAGTCTTTTAGAACTAAAGAATACAAGTCCGACACTCTGATGTAGGTGTGGGTCGGGATAGCTCAGTTGGCAGAGCAACTTGCTACAAGCTGGATGGTCTGGGGATCGAATCCTGCTGGAGGGCAAGATTTTCCACACCTGTCTAGACCGGCCCTGGGGCACACCCAGCCTCCTATACAATGGGTACAGGCTCTTTCACGGGGGCAAAGCTGCTGGGGCGTGGTGTTGACCACCCACCCCCATCTAGTGCTGAGGTTAAGGAAAGGGTACGGCTATACCTCTGCTCCCCCTATGGGCCTTCATGGCCTGTTCAAGGGTGAACTTTACGCTACTCTGATTGCCCCCACTATAATGATTAATATACGACAACTCTAAAATACATAAAGTTGACCAGCATAAAATTACAATATTGTGAAATTAAAACCATGTGATAGTGAGCTGCTTCAAGTACAAGCTTGTAGCTGTTTATATTCTGTCCAGAGTACCTATGCAAGCATGTCTTGATATATGTGATCCGAAGGGATCTCATCCAGATGAAGCATGTGAAGTGTATCATGTCAGGCAGGTCCAAAACATGTAGGAGTTGCACATTTGTCATGAACTGTATTTTACTGTATATATGAAGTGTTGGTTGCTACTCCGACCACAGGAATTTAAGCTTCCTATTAGATTTACTTTTAGTAATCTGCACTCATACAATGGTACTTTAGAGGAAAGAAACATGTCACAATATTGTATTTCAGTTCAACATATTAAATGTACTATCTGAAACACATAGCTTCTTATAACCTAGTAAATGTTTGCCAGAACAATTCTCATGAACTTTCTTTGTATTAACTACTGTACTACAAGCCACATATGCCACGAACATTTAAAAGAAAAGAATGGTTTACATGATGCATTTTTTTAAACCCAGAGAAAAAACTGTCACCTTATGTAAAATCTACATTAGTTTAAGTAGCCCTGCATTATGTGCCCTTCGGCAATGATCCAGGAGTTTAAAAATGTCAGGCAAAAATGAAAAAAATCAACATTATTTAGAAATGTTATACTTGAACTGTTTTCAAAAAATTTTGATCTTCATTTTCTCATACTTGGTTATAATTTTACCACATTCCGCATATTAGATGGACCTGAAAGGAAGTCAAAGGTTTCCCCTTTTAAAGAAAAGTACATCTGGGCAGGCAATGAAGTGACGCTTTCCCCTTGACTGTTTCTGATCTTTTGTGCAACCCTTTAGTTAAGCATTCAGCAGCCCCACACTCGCAACGAAATCCAGTAGCCTGCTGATGGAAATGTCAGCAAAGGCACATGGATTCCAAAAACGATGGTTCAGGTGCCTAAATCTAAATACCACAGATGCCTCACAGTAACAAAGAATATGGGAGGCCATTTCGAAAGCCTGTTCGCATGTCACACCCAGGACCGTCTCCTATCAAAGAAAGTTTCACTTTCCTTTTGAGGTTGCCATTTCTATGTCCATAAAATGTAACAAGTTTCCTCCATTGCTCTCCAATCTCCTCACATGTCCATTCAACAGCACTACAAAATACTGTGACCAGTTAAGGTTTCTCTGCGACACAAAACGCTAGCTGCCAAAAAACAGGTGACACAAGCTACACAACATATGCTGCATGTGGACAAGTAATGAAGAAAAAGAATGTTTCAGATATGTTTGACTGTCTTACAGAGAGAATCAAGAAGAACTCTGAAAGTCTACCTTCTTTCTGTGTATTATTTGTTATTTACATGCACATTCTGTAAACAATAAATTTGCTGGATATAACCTCAAAGCTTTACACTGTCGCCACATTTATAAATGTTGATTCAGGAATGAAATTTCACATGCAATATGTGTTTATTTACATATTACCTTTCAAATGTATAGTGCCAATGGTTCCTTTGTTCTAGCCATCAAAGTGAAAGCTTAAGAAAATTTCCACATGGCCAAGATGTCACTAATTTACACTCTACAAAAAAGATCACTGTAACAAAAGTTGCATGCACTTCCAACATCTATTAGAATATGTCGTTTTAAGAACCCTCTGGAAAGTGGTGTGACGCTTCCACACTGAAAATTCATGGATATGCCACACTGTTGCTGATACTGGGAAATCAGAAGTACAGTGAAGAGGTGGGTGGGCGGTCTGCAATGCCAAAATGTTCACATCAACTTGTTTAAATTTGGTTCAAATTTTAAATGTGGGAGAGGGGAAGACAAACAACACCACCATCTCAAACACCTATGTGGGATGACTTTTGAGGTTTCCACAGTAGTTTGAGGATTTAGCTTCATAAAATGTGATGCACTGTTGCTTGGTTAGTATTTACCAACATTGGTTAGTCTTTACCAACACTTCAAAGGCACACAATGCCTTCATCTTCAAGGGTTACACGAGTCCCAGAACACACACTTCTTGGAACCCTCAACCAATGAAGGCAATATGTTCCTTTGAAATATCAGGAACCACTAGCCCTTTGACACTGCATCACATATCCAAGACAACCTGAACTCTCAAACTCTTTCATTTTGTCCTTTTTTAGGACAAAAAGTATGGTATAATGTAAACTCATCAGAAAAATAACAGATGGTGAATGAAGCTTTACAGCTATGGGTACTTGCCTGCAATAATGATACATACTTCCACTCATCCTTGTACAAGCAATTCAACCATCCCAGCATGACAGAAGATCAACCAGAGCTGCATCACTTCACTTGCATTCGCACTGCCTGACTGGCTTGAACTGTTGCCATATGAGCAATACTTAACTGTGACATCAAAACGTCCAGAACAATCTCGGGCCCACCCAGCCTCCTACTCAATTGGTAGTAGGGTTCTCTCCCAAGGCGTAAAGTGCCTGGGGTGTGAGAAGATCACTCACCTGCATTGCGGTGCCGTGGTTAAGAACGTCTGGAGCTGTATATCCATCTTGCTACATGCCTTTACAACATGAACGGTGAATACTTTACATTTACCTTCTTGCAGGTCTACTACTTGGGCCCCTTTCGAATGTACACATACACATTTTGAGTCTTGGTGTGAAATGAATTTAAAAATTTAAATTCAGTTTACGATACAGTTTGAGAGGAAGTCACAGACAGCAGAATGATCAAATCACACTGTATTTTGAAAAGGGGAAAAAATGAACAGTGGCAATACACACTATCTATGTCAATTTTTTCTGCATCTGGCTTTCTGAACCTCCCAAAAGAATGACTCCTGACTGTCTAACTCAACTCACCCTGCTTCTGGTAGAATAGTATGTAAGCGTGGCTATAGTCTTCCTCTTGTGGTTTCTGTTTTGTGACTATATCATCATTGAAACAGTGCCACTCAGTTGTGCGTGGATTCTTTGCATACGACGTGTAGTGGCCTGCAGCAGAGCCTGAACAAAACATCCCCTTCACATTATGCAGAGAAACAACACTCTACACCTCAACATAATCCTCACAGGAGACAAATTCTGAGCATTCAACATACATACATACATACATACAAAAAACAACATAAGATACATGTCCACAGGCATAAAACTAGTATAATAATTGGCTCATATAAACTACATGGACATGCCCACATAGACATCTCTGCTGAGCACCTCTGTTCGCAAACAAGTACTTGCCAAACGTGACTGTAAGCTGTGTTCTGTGTTCACAGTGATTGGCTTAAGTTCTCAGACATGCCTCAAATGTTGCAAATAATATTTACAGCAGAAGTAGTTATTGTAATGACAGTGCAATCAACAAGAAGCAACAGAAACAGTGCAGGACAAGGAAAAGTAGGGGGCTGAGCCCCTCAAAATATCAGACAGGCAGGCAAGCCCTCACAGAAACATGGTACAACTGACCAAACAACTACATGGAGCAGAGTCATTCCTGAGAAGCGAAAAGTTCAGCTATTCAACAAATTCCACACATCGTGTGGAACCCAAAGGTTCATTATCATGTTTATGACAGCCTGCACATGTCCCTTTCCTCAGCCAGATCAATGCAGTTCATGGACCCCCACCATCCTATGTATTGAATACCCAAGTTGTCAACTTTCATTAAGTACATAAGCTGCCCTTGAGTACTATATATAACAAAAGTTTCACTTACATACACAACTATTCTATAAAGAACTTTCTACATTTTACTACATGATTCTTTTCCACCATGTATAAGATGTTAATTACGTGTAAAGAACAGATAATTAAGTTTTATGCAATACTATTTGATATTTGTTCCCTGATGATGATTCCTTGTGGACTGAAACATGTAGGAGTACTCAGTGTTATATTATATTAAATAGCTAAGGAATAGCATTGTGCATTTTGTTGGTTGAGTGCTGTGAATTGATCTAATTTAAGATTATTCTCCCATCTACACCTGAGTCTTCCAAGCAGTTTCCTCTCCCCAGGCTTACCCACCGAAAACCTATATACACCACTCTTGTCCGCCATACATGCCACATGCCCCGCCCGTCTCATTCTTCTCGATTTGATCATCAAGACCACAGCTGGTGGGGTATAAAAATCATGAATTTGATCACAGTGCAATCTAGAGTCTCCTCTTACTGCCTTCCCCTTCGGCCCAAACATCTTCCTCCACATCCTACTCTCAAACACCCTCAGCCTACATTCCTCCTGCTATGTGAGAGACCAAGTATCACACCCATACAAAACAACAGGCAAAATCATAGTTCAGTATATTTTGATCTTCATATTTTTGGACACAGACACTTAATGCATTACGCAGGGAAGTAAAATACTCATGACGTGGGGTAAAAAATTAAGTGCGCGTCACAATGACACTCTTAGCAACACTTTCAAAGGCACCCACAAAATATCCTTGCAAGTGAACTAGTGTTACATGTTACTCCATTCTAACAGCAAACATAAGTAAGGAGAGGCTCAGTTTACTATGAGAAAAAGTGAAATATCAGCCCATACGGCCATACATGAAAGAACAGGAAGCATTTTAACATTGTTTCTATAAGGCCAGAATGTTGACATCATTGGGCCACTGGAGAAATGAGATGTACGTATGTAGCTTGTACAGTGAATCAAAGATATCAGGAAGTGTAGACTGAATATGAAAAGAAATAACAAATGAGGCAGAACTAATGTGATATGTGTGCAAAGTAAAAGCAGAATTACAGATGAACTGATATAATAAGAACTTACAAATCTGTGAAAACACTCATTATAATTGGTGCTCATAACATGTGAAAGTGGGTGAAACAAAAAAAATCTTCATATCAGCCTCCCAACCTTTATTTGTACATACCATCATACCACAATACAGCACAAAATTACTGCAACTATGGAAATATTCAGTCCTTTTCAAGTATCATCAAGGTCTTTGCTCCTCTGGAAAGTTGTATGGCTGGAGTTGGTTACTGACAGTTCAGAACAAAATATCAGTCACCAACTCCCAACCCAAGCCATGAAACATACCAGAAGAGCAAACATCTCAACCACACTGCACCATAAGTCTGAAGTTTTGCATCATGATAAAAATTCAACATTCATGGTACCTTTTGTATCATCTGAATTGAAAAGTTTAAGATCTTTCCACACCTATAACCACTTGTACTTGCACCAAAAGTGCTATTACAGGAGCCCTGCTGACTCCAACTCACAACAGTCCTTCTTAGACCAGAGGCAGCAACCTCCTCCAAAATAATGGTGTCTATATTACAATGTATATGGCATCATATTCCAAAAGCTGGAAATCTTCATCAAAACCTGAGATTAATAAAATATAACCAAACCAGAGAAGGTAATCATGCTCAAGGAATGAAGAAAGGGTTAAAAATGAGAATGATATAGGTAGAGTAGGGAAACTAATGGACCAATCAAGGATAGGTGGGTGGGGTCATACATGGCACTGGCCCTGTAAATGGGCAGTTAAAGGAACCAACTACCCAGTGACACAGAAATATTGAATCCTCATTGCCACAACACAAGGGGGTGCTGATAAGTCCTTAGCCCGACCTACTTCCCGATGTCGTAGGGCAGAATTGATAGTGTCATTGGAAAGAGGGGTACGTTCATGTGCCGAATTACAAGTCTTTTCTTGTCACAAAGGCTGAAAGGAAGCATGTCAGGCGATGCACGCAATTTCAACAACATGGAGACCCGAGCTATCATCAAGTTTTTCTTCCTGCGAGGCAAGGCACTGAAGGAAATTCACGCCTTCTGACAGAAATATTACGGGAACATGCACTATCATATGCTACCATCAAAAACTGGGTGGCCCAGTCAAACATTGCGATTTTTCCACCTGTGATGCGCCTCATCCTGGAAACAGTGACCACCCCGGAGATTATTGATCAAACTCACAAGCTAATCTTGGAAGATTGCCAGATTTCGGCTAAATCAATAGCTGAGCAACTGGGCATCTCACGTGAGCAGGTTTGATCCACCATTCATTTAGATTTGGACATGTGGAAGCTCTCCACGAAGTGGGTCCCAAGATGCCTGAACGTGGATCAAAAAACGTCAACGGTGTCAGTCGTCTGAGCAACTTTTGGAATTTTTTTGGCGCAATCCAAATGATTTCCTGTCGTGATTGGTGACCATGGACGAAACCTGATTATATCACTATGACCCGGAGACAAAGCAAC
>Ga0123355_10019700_pt1 | contig 10747 bp, 6 predicted proteins | sample TergutEmb28metaG_3_FD_89872 | JGI IMG/M metagenome (GOLD analysis project Ga0123355, IMG submission 89872) | Embiratermes neotenicus P1 segment gut microbial communities from Petit-Saut dam, French Guiana - Emb289 P1 | ecosystem: Host-associated > Arthropoda: Insects > Digestive system > Gut ...
GAGTAGCGGTACAAGTAGTATGACCTGTACCGGAGGCTGCGGGTACAGTTTTTGATACTCCTGATGATGGGTGCTGTGACACCCGAAACATGTAGAGTAGTTTTGCAGTAAAAAAAATATCTGCATACTGTTGCATCTGTTGGATTTTTTATTCACATTGAATATATACTATGTAATATATTATAATATAATATATTACAATACATATATAAAATATATATTATAATATATTACAATATATTACTGCCTTTCATATAAACACTGTTGAATATTTCCACAGTTGGGCAGACGCCTTGACATGGACCTGAACTCCCACTTAACTTTGAAGTTTAAGGAAGCTAAGCTTCTGCTCCATTTCCGATCTGCATCATGCTGTAGTTCCAAATTAGGCTCAGAGAAAACTGTAAGGCTGTGTAACGTGCATACTGTGTGCTGAGACGGTGTGCTTATTCTTGTGAAAGATATGTGCCGCATAACGACGTTTCGGCTAACGACCGACCGTTCAATCGACGGTAGTTCCATAATATTATAATACAGTATACATTATAATATTATGTAATATGTACTATGTAATATATTATAATATAATATTATTATACAGGGGTGCTGTTAAGTCCTTAGCCCAACCAGGAAGGAAACAAGCTACATTCCCATCATTTTATGGAACTTGAAGGTTCATTACCACATTCACAACAGCCCACCACCTGTCCCTACCCTAGCCAAATCAATCCATTCCTCTGCCCATCACACTTTTGAAAGGCGCAGCTTGTTTCCGTCCTGGTCGGGCTAAGGACTTATCAGCACCCCGGTACCACTGTGTTACATTTGCCTACAGTATTCAGTACAGTAGCATGCTGTACAGGTTTGTGGCGTAGGGACAATAGGCTATACCATATAGCGTGGTGTGCAGTGGGCTGTACTGTACTGTACTGTCTGGGTTTGTGTAAGTACACTGTATGACGTTAGCACAACGACGAATTCGCCTAACGACGCATTTCTCAGAACGCATCCCCGTCGTTAAGCGACGCAAATTTGTAATTCAATTGGGAATTTGTGTGGGTGGGACAAAGGTGTTGGCTTAAGGAAACTGCAGAATTGAAGAAAGCTCGAGTCTGCCCTGACGGAAGAATTTTGTTGCGTCTTTTCGTTTCGATTTTATTGCGTCGAATACTGTCTAAGGGACAGAGCAAATGTTTGTTTAGTGGAATGTAATTATAAGACACGTGAAGTGTTTGTTAGTTAGTTCAGTTAGTTAGTTAGTTCAGTTATTTAAGTAAGTTAGTTCAGTTAGTTAGTTAGTTTAGTTAGTTAGTTCAGTTGGTTAGGTTAATTAGTTAGGTCAGTTAGTTCAGTTAGTAAGTTTAGTTAATTTAGTTACTTCGGTTAGTTAGTTTAGTTAGTTCAGTCAGCTAGTTTGCTTAGTTCAGTTAGACAGTTTAGTTAGTTTAATTAGTTAGTTTAGTTTTTAGTTAGTTAGTTTAGTTAGTTAGTTCAGTTAGTTTAGTTAGTAAGTTTAGTTAATTTAGTTAGTTACTTCAGTCAGTTAGTTTAGTTAGTTCAGTTAGTTAGTTAGTTCAGATAGTTTGTTAGGCCATTTAGTTAGTTTATTTAGTTAGTTCAGTGTAATTACTTGAAATGTAAGCACAAAACTGCAGCACTGCTCCAAGCCCTCACTGACGCAGACATTTTCAGAATTCATTCAGCCCTGTGACAGCTACCATAGCTGTAGGTTCCTGTTCTTTCCCTGACATTACATTTTTTCTCCTATAAATTAAATAACGAGTCTTTTGATTTCGCATAATTTGTACTCTCGCTTGCAAACAAAGAAGTTTTCATCTACTAAACGTAGTTCCATATTGTTCGTAATTTAGATGAGTGTGACAGGACTTATTTTAAACACGATACAAATACAGGACTCTAAAATAAGGGAACGTTTGTGTCATACGTCACAAACGTTTCTCATTCATTCATTTGTTAGTCTGTCTTACGGCAGGTCGAAAGCGTTTTCGTGTCTTGGGAAATTAGGATTTCTTCTGGGTAAAAAAGTTACTTTGTATGATTACTTACATTAATCCGTCGACCCATTTCGGATTTCACACACACACACACACACACGCACACGCACGCACACGCATACACTTGAGCATACTACAAATTTTACGTATATTGGACCGTGCATCATTGTAACAGTTGAAGAATAAAATACCAACTTGATGTCACTTGCTATTTTATTTCACTTCTTATGTGTTCAACATGTTTCGGACATTAATATATCCATCATCAGGAGCTTGCGACTATTCGGTTGAATTACCACATTGGACTTATTGTTCTGTAAAGACGGAGGATTTAACATTAGCGTAAATTATAGTATGTAGTGGTGTGTGTTTGATGTGACGTGCTTAGTAGCTTTGTTGTGGTTGGTAAGAGTATTTCTGTTGATAGAGATAGTTATGGTGTTTTCCACTTTGTGATTATTGTGTTCTGATGTGTGTAGTATGTTCTATTGGTTGACTGGTAATTCAACAGAATAGTCGCAAACTCCTGATGATGGATATATTATTGTCCGAAACATGTTGAACACATAAGAAGTGAAATAAAATAGCAAGTGACATCAAGTTGGTCTTTTATTCTTCAACTGTCACAATGATGCACGGTCCAATAAACATAAGAGTTACAGGCTGAAGTTGTGTTTCAGCCTGCAACACGGATACCAGTCCAACCCAACCACACCGAAACTCCAACACACATCGAACCAAGAACAATACGACCAATGTGGTAATTCAACAGAATAGTCGCAAGCTCCTGATGATCCTTCAGCCTGCAGCACGGATACCACTCTAACCCATCCACACCGAAACTCCAACACACATCGAACCAAGAACAATACGACCAATGTGGTAATTCAACAGAATAGTCGCAAGCTCCTGATGATCCTTCAGCCTGCAACACGGATACCACTCTAACCCAACCACACCGAAACTCCAACACACATCGAACCAAGAACAATACGACCAATGTGGTAATCAACAGAATAGTCTTAAGCTCCTGATGATGGATATATTAATTTCCGAAACATGTTGAGCACTTAAGAAGTGAAATAAAATAGCAAGTGACATCAATTTGGTCTTTTATTCTTCAACTACAAATTTTACTTTAAGAAATACCGTAAACACTAATTTTTTCCCTCATATATGTTGGAAAAGCTGTCCGATGCCGTTCTTTACTGAAATTTTATCGCTATAAATTCTATTATCCATCACTTCCTTTCATCGCTCTCTCCACCACTCAGTACGAAGGCAGCACTTTCAGCAGTAATGTACCCAAGAGTTGTTTTCCTCCCCATTTGCTAATATCTAAATTTGTTATCATGTCTTGTTGTGCGACTTTCAGCCTAATGCGACGCTTTCTTTCACCCGCAAATCACGTGTTCATTTCAACACACCCGCAGCACACCTACACCTGTGACTCTTACCTGGACAGCACATTCATCATGGGTCACTTAAACGTAACTCCCTGGACCTGAATTTATGTCCGTCGCCCGGACCTGTGATTGAAGTTCATATGAGAAATAAATTTTAATCTTGAAGACAGAAACGAGTCAGTTGCAGAATGTTATATACTATTGGAGAGATTTAGGACGACACCCAGAGCACCACACCAACACAAACCTTTACTCTAACCCACAATGTCAGTAGCCTCTGTAGGTACCTTAACGTTGCTTTAGCACTTCCCATAAAATTCAATAGAGAATTTCAAAATTGCATGTTTTTCTACTGCCACATCTCCTTGTTTAGTCCACAATATTGGTTTCTTCAAGGCAGCACCAGCTGTGTTTAGCGCCTGCTGAATGTGTTGCATATAAACAGCAGGCCTACTGCATGTGTGTGTGTGTGTGTGTGTGTGTGTGTGTGTGTGGGACAGAGAAAGGGTGTTACAGTATTTCATTACACTACTGTATTGCAGTATTGTATTGCAGTATTATATTACAGTATTGTCTTACAGTACTGCAGTGTTATATTACAGTATTTTATTACACTATTGCATTAAAATATTGTAGTAGAGTATTGTATTGCAGTATTGTATCGTAGTATTATATTACAGTATTGTCTTACAGTACTGCAGTGTTATATTACAGTATTTTATTACACTATTGTATTAAAATATTGTAGTACAGTATTGTATTGTAGTATTGTATTGCAGTATTATATTACAGTATTGTCTTACAGTACTGCAGTGTTTTATTACAGTATTTTATTACACTATTGTATTAAAATATTACAGTATTGCAGTATTGTAATACAGGATTGTATTGCAGTATTACATTACAGTATTGTATTATACTATTTTATTAAAATACTGTAGTACAGTATTGTATTACAATATTTTATTGCATTGTTATATTAAAGCGTTGTATTACAATATTGCATTGAATTATCGTATGCCAATATTACAGTATTGCAGTATTGTAATACAGGATTGTATTGCAGTACTATATTACAGTATTGTATTATATTCAAGTATGATGCAGTAACAAAGACGAGGACGCAAAAACAATGAATAACTTGCTGTTTATTCATTAAGCCAATTCTTTCACAACAACTGAAATCACCTGCTGTAATGTTACGAAATGTCCGCATTTTGTTCACACATTTCATTAAATCCTTTGTGTTTCGTGTGACGCTGGCAGCAAACAACTGTCACTTCGCTGCAAAACATTTACCAGTTGCGTTCATTACAGTGGAGAAGCAAAATATTTTCTGTGAGGAGCGAACTAAATTTTTAAATAAATATGAAATTAATTCTTGAACATTGGACAAGTAGATACAGTTTGTACGGCCGGTCAGCCTCTTTCTGCTCTGTATGGATATCGTTTGGTAAACCAAGCACAGTTAAGCAACAGAGGATCACGACTGACTTCGTTTTGATAAATAAATCTGGGAGTGTCTTCTGTAAAACATTGAAAAACGACACATAGTTTAACTCTTATTTATTAACCCTTTGACGCCTTTAGGCGTGGTCGTACCGCACCGCTAACCTCTAAACGTTGCATTTTATATATTTATTCAACAAATACAGGTACCGAAAATTTTAAACGCGGTATATACCCTCCGTTTCTTTTTTTCTCTCTTCTCTCTTCAAAATGCAATTTGTTTCATAATTCTAACGTATTTGGTTCATGTTTTATTCACATTTTATGTACAGAGTGTGCTAAAATTTAAACAAAATAATTCCGGCGTCAAAAGGTTAATCGATAGATTACCGTGAACTTCCTACTTGACTTGTGAAACGGAAAGCGTTTGATGTTTGCGGTACGCCAGATGCTTAGCTATAAGGACATATTGGTCTATTTATGTGATGATGTAACTCTTTGTGAAGAAGAGCTAACCAGAAGACAGATGGAGTTTGTTCAACTTTGTGGAAGCTCATGTTAACCTGATCGAAATCACCGTACTGTGACGTACTTCATCTAAAATAGAGTGACTGATATGTCGGCTCACTGTCGAACCCGATACCTTCAGAATACATGATACACCAGAAGACGACAAATCAATGTTTGAAATGTTTCTTGTCTTAGCTTTAATTAGAGACGTCCTTGGGCGCTGTGTTAGCGGTGTACTGGGACTGACACTCTCGGGGTCTGAAGATTCGTTCGCCGCCAGAGACTTGGCGTCAAACGCCCTACGGACGTACGACCGCACGGCGGGGCGCCCGGCTGGCCGCATATGGACTTCAAGTCCACAGTTTTGTCCGCAACCCTGCAAGATACGAATGTGAACTGCACGGAGCAGAACCCATTTTCAGAAATAAAATGATTATCGTTAAGATGGCCGAGCTATTTTCGTGTCTGTTAAAGGACCAGAAGTTTCATTGCCGCATTCACAAAATTTCGCTACCGGTCACTCTTTTAACCCTTATCCTGCTAACGTGGAAAATATGGTGAGCTACTAATAATGCCATCAGATGGCAGATAGGATTTCATTCGGCGTTTAAAGGGTTAAAATGTCCTTTAACCCTTACTCTGCTAACGTAGAGAATATGGCGAGTTCCTAATAATGCCAGCAGATGGCAGATGGGATTTAATTCGGCGTTTAAAGGGTTAAAATGTCCTTTAACCCTTATCCTGCGAACGTGGAGAATATGGTGAGCTCCTAATAATGCCAGCAGATGGCAGATGGGATTTAATTCGGCTTTTAAAGGGTTAAAACAGGTTAGTTCCATCTACAACGAATCCACAACTTCCTATCGGTTTCTCCCAGGCAATTTCCCAAAATCGTGAGAAGCGACTATGAGCTTCGACGTTTTTGTACAATCTCTTCGCATTGAAAAAGTCGAACCCCACTGAACGAATTAGTACGAAATCTGCTATTCGAGGACGCTTCAGGAATCTGTAGAGAAATCTCAAGGTTCATTAAAGTGTGACAAGAATAACGGGCACTTTACACGGAGACCTAATTACATTCGGACCGCGGTGGCACAGTGGTCAAGGTGCTGTGCTACAAATCGGAAGGTCGCTGGTTCAATCCCAGCTGCTGTCAGTGGAATTTTCGTTGATATAAAATCCTCCCGATCGCACTATGGCCCTGAGGTCGACTCAGCCTCTAACAGAAATGAGTACCAGGAGTAATTTCTGGGGGTAAAGGTGGCCGGTGTGTAAGGCTGACAAACTTACCACCGTCCTGTGCCGTTGGCATGTGATCTGGGAACCTTAACTTCCTGGAACCCTCTGGGCCACTCCAGGCCTGTAATGGGAATGCTTTATCTTTATATAAAATATATAATTAATATATAATACACCTAATATATAATTAATGGGGACCGCGGTGGCACAGTGGTTAAGGCGCTGTGTTACAAATCGGAAGGTCGCTGGTTCGATCCCAGCTGTTGTCAGTGGATTTTTCATTGACATAAAATCCTTCCGATCGCACTATGGCCATGAGGTCGACTCAACCTCTAACAGAAATGAATACCAGGAGTATTTCCTGGAGGTAAAGGCGGCCGGTGTGTAAGGCTGACAACCTTACCACCATCCTGTGCCGTTGTCATGAAATCTGGGAACCTTAACTTGCTAAGAACCCTCTGGGTCTGTCCAGGTCTGTAACGGGACTGTTTATTTTTATATGAATTGTATAGTTAATATGTAATACACATAATATATAATTAACGGGGACCGTGGTAGCACAGTGGTTAAGGTTCTGTGCTACAAATAGGAAGGTCGCTGGTTCGATCCCAGCTGTTGTCAGTGGATTTTTCATTGACAAAATCCTTCCGATCGCACTATGGGTCTGTGGTCGACTCAGCCTCTAAGAGAAATGAGTACCAGGATTATTTCCTGAGGGTAAAGGTGGCCGGTGCTTAAGGCTGACAAACTTACCACCATCCTGTGCCGTTGTCATGAAATCTGGGAACCTTAACTTGCTAAGAACCCTCTAGGTCACTCCAGGCCTGTAACGGGACTGCTTTACATTTTAACCCTTTACCTTATTGTATTTACGTTAATATCTCGCTGAATTCTTCTTAGAACGAGAAATATTTCAGACAAAAGTTGTAGAGAAAATCAAACCACACATTTTGTTTTCAGTAACTTTTTCACGAAAATCGTGCCGTTTATGAGATAATGTGGGGGTAAGTATGGTAGAATCAGACAGGCCACAGATGACAATATAATATGGCGCATGCGCGTTGCTTTGTTAGAGAGCTAAAGCTACAAAAACACACTCAGAATACGTAATACTTATTACTTTTCCACGAAGTCAATAGTTACGCGAACGCGTCTCCATGTTACGTTTTGCGTGCATTGCCTGTCTTGTTACAAGTTGGAATTTAACCCCTCAAATGAAATATCTTAACAAGTTTCTATGTGCTACAACATTTGAGTACCTTGTTTTAGCACACAATTTTTGTTCATTCCCCACCACACAAAACTCTTCTTTCCCTGAACATCACTGATCGGTCTGTCTTGCACTGGAAACGCAGTCACATGAGCTGTAGAGATTTAACTCTTATTCTCTTATCCAGGGTTATTCGAAATGATTGTCGGGGATGTTGTGATTCGTGTTGATGTTTGTAGAATCACAAAGGGTGCTAATAGAGGGCACCTGTAAGGTATGTAACAAGAACTTGGAGTGTTGTTCTATTAAATAAAAAACACATATACTGCTATCTCAAGTGTATTGTTTATGACAAGTTGTTAAAATTCCGACAATCATTTCGAGTAACCCTGTAGAATCACCAAGAGTGCACATATAGAGCACCTGTAAGGTATGTAGCAAAAACTTGGAGTGTTGTTCTATTAAATAAAAAAACACATATACTGATATCTGAAGTGTATTGTGTATGACAAGTTGTTATAACCCCGACAATCATTTTGAATAACCCTGTATACACCAAGCGGTATGTGGAGTTAGTCAGTGTAGCGGGTAGTTTCGGGATTTGACGGTCCAGGGTTCGAATCCTACTAGAAGAAAGAAATTTTATCTTTTTCAAAGCAGTTCTTACCTGAATAAGTTTGTCCTTTGGACACTGCTCTAATACAGAAGAGCCTCTGAACTATTTATATGTACTGGCAGTGGGAAGGGTACATGAGAGCAAGGGTCTTGTGGGGGCCAGCAGAATAATTCGGGGTTTTTGTATCTTATACCAGACTTACAGACGGATTACCCCTAAATACATATATGTCAAAGTATGCTAGAACGAACGAGGTTCATAAGACCAATTAGGTTCGTTCTAGCATACCCCACTGTACATGCATTTCCATACCAGGACAGTTTAATTTATAGTTACGAGGTTTCATTATTAGAGTGACTGAATAAAAGAGAAATAAATGGACAGTTCAAGTATAAAGAACTCGATTTATTTTGATCTGAGACAACTTTCCGGTATGAGAAAATACACAGCGGAAAAGGGTTTAAAAATACATGACTAGAACAGAGGAAATATGATAATATTAAAACGGATCTTCAAGGTGCAGGTTACTAAGACATGTAGCAGATTTGTGCCCCTCAGGAAGACAGACTGTACATTTGATCAGGGTTGAAGCTTCGTGCGAAAATATTCCGTAATAAAAGGGAAAAAGTTTTAAGTAACTGTGCAACTATCAGCGTTTTAAGAAATGCTCTGCTCCATGTACTTATGTTCATAAATTACCTGCGCCCATGAAAAAAAATTAATGTTTTGATTAGACAGTAAAGTTAGTGTGTGTGATTAGGCAGTATCGATGAACAAGATTCTGATTAGACAGCTGCGATGAACAGGACAGTACATCAGCTTGCAACGCTGCACAACAAACGACGTGCAAACTGATACATGTCCAGACAAAAAATTATTGCAAGATAATGGACAAAAAGCTTACAGTAAGGACAGCCAGCTCATTATACATGTTTGTATAGGAGCACAGTGTATAGCGCTTATTGGTGTTTGTGTTCCGGGAAACGCGGCCATTTTTAGTGTTTTACGTGTATTTACTGGTCATTGCCGTATTATCACTGCACTTTCATTGTCCCCAGACAAAAACACAAGCTGTACGACATTCAAATAGCAGGTTTCATATCTGTGAGATGACCTAGGCAGAGAGTAAAACACATTTCCCGTTCGCCTAGACTGCCGCATCATATTTGGAATCTGACAAAATTTGGTATTGTACATCAAACCTTACAGAAACGTAAAGTGATTCAGTTACAGGCCCGGTGTGGCCCAGAGGGTGGGTAGACGTATAGCTCTACTCTTCCATGACTGCGGCACTAGAAGGGGGGTGAGTGGTCATCAGCACGCCCCAGCCGCACTCCACCCTCGGGAAAGACCCGGTATCCATTGTACAAGAGGCTGGGTGGGTCCCAGGGCCGGTCTGGACGGGCAAAAAATCTCGTCCCCACCGGGATTTGATCCCCGGACCGTCCAACCCGTAGGCAATCGTTATATTGCGTGCTGCATGTGCAGTTCTGTCTTCAGCAGACGGTTGAAATTCTGTGCTGAGTCGGACAGGTCGTGGCTGTAAACTGTTGGTCAGCCATGCGTGGTGTTACTCAGTATCACGTACTGTATTGCTCTTCGTGATTCCCCCCTTCCCACTCGTACCCTCCCTCCTACCGTCATCAAGTCCCTGTCGATAACCTTTCAATATGGTTTTTTTATTAAAACTTCTTTGATAAATTATTCTGGATTCCGAATAACAGCAAAATAACAAAAGTTCAAAGCTTCAGTTACATGAAGCAGTTTAATAATTGGAAAATACGTTGGAATTTTCTGTTTCCTATGACGTCATAGATCAAAGTTTTATCTATTCACCAACTGATGCACCAGTGAGTTGTCTTTAAAAAAATATTAAAATTTACATTAAAACAGCTCTGTTAATGGAAATTAGTAAATGCAATATAATGTAAAGTAATATCCACATTCGTACCGTGCAGGATCTTGATATTGTCAAAGTTTTATTTATTCGCCAACTGATGCACCAGTGAGTTGTCTTAAAAAACAGCATTAAAATTTACATTAAAATTTACATTAAAACAACTCCGACATGTTTCGGTGTTACAGTTACACCTTCATCAGGGAACGCATTAATTTGTGCTTACTAAAGTTACAGTTGTTAAAATAGTCCATTAAAATACATAGGTGTGTGGTTAATATGGTGGTGGTGTGGCTGCATATATTGGGTCCTTATTGGTGTCTGTATGTTGCACTGTTCGGCAGTGGACTGAGTTAGGGAATGCACAGACCGATGTATTTTAATGGACTGCTTTTACAACTGTAA
>Ga0123355_10019701_pt1 | contig 10747 bp, 8 predicted proteins | sample TergutEmb28metaG_3_FD_89872 | JGI IMG/M metagenome (GOLD analysis project Ga0123355, IMG submission 89872) | Embiratermes neotenicus P1 segment gut microbial communities from Petit-Saut dam, French Guiana - Emb289 P1 | ecosystem: Host-associated > Arthropoda: Insects > Digestive system > Gut ...
CAACTACATGTTTCGGCTATTATCAAAAGCCGAAACATGTAGTTGTACCTTAGGTAGTAAATGTAAATACACCTCTACCATCAAATAAAATAAAGTTGTGTTAGACAGGAACATACACACTCTGATTAGTTTATTGAACACAACAAGGATGACGAACCTTGTGATAACCACACATACCCTCATTTTGCAGAAAGAACCGTTATTGTTTCTTTACTCATACCTTTTTTTGTGTAGTTTTTAAACATATTGTAGTAGATTTTAAGCATGATGTTCCAATTTACAGAAAACCATTTATCCAGAATACCCCAATCCCCAAGCATTTTGGATAATGGATCCAATACCTCCATCAACATTCTGGAGTAATTTTCTTGCTATCTGTTGAAAAACTACATGCTGTTAATCTAAATACCCTCTACCATAAGACCCTAAATGTCATACTGTCAGGAATTGTTCCTGCATAATGCAGAATTTTTCATTTGCATTCTACCAGATTGTTACCTCATAATGCAGAGTTTATAAATTGCTGTCTACATGATTATAACTGCATAATGCAGATTTCATACATGGTTTTCTACAAGACTGATACTGCATAATGCAAAGTTTATAATTTGCTTTGTACAAGATTGTTTCTGCATATTGCAGAGTTTGTAAATTCCTGTCTATATGATCTGCATAGTTGATCATATTATGGATATCCCAGATTTAATTTTTATTCCAGAGACCAGCTATTCCTAGCCTCTTTCTTCGGGTCTCCCATTAATATTCTAGGGTAGTTCAATAGAATTCCTTTATCTGACACCTGATAGTCTGGCACTCATGATTGTTTGGCAGTTGAGGAATTTAGACCCAAGACTGGAAGTAACTTCCATTTTGTGTACTGGTTCTGTGACATTATCTGGAGTTATCTAGACATTATTGAGTCCATCGAGCTATTATAAGGGCTTCAAAAGATTCAATGATGAGTAAACAAGGTACTAGTGACAAGAGGAAACATGAAAGTTTAATAATTTTTTAGAATCTTGAAATAAGTGGTAGACTTGAAAGTGGCAAAAATCAAAGAGAGATTATTGCTGTGTACCACACTGGATCATTAACAGTCTACAATATAAAGAAACAGAAGGACCATTTACAGTTGTATATGACATCAAGTGAAAGTGTGAAGGATTTTTCAAGCAACAGACATTGAAATCAGAACCTAATAGCACGGTTGGACAGGGTGTTGTGTATGTGATTTACAGCAGTGCCTACCAAAAGAAAAGCCGTGACTTGGCCTATGTTAATTGGAAAAGCTAATTATTTTTGTGATGAAATTTAAATAATTGACAAGTGCACATTCTCGGAGGGCAAGAACAAGACAGGCAATGCATGTAGAACATAACATAGAGTCACGTTGGTGTAATAACCATAGTTGTGTTGAGAAAACAATAAATAGTACATATTATGAGTGTGTAAAAGTAAGTCAAGTGTTTAACAGTAATCCTCAGGGAAGTCGATTAAGAGGACAATCAAAAAACAGATGGTGGAATTGTGTACAAACATGTATTAATAAATGCAAAATTACAAATTGGAAAGAGAGGTCAAAAAACAGCTCTGACTGGTAGCAGTCCATTCAAGAGATGAGAGTCTGCATTGGACTGTAGTGCCATCAAAGAAGAAGAAGAAGAAGAAGATTATGAGTGTGTGTAGCCCTAGCCTGTATGAAAAGTTCATGCGCTGTATTGTCATGTGCGGCCTGTTAGGCTGTGACATATTTTTCCACATTATGTCATAAACAGCATGGTTTTCAGAAAAACATTAGTGAACATAAAATGTGTGTTTTGTCTGAAACAGTTCTCACTCTAAGAAGAACTGAGCAAGATGTTATCATAATTGTGTACAGGTCTTCATGTAAAGTACCTGTTATTCTTGTCAGTTTAATGAAACTCAAATTTTCTCAACAGATTTTCAAAAAATATTCAAATACCAGAGTTCATGAAAATCTGTTGGGTGGGAGCCAAGTTGTTCCGTGTGGACGGACAAATGGATGGACAGACAAGATAAAACTGTTGCTTTTCATAATTTTATGAACGCGTCAAAAATTACATGTTAGAACTTAGGTCAGTATAGGTACTGTCTCATAATTTGGAACATTAATAATGATCACCTGAATGGTCTTGTGAGTACCAGATAAAGAATTCTGCTGTGCCTGGAGAATGATCACAATTACCCAGGTCATTATTTTCAGTCCTAACCATTCAACAATGTATCGGCATTGCAGTTCAGAAGACCACTGTAATATGAACCAAGAATCTGTCATTTCCATACTGCTGTTAAATTCCTAAATGGCTTATGTGCTGAAAAAATGTAATTGCATTAGTTGTTTACTGTCGGTCCCTCAGTGTTGGGGGATTTAAACAGTTAAGAGGATGGGATATTATTTGATGGAGAGGATGTATTATGAACCACCTAATCATGTCATTTTCTGCTACCTTCAGTTACTTCCTGTCTCTTCAAGTCCAAATAACTGAAGGTCATGGTTGAGTAGTTAGCACCTGTATTTCATATTTGGATGGTCCTGGTGTCAAGCCTAGAAGTCAGCCGTCGTGACTGTAGTTTTTGATGATTTTACTCAGTTGCTGTTTCTGCAATGGCGTTAGCCCAAATAGAGCCTTAGCTTCCTTAGCTGAACTTCAATTGCCTCCAAGATCTCTGTCTTTGGCTTTAGTTTTCCAAGCCCATGTGCCCAGTAGCGCAGTGGCGTCCACAGTCACTCCATCTTCACATCTTTTCCAGGGTTTTCTTGCCCTTGTCATGCTGTGAATTGTTTGTTATATTAGCCTCCTCATTCCTAAATTAGCTCTTATATCCTTTGGTTATTGGATTGAGCAGCTCTTCAGAACATTCTTTCCATCTAGTTTTTATGCATTCTAGTTTGGTAATTACATTCCCGTTCCAATCCTAACATACATTTGTATGAGGCTTAAATCCAGTTTTCAAGTTATTGATCCCCCTTTTCCCCCCCTAAATTCTGATTTCCTGAGATCTTCTATTTCTGTTACATGCTCGTTGTGTTAATTCTTTTCTTCTTTCTGCATATTTTATATGGGTTTCTCTGCAACCTCTCATATTCTAACTGCTTTGATCTAGTAAGTCTACTTAAATTTGGTCTGTGAGCCTGAATCTTTTCTTTAACTGCCTTTTCACAGTTGTCATCAAACCACTCCCTCTTCTAAGGGCTTGTTTGCTACCATAAAATATTCTCTGCAACTTCTGTAATAACTTTCTTAATTCTATCCCATTTCTCATCTATATCTTCTCCTCAGTTCTCTACTAGTGATATGTCTTTCAGTTGTGCATTCATTACTTTTTGAAACCTTTAAACTTTGCCTCATCCCTTATATTACTTACATTAAGTCTTGACAGTTTTGGGATGAATTTATTTCATTTGTATATACGGCACCTTGATCAGACTTTTACTTATAAGTTGTCTGAGTCACAACCAGCTCCTTGCAGGAATCTGAGATCTAATACATAATCTCATTGCATGTCGTTTGGCAATAATTACATGACCAATTTGATTGTTTACTGCTCTGTCAGGTGATACACAGGTTTGCTTGTAGATTTGTTTATGGGAAATTCAGGTTGAGCTGTTAACAGTTCCTTTAGTGACTGTCAATTATATTAGTATCATGCCATCATCATTTGTCTCCTTATGCATACTATGTTTGCTCGTTATTCCAAGAGATACATCTTCTTGACCAATTTGGGCATTTAAAATCTCCAATAATTCTTTGTATGTCATTACTTTATATCTGGTGGTATATTTTTTCCAGCATTTGATAAACTTTTTCCTTGTATTCATTGTGTTTATCTTCAGTCAGTGCATATGAACTGATTAATGAAACACTAAAACTTTTGTTTTAAACCATAATATACAAATTCATTCATTGCTCTGAAGGCTAGTGTATTACTCTTAAAAGGAAAAGCAATCCCTGTACAGCCTCTGAGGGTTCCAGGAGGTTGAGACTCGCAGATTTCAAGGCAGTCGGCACTTGAAGGTGTCAAGGTAGTCAGCTCTACATACCGGCCGCCTTTACCCCCCGGAATATATTCCTGGTACTGATTTCTGTTGGAGGATGAGTCGACCCCAGGGGCATAGTGTGGCCAAAAGGATTATGTCAATAGCCCCACCTTCTGGCTTGTAACGCGGTGTCTCATCCAATTACGTCACCGTGTGACCCCTCTCATGTGTATCTTCTTTACTGCTGTAAAATACAGTATGGGTTTTCATATCCTTGACTGCTTTCCCATGCCATATAGTCTCTTGGATGGCCGATATGTATATTTTATATTGTAATTGTGGTATAAGGGCTTTAATGCCCCAGACTTGTATAATGATCTTACATTCCATGCACCCAAGTTCATGTCCAATTGTCTTTGCCATAGCCATTGTCATACTGTGTTCCTTTTATTTATCTGAGGCTCATCATGAGGTTTTGAAACATTACTTTTTTATGGGGTGAAGTAGCCATGCAACCAACCCCCAACCTGTAGGGCCAGGTTATCCCTTTTCATCTGGGTCACCACCTTTGACATGTACAGCATGGCAGCCCTGTCAGTAACTGCACTACCACCAGCACAACTCTAGGGATCATTTGATCATGCAAGCCCCACCACTACCTGAAAGTAGGGATACCTATGGGGTGATTTCACTCGGTTCCTTTAGGCAAATGTCAGGATTGTACCTCAAATTGGGCGTGACCACTCCTGCATCATTTCAAATTCATTATATTCATTAATCATCCTACACTTTGATGTCATAAATTCTGCACTGTTGACAGTAAATAAACATTAGATAAGTATATCCAAATATAGGGTTTGTAACAGTATATTTTAATATGTTTCCTGGTTTTAATTTTTGTTCCATAAGAACAGTATTATCCTGTCAATATATCTGTGGTTTGGTAGAAACTATTGAGACCCTATTGTGAAGCCTTCCATTCCATGCATTTTTTGTGTAGCAATTATATCTTTAATATACCAAGTTATTTTACATTTTAAATAATTTTTAAGACATAACAAAGACCCAAATATTGTTCTGTTAATTGTAAGTGACGTAAAACCCACATATAATATATCTTATGCTTTGCAATCAACGTAACAACATTACAATAAGCAGACCTGAGCAAGTGACAAGAGTGCCCTGAGGATGGTGCAGTATGCACCGAAACATGTAGGAGAAATTGGTAGAAAATAATATATATTATTTTCTATAAATAATATATATTATTTTCTATCATATATATATATATATATATATATAATTTTCTATCAAATGCACACATACAGTTGAATGTGTATATATATATATATATACAACTCTGTGTGTGTGTGTATTTTCAACTGTATGTGTGCATTTAGTTGGTATATTAAACATATAATTGATTTGTTGGGATGTAACACCATGCAGTGTGGTGCAAGTTTTCCCACACTTTGGATGAACTTTCTACCTCCATCCTTTACCCTGAAGACCTGAAACAGTGACAGTCTACCAGAATATATGGCGTCACCTCTCAGAGGTCCATAATCATTATATCCCCAAACACTTACATGTACCTGGACTGTATCATTGCATACACATGCTTAAAGAAACATACTGTACAAATAACATCACAGACCATAACTTTACATCAGCTTGGGTTCATGCAACTTTTCTCTCCACAGCACAGTTGATGTTTTATGGACCACCTGCTTTAGCCTTAAAACACAGCATTTTCCCCACCAACTGCATTTGTGGATTTTATATGATCCTCAAACAGCAATAACTAGATAGTCATTGCAATGGTGATGTTTCCATGATGAAATTAATTTTTAAACATTATTAGTTTGTAGCCCATCTAATTACTTGTAAGAACTTAATTCAACATTCTGAATGTACAAAAAGAAAATAAATAGCTGCTAAGAAGAAAACTATTAGACACAAATGTGACAATGCAGTTGAGCTGACTGTTGTCCTCAAACTGGTTAGCATTAGGAAAGAGATGTCCCATGCACCACTGCATGAGCACATGTTTAGCACCATTTTCCAGGTGAATAGATACTTTGTGCATGCCATACCAGACTTCAGTATTAACCCTAAGTAGCAAAGTATGAATCTTCACCACAATAAACACATAAAATCTAATAACAATTTCAGATTCATTTAAATAACCCTTTTATATCGTCTGGCAAAATATTTGACATTGTAATCTTCCTGCCTGGGTCCACTGTTAAAAGCCTTCTTCCACCAACTTGGAAACCGACTGCTACATGTATTATGGTCCTGAAATATCTGACAATTACATTCTTTGACATTTATTCTAATGGTCAGTGTATACGAACAGGAGTTTTGCATTTTCCCGTACTACAGTGTTCTGCTGCACAAATTAAATTTATGGCTAGGCGGAGTGAAGTTTGAGAAACAAGTGATGAGAAAGGGTTAAGTATGTGTAGCATAAATTATCGTGCTGTCTTCCTAAATTTGTGAAAGAAAAGTTTTGCATACATGAATCAGCATTTCTCTTTCAGGATGATGACAGAGGTCTGTGCACATTACATCCTTGTAATTTAGAGTTATGAAGTGAATGCTGACAACTTGTAATGATGTAACATTCATCATGCCTGTTGAGTCATGGTGGTATGCACACTGGGCACTTCATTTTTCTTGTGCATTCCAGCCATTTACTTTTTCCAAGTCATCAGTGCTGTCCTAGCACAGAGTTTCATAAGCATGGAGAAGTTCAGAGATATTTGTGTTTTCAGTCTCCGATAAATTATGTCCACCAGTGAAAAACAAAACTGAAATGAAATCTGAAGTAAGGGTGTCATGTTGCTTGTAAGAAGCATAGAAGGAAAAACCAGGGGAGGAAGAAAAACCAAGAAAACTTCAAGATACATATCTTGAAAGAGAAATTAGTAAGTAACAATATAATGTTATGGATGCATTTTAAGAAGGGCTGAAATATCCAAGATAAAGTATTGATAATGACACTGAAAAGAATCCTAAAGAGAAAGTCCATGACCAAGATGGGAACAACAGGTTAGGCAAGATGTCATACAGGAGGAAGAAGAACATGACAGTATATTGATTGAAAGGTTTGGTTGCAAGATAATCCACATAAAAGTGGAAATTCAAATGGGTGAAGAATAAGTTTTATGCTTTAGAATGTTTTTATATTTATCTGTGTTAATAATTCGTAGTACTAAGGGGAATTAACAAGTAGCCATTGCTACAATCTTTTTTTGGGGGGGGGAGGGAGGGGGCAAATACCCTTCCAATATTTTTTATATCTAAAGATAGTTCAGTCAGTTAAGAATCTGTGCATTTGAGGGTTAGAGCTGGAGGAAGGGGGTGTGTGTTACTTAAGGACTGATTGAAACAAATCTTGCCCATCTTTCTAACTTGACTCCTATGTAAATTGAAGTTCCTCATACCCCTGGCTGATTTTGCCCTCCCAGTGTTTTTAGCCTAGTTACGCCTCTGGCTGTATCGTAGGAAGTTGATTGTATGTGCCAATTCACACATCACTTCTCAGTGAATCATGGTGCCATACATTCACATTTGCGTTCAGTTACAGCTTTTTAAGGGTTAAGCTTTAGTCTTCAAGGGCCTTAACAGGTGCTGTATTTTTATTACATATTAAATGTATTTCATAATATGAGGTAAATCTCTTGATAGTCAGTCATTTATTTGTCTTGCATAGATTTTCTGAACAGTTATTTAATCACATATTACATAACATGTAAATCTGCTCTTTTGAAATGCTTACTTCTGTTGTTTGCATTTTATTATCTAAACTTATCTGCACTTATCTACGAAACCTTTCTTAGGAGGGTTGACACATTTTACAATTTTGGTAATGCCCATGAAGCTAATGCATTCTGTGGAAACACAAAAGTAGCCTCTTCATTTTTAGTTCAATTCATTCCTCTGTGTTTGGTCTCTTCATTTAATAGTTGTGGGGTAACAGAAATCACCCTAATTTTTTTATGCCTTTGAGCAAGAAAGTATATTACAAAGGCTATGAACAGCACCATGATGGCTGAACCTAAGAGTGCACTTAGAATTGTGAAGCTATGTACAGACCGAAGATGTAACTCACTGTATTTTAATTCAGTCAAAATGTGTGACTTCCTTATAGATGATGTATCAACATCTCTTTTTACCAGTCCATGTGACCTAAGATCCGCATCAGAACCAACCATCAGTCCACGTACACCCAGCGTTATAGACACAACCTGCTTATTTTGTACTTCACGTTTTTCTATCCTCCTGTGTTCGCTAATGGCACGTGCAAGCTGCATATCGGTTTGTACAGTATCTCGCTTACCAAAGTGATGCCTGCGAGACGGTTTCCTTGGCTCATATAACCCTAGAAACAAAATATCACACGTATGACAAATACATGCCTCATTTGATAATGCTTTGGGATAAAAATGAAGTTATCCCAGTGGGGGTATAGTTTCACGCTCTTAACCTTGGCACTAGACAGTCACTGGTCAGCTTCATGCCTTGGCTGCTGGTATGAAACTAGGTCGACGTCACATCAGTTGGCGACGAAACTTGCTGACCCTCGTTCGTTTCCAAGCCTGTAGCCCCCCGGCATACTGTCTCAGCTGTCCTGGCTTGGCTTTCAATATATATTTAGGATTACATTTTATCTGTTTATGCCGTAAGCAGTGGTAACGTTATCAAACTATTCATGTGACGTGCAAAATGAACTGAAATAACTGATACTCAATGTACATGTTACAGACTTCTTTAGCCTATTCAAAAATCTTACTGCTCGTTACTGATGAAAACTAGGTTAAAGCATAGACTAAACTAACCACTCGGCTTGCAACATCACCTCGGCAACGTCGGCCAGAGCGTCAAATCCCTCAGCCACAACCGTGCCTGATACATGTTAAGTCATCCTCCCACCCTTGTTTGATTAGGCCTACTACTCATTTCTCGGTTCTGCACTTTTGCAGACAACATAACTGCAGATGTGAATGATAAAAAAAAAGTTCCAAGTGTTTATTGTATGTACAGTTCACTCTATAAAAATGTGCTAGATTTAGAATCAATTTCTGTGAGATATGTGAATCCAGTTCCAGGTACTGTGTAAATTCCACAATTGTACTGGTGATGATCTAGTGGAAGGCAGTTATAAGAGAGCTAGTGAAAGTGTAGTACCAGAGTCAACTGAGGCTATACTGGGCAAGGGATGTGCTTTGCATGTAGATAATTGGTGTTCATCTCTGATGTATCTAGAACTGCATGACAGAGGAATACATGCTTTAATAACTTCATGTTTTATGGCATATAGATCTCAACATTGTGTTGCCAAGTTTTCACCGGCAAATTTAAATGAGTTGTCTCTGGCCTTGGAGGTAGCCATTTAAATTAGTACTCTAGGTGTTCATATCAAATAGTGCCTGCTGGTACAGTACTTACATGAATGAAATGCATGATAACGTGGATCTTGATCTTTCCCATGGAAATCCACTTCACCATTTTGAGATGGTTTGATGGGTGGATTTGTGGAGGGTTGTAAGGGCACAGGGAAGAGTTCACTGCCATCACTAGGTGTTTCAGTTTGCTTGCACTTTGGATCATTAGATCCAGGGAAGCAGTTTGGTGGTTTTATTTCAGTCTCATAATAAGCTGATTCATCACTACTGCAGTTTTTATCAGAGGATCCAGGATAACAGCCAGGTGGTTTTACTGTATTTGGTGTCAAAGTGGTTACAATCTCATTGCACTGAGGATTGGGAGATCCTGGGTAACACTGATACTGAGGGGGAATGAATGGCTGACATTTTGGGTCTTTGGAACCAGGATAACACTGTGGTTTTACAGTTTCTGGCGGTAAATATGTTGGCGGTTGCTGTGAGGGGCTTCCACATCTTGGATCAGGTGAGCCTGGATAACAGCCAGGAGGAGGAAGTACTTGAGAACATCGAGGATCAGTGGATCCAGATATACATGATGGTTCACACCTGGGATCTAGAGAACCAGTATAGCAGATTGGAGGTGTAGGTGGGTTGGGTGTTGTTGTCTGAGGACATCGGGGATCTTGGCTACCTGGAAGGCATATAGGAGGTGTTGTTAGACATTCACATGTTGGAGAATGGGATGTATGTGATGGAAAGTATGTAGTTGGAGGGCTAGTTTTAGGACGTGTTGAAGCAGTTGTAGACAAAATACACTGGGCGTCAGTGGATCCAGGGAAGCAACCGCTAGTTTTGGTGGTACCTACAGGTGGGAGATATGTAGCAGGGGGTCTGGGAGATGTACACCTAGAATCAGATGATCCAGGATAACAACTTGGATATGATGTAGCTGGTGGTTGGGTGGGTCTGGGACATCTTGGATCAGTGGACCCAGGGTAACAACTTGGGCGTGCAGTGGTTGGTGGAGGGGGGCTAGGACATCTAGGATCAGTGGACCCAGGGTAACAACTTGGGCGTGGAGTGGTTGGTGGGTGGGTGGGTCTAGGACATCTTGGATCAGTGGACCCAGGGTAACAACTTGGGCGTGGAGTGGTTGGTGGAGGGGTGGGTCTAGGGCATCTTGGATCAGTGGACCCAGGGTAACAGCTTTGGCGTGCAGTGGTTGGTGGAGGGGGGCTAGGACATCTAGGATCAGTGGACCCAGGGTAACAACTTGGGCGTGCAGTGGTTGGTGGAGGGGGGCTAGGACATCTTGGATCAGTGGACCCAGGGTAGCAAATTGGGGGTGCAG
>Ga0123355_10019702_pt1 | contig 10746 bp, 9 predicted proteins | sample TergutEmb28metaG_3_FD_89872 | JGI IMG/M metagenome (GOLD analysis project Ga0123355, IMG submission 89872) | Embiratermes neotenicus P1 segment gut microbial communities from Petit-Saut dam, French Guiana - Emb289 P1 | ecosystem: Host-associated > Arthropoda: Insects > Digestive system > Gut ...
GGTCGGGGGTTCGAGTCCGTCCACCAGCTCCATATGGGGGATTACCCGAGAGGCCAAAGGGGGCAGACTGTAAATCTGTTGTCAGTGACTACGGTGGTTCGAATCCACCATCCCCCACCATATCGAAACATGAGCACCTTATACTTCATTATAGGGTGTTCGCATCTTTTAGGGGTGAATTTTATGACACTTTATGAGGAATTGAAAGCACGAGGTCTGATTGCGCAAGTGACCAATGAAGCCGAAATCAGTGAGATGATCAATACTGGTAAAGCTACTTTTTACATTGGATTTGATCCGACGGCAGATTCGTTGCATGTGGGTCATTTTATGGCGCTTTCGTTTATGAAGCGTCTTCAAGAGGCGGGCAATAAGCCGATCGCACTGGTCGGCGGAGGCACAGGAATGATTGGTGATCCGTCGGGTCGGACTGACTTGCGGGATATTATGACGCTTGAAATGATTGAACATAATTGCAATTGTTTTAAGGATCAGATGTCAAAATTTATAGATTTTTCTGATGGTAAGGCGATTATGGTCAATAATGCGCACTGGTTGGGTGCGCTGAATTATCTTGAGTTTTTGAGGGATGTTGGACCTCATTTTTCCGTCAATCGTATGCTTGCTGCGGAATGTTATAAAAATCGTATGGAAAAAGGGCTTACGTTCTTTGAGTTTAATTATATGATTATGCAGGCATATGATTTTTATCAGCTTTTCCTCAGACATGGTTGTAATATGCAGTTCGGCGGTGATGATCAGTGGTCTAATATGCTTGCAGGTACGGAGCTTATCAGGCGTAAATTGAGGAAGGATTCACATGCGCTGACGATAACGCTTTTGCTCAATTCAGAGGGCAATAAGATGGGTAAGACCGCAAGGGGTACGGTATGGCTTTCGGCAGAGAAGACGAGTCCGTTTGATTTTTTTCAGTATTGGCGCAATGTCGATGATGCGGATGTTATAAAATGCCTAAAGCTCTTGACCTTTTTGCCGCTTGAGGAGATTTGGGAGTTAGAGAAGCTTGAGGGTGAAAAGCTTAATCGAGCGAAGGAGGTTCTGGCGTTTGAGCTGACATCGTTGATCCATGGTGATGAAGTTGCGGTGCAGGCTCGTGATACGTCTCGGGAGCTTTTTAAGTCGGGCGGTGCGGCTCAGATGCCTTCGGTAGAATTTTCTGCATCGGATTTTGTTGATGGGGAGATGGATATTTTGACTATATTGCAAAAGGCCGGTCTGTGTCCTTCAAAGTCGGATGCCCGCCGTGCGGTTGATCAGGGCGGGGTTGAAGTCAATGGCGAGAAGGTACTGTCTATCTCAGCGCGTTTTTCGGTCGATGATTGCCGGGGCGAGGGTGTTGTTGTGCGTCGCGGGAAAAAGAATTTTTGTAGGGTTGTGGTGCTTTAACGCATCAGGTATAGGCGGCCGCCCTCGGTTGCACGTAAGGTGGAAAGCATTTGTACAAAGTGGGTGACCGGGGGTGGTTGCCTCTACGAACAAGTGTTGTTTTGCAAAAAGATATGTGAAAGGAATGGTGATCAAAATGAGAAGTGAATGGAATGGTTTTGTAAGTGGTGAGTGGGCAAGTGAAGTGGATGTGCGTGATTTTATTCAAAAAAATTACACACCGTATGAAGGAGACGATAGTTTTCTTTGCGGCGTGACGGACAAGACGAAGAGACTTTGGGAACAAGTTCTTGTTTTGATGAAGGAAGAGACCGATAAGGTAGTGCTAGATGCGGAAGATAAAGTTCCTTCTGCCATTAATGCGCATGCTCCCGGATATATTGATAAGGAACTTGAAGAAATTGTTGGCCTCCAAACAGATAAGCCACTCAAGAGGGGTATTATGCCTAATGGTGGGCTTCGTGTGGTGAAAACTGCGCTTGAGGCTTATGGATATAGCCTGAATGAGGAGACGGAGAAGATATATTCGGAGTATAGGAAGACGCATAATGAAGGTGTTTTTGATTCGTATACAGAGGATATTCTCAAAGCCAGAAGCTCCGGGATTATCACCGGTCTGCCCGATGCTTACGGTCGTGGGCGCATTATAGGCGATTATAGGCGTGTGGCGCTGTATGGAACGGATCTTTTAATTCAGTTCCGACAGGAAGATATCAAGGCTATGGAGTTCTCCGAAATCGTTTCGGAAGTCATCAGAGATCGTGAAGAGCTCTCTGAGGGTATCAAGGCGCTTAAGGAACTGACCCAAATGGCTCATGCGTATGGTTTTGATATCTCTAAGCCTGCGGCGAATGCCAAAGAAGCGATTCAGTGGACTTATTTTGGTTATCTTGCGGCGATTAAAGAGCAAGATGGTGCGGCTATGTCCTTGGGTAGGGTGACGACTTTTCTGGATATTTTTATCGAAAGAGATTTGCAAAATGGTGTGATTACGGAAGCGCAGGCGCAGGAGTATATGGATCATTTCTGTATCAAGTTGCGTATGGTGCGCTTTTTACGTACTCCGGACTACAATGAGCTTTTCTCAGGTGATCCGACTTGGGTGACTGAGGCGCTTGGCGGTATGGCGACGGATGGGCGTACATTGGTAACCAAAACCAGTTTTCGTATGCTTCACACCTTGCGTACATTAGGGCCTGCGCCTGAGCCGAATATAACGGTGCTCTGGTCTGTGAATTTGCCTAGTGCTTTTAAAGATTTTTGTGCAAAAATTTCAATCGATACGAGCAGTATTCAGTATGAAAATGATGATTTGATGCGTATTTATTGGGGTGATGATTATTCTATTGCTTGTTGTGTTTCTGCTATGAAAACAGGCAAGCAGATGCAGTTTTTTGGTGCGCGTGCAAATCTGGGGAAGGCGCTGCTCTATGCGATAAATGGCGGTAAAGATGAAATTACCGGAGAGCAGATTGCGCCGGAGTTTGCGCCTGTGACTTCGGAATATCTTGAATATGAAGAGGTTGCACGCAAATTTGACCAGATACTGGAATGGCTGTCACGGCTCTATGTCAATGCGCTCAATACCATTCATTATATGCATGATAAGTATAATTTTGAGCGGCTTCAAATGGCGCTGCACGATAAGGAAATTCTCAGAACATTGGCTTGCGGTATCGCAGGACTTTCGGTTGTTGCGGATTCGCTGTCGGCGATCAAGCATACGAAGGTAAGGGCCATAAGAAATGCGCAGGGGTTGGCATACGATTATGAGGTCGAGGGTGTCTATCCTTGCTTCGGAAATAATGATGATGCAGTGGATAAGCTTGCTCATGATATCGTAAAGAGTTTTATGCAGAAGCTTGAAAAACATAAGACGTACAGAAATGCGGTGCCGACACTTTCGGTGCTCACGATTACGTCTAATGTTGTGTATGGTAAGAAGACCGGTTCAACGCCGGATGGCCGAAAAGCGGGTGAGGCTTTTGCGCCCGGTGCAAATCCGATGCATGGCAGGGACAAAAAGGGTGCGTTGGCTTCGCTGTCGTCTGTGGCTAAGCTTCCTTATGAGTATGCTCAAGATGGAATATCATATACTTTTTCAATTGTGCCTAAGGCGCTTGGGAAGGATGAGGCGAATCGTATTGCTAATCTTTCTTCGATTATTGATGCGTTTTTCAGCGAAAATGGTCATCATATCAATGTCAATGTTTTTGATAAGGAGACATTGTTGGATGCTATTGAGCGGCCTGAATTGTACCCGCAACTCACTATTCGTGTTTCGGGTTATGCTGTGAATTTTGTAAAACTGACGAAAGAGCAACAGTTGGATGTTATCAACAGGACATTCCACGAGAAGTTTTAGTGTTTGCGGCAGTTGTGCAATGATGTATTAATGACTTTGTGAGGGTAGCAAATGGAGCAAGCGGCGTGTATACACTCAGTAGAGACTTGCGGAACGGTTGATGGGCCGGGGTTGCGCTATGTTGTGTTTTTTCAGGGTTGTAATTTGCGATGCAAGTATTGTCACAATCCTGATACATGGCGAATCAATGGCGGTACAATTTTAACCATGTCAGATTTGATTGCAGATGTGCTGAAGTATAAGTCATATATGAAGTTTAGCAATGGAGGGTTCACCGCCTGCGGCGGCGAACCTCTCTTGCAGTCTGATTTTTTGGCAGAGTTGTTTAAGCAGCTTAAGGGGCATGGTATTCATACATGTCTGGATACCAGTGGTAATTTGGATGTGTTGCGGGCTGAAAAGCTGCTGTCTTATACGGATTTGGTGCTCCTAGATGTCAAGGCGCTCAATGCGGATAAGTATCGTGCGCTTACTGGCGGGGATATCCGTGTGATGCAGGGTTTTGCGCAGGCGTTGAATGATCTTGAGATTCCGGTTTGGGTGCGCTATGTGGTGGTACCCGGACTTACGGATGGTGATGATGATATTCTGAGTTTGGCGCAGTATCTCAATGGTTTGTCCAATGTCCGCAGGGTGGAGCTTTTGCCGTTTCATAAGATGGGTGAGGAGAAGTGGGAGAGCTTAAAGTTGTCTTACACGCTTAAGGATACGCCTGTTCCGTCGGCTGAGCGTATGTTGCGTCTCAATGGGCTTTTGAATGTGCACTGGCGTGGGAGTATGCTTACTGCGCTACGCGATTGAGTGGTGGGATATAGCATAAAGCGCCCTTGCGAGGGTGCTTTATGCGTCCATTAAGTTGGTTGCAGCGGATATCTGAACTGCTACACTAGCCAGTCTCGTTTGCAGAAGCATCTTTATACTTTGAGATGTCTTTGGAAATCTCAAAAAGCATTTTTACCTCCTCAACCGTTCGGGTTAACAGAAAAGCTGTGTAGTCGTCCAAGGCACGTTCCATATCGCTGCCTTGTTCTTTTGGTGTGCCAAATATTAGAGAATCAGCAGATACCCCAAGCGCTGATAAGAGGTTTATAAACGTGCGCAAGCTAGGGCTGCGATTGCCGCTTTCAATCTGTACAATATAACCCTGCTCTGTGTGTGCCAATTGCGCTAATGCTGAGCGGGTCAGCGCTTGTTTTTCACGCTCTGACCGTAATCTGGCACCAAAATCTATGAGCCATTGTTCATGATTAACCATATACTTTTCCTCAAAATTCTATGCTATTTGATCAATTAATTATTGCACTGGCAGATATGGTGCGTTATAATTTAAACGTGGGAGTGTTACGGTGTACGATTTGGTTTGCTGATTGAGATATACCGATACAAATAATATACATTTAAGAGATACATTTTACATTTTTGCAGTTACTTTTCAATACTTTTTGCGCGATCCGTTGTTTTTCATGTCTAATCCGTTAAACTTGAAGAAATGAGGTCATTAAAAATGCGTATAGCCATATGCGACGATATTCGGACGCAGGCAGAGGAACTTGCGCAGCTTGTTGTTCAATATTACGGTGAAAATGCTAAAGTGCAGACATATGAGTGCGGTGAAACACTCATCAGTGCGATAACCAAAGATTCAATGCCGCAGTTTGATTTGATTTTTCTTGATATTCTTATGCCGGAACATAACGGCATTGATGTTGCAAAGCACATTCGTCTGTACGATGAAGATGTGACCATAATATTCGTAACCAGCACACCGGACTATGCTTTGGATGGATACACGGTGGACGCTGCTGCGTATATTACCAAACCGGCAGAAATGGAGCAATTAAAAGATGTGCTTGATAAATTTGAAAGACGCAGGGTGAAAATTGCAGATGAGCGCATTGTTGTAAATGCCGATGGTTCGGTCGTATCTATTCCGTTTGCAGAAATACGCAGTATTGAAAAATTTGGGCGCAAGACGGTCATTACACGAATCGGGCAGCCGACTATTCAGACAAATCAGCCTATCAATGAAATTGTCCAGCAATTCGGGGGCTATACACAATTTGCCATCGTCAGCCAATCAAATTATGTAAATCTGTTCAACGCATTGGAGGTTGACAAAAAAGGGCGATTTATAAGAATGTGTGATGGTACTGAGATTGGCTTTGCTCGGGAGCGTACAAATGCGTTGCTTGATCGGTTCTTTATGGAATACGGTGGTGATAAATGATGGATGTGCGGAATGTTGTGCTATTTGTTTCTACGCTAGTTGGGGCGGTGCTGTTTTATTACTTAAATAAGAGTATTTGGGGCGATGTTCATCAAAAATTTCAAAGGTATATTTATTTAGCAACCATTACAATAACGGTACTTATAATGCAGTTTGTTGCGTCTAGTGGAGTTGTGCGCATTTCTGTTTTTGGTGTTGTAAATTTTTTGCTATTGCTTTATATGTTTGAAGGTTCGCCAATTGTCAAGTTGTTTGTGGCAGCACTTCTGGTCACAATTGTTCAGGTGGGCGATATATTCACGTGGGGAGTTGTGTTATTGCTGTTCCCTGAATTTATAAGTGGAGAGACAACAATAAACCCAAATATAATATTTGCACTCGGAACAACAATTTCATACTTTTACATTGGGATTGTCGTGTTAATATTTCACATCTTTCCATTGCGTTATTATGGAAGCTTGACAAAAGGGCAGGGACTTCTTATATCGGTTATGCCTCTATTTAGCTATGCAATTATCGCCTTGCTGTTGCAATACTTACAAGCGCAACAACGTGATGAATTTTATTTGTTCTTACTGCCATCACTTTTTTTCATTGCACTATTACTTTTCATCGTACTCTTCTTTCGGAATATGCAACGGTCACAGGAAAATGCAAAAGTCAGCGCCGTGCTGAATACTCAGCTTGAGCACTTTGGTGCGCAATATGAAGAATTAGAAGAATCTATGCAGTTATTTCGTGAGCGCAGTCACGATTGGAAAAATCATCTGCTTGTGATTCAATCGCTTTCAAATTCTGATGATACGACCAAGCTACGGGAATATATATCCAAAGTGACCGGAGCCGATGATGTTATGCTCAAGATGTATACAGGCCATCCGGCAATTGATGTGATACTTACCGCATTAAAGAGAAAGGCAGAGCGCACAAGGATAGATGTAGATATCTCCGCAAGGCTTGCAAAAGAGATTGATATAAGTCAAGCTGATATCTGTGTGTTAGTTAGCAATGCTGTTGACAATGCATATGAAGCTTGTGAGCGGACGACTAAAGGTGATCGGCGCATTGATATTAAAATTGTGACAGACGAGGTGTATTTTGTCTTTATAATATCAAATACCATGCAAGAGCCTCCGAAACAATCAAGGGGTAAATTTCTGACAAGCAAGGCGGACAATGTTATGCATGGTATTGGATTGCAGAGTATTAAGCGTATTGCAGATAAGCATTTCGGGCATGTGACTATAGCCACAGATAACGATGTTTTCACCCTCAATTGTGCCTTGAAGAATAAAAAAGTAACGGATTAGACATGAAAATCAACGGATCGTGCAAAACCTATTGCAAAAAATACCCGATATCATGTATTGTCCATAGCAATAAGAGTCACAGATTTATCGTGACGCCCTAAATTAAGGAGGATTTGCTATGAAGAAGACAATCATGAAGAAAGTTGCTGTGTCGGTTGAAAAAATTGCCATAAAAGGTGTGGGACGCAGATGTGTTGGAGATTGGCATCAGCCCAAAGTTCCCGCTACGCTGATAAAGAAAAAGGAAAAATAATCACAAATAGCCGCCGAGTCCGAGGAGCGATCCGAAGATGCGGCGGTTGTTCTTTTATGAACGGTGAAGACGGTGTCAAGGCGAAAATCAGGCCATTTCTTACGGATTAGACATGAAAAACAACGGATCGTGCAAAAGCTATTGCATTTTTTTGAGGATTTGGTATTGTGCAGGAGTGAAAACGTTTTTGCAAATACAAAATCAAAGGAGAGAGCTGACAATGAAAAAAATTATACCGCTTATCATTATGGGGATAATGGTGGTTATTGCTACAGCTTGGATAGTGTCGGCATACGAGCCACAAGAATCTTTCGAGACTCCGGCATTGATTGAGCTGGAAATAGATATTGGAAATCGTCGAATCGAAGATTTCACACGTGTTGATTTCGTTGGCATCGGAGCTTCTCATGATTGTGAATTTAACAAGAGTCTTGAGCATTACTTGTTTCGTACAGATACCGGTAAACTTGTTGTTGCAGTGAGCATGGGTGGTGAAGATGCTGTCTTCAACTTAAGGAATGCACTTGATCCGGAGTTTGAGCAAACGGTTTATTTAAGCGGTTTTTGGCAAGGTGTCTTTGAAGGTCTTACTGCTGATGGATTGTATTATTTAAGTGTGGCTGATCTGGTGTATAACGAGGATCCGGGGCTAGTAACAGTAACTACTGTTACTGGTTATGCCCCTCCTGTTGTCACCAATCGCACGTCTGAGATGAGTGTATACGAACAGTTTGAAGAAGTCAGGCTCTGGGCAGAGGGCCTTGATTATTTGAGACGAAGCGTTGCGTGTGAATGATTGGATAGTGCATATATGGAGTTTCGTTCACCGCACTGAAAGGATGATGCTTATGATTTAGGGTAAAGGAATTTGAAAGAAAGTTTAGAATTAAAATAAATAAAAATATTTAAATTAACAGGAGAAAAGAACTATGAAAGTAAAAAAATTAATTATCCTTGTGTTGGTTTTAAGCATGGTGTTTGCACTTGCCGGAGTGAGTTATGCTCATTCAACTGTGATTTGTGATGAGAACATAGTGTCGTCAGACCATCCCGCCCCACGAGGTATGCCGTGCAATTGCGGTGGAATTATGTTCCAAATACGTGTCCCTTGCAGCTGTGGGCAAATAATTATTGTATGGCGATGCTCAAGCTGTGGTGCCGGTTGGTAGTGGATGCATTCAGGGACTAAATAAATTTAACACCAACCTTGCATATCATACTTGCAAGGTTGGTGCTCCCGACTTTTAATCCAAAATACAAAAAACCAAAGAGGAGACCTGAATAAATGAAAGTATTAATGATTGCGGCATTAATTATGGTTGTTTCTGTTTTTTTATTCGGTTGTGATATAAACTCTACTATACAGACAACCGAATCATCTGTTAATGCAGAAGTGACCGCAGACACCGTAGCGATCAAACAACTGATTGACCGAAATCCATTAGCATTAATCAAATATTATGTCCAAATATTAACCTCTGAAACATTTGCGGGTCGTATGGCAGGAACTCTGGGTAATGATCTTGCGGTGGAGTGGCTTTCGGCTCGGCTTTATGAAATTGGCATTGAGTCGTATAGTGAACATGGATATAAAATGGGGTTTGATGGTTGGTCAAACACATTTTTACGTTCCAATATGATGATGGTATTTCCTGATGGATCGACTCGTATATTGGAGCAGGGTGTGGATTTTTTCATTTCACTTGGAGAGGGCAGTTTCAGTGTAATGCTTGAAAGTAGCGGTGAAAGTTTTGTAGTTGTGCCTCCAAGTGAATCCGGAAGGGCAAGAATAAGTGATCCTTCTGCCGATTATTTTGTCTATTTTGTAAGTAATGGCTCGTTTTGGAATGCCGCCGGCTCACAATCAATCGATAGGGCGTTTAGAGATAAGCAAGTTCAGCTATCGAATGAAATTTATGAGATTATCAAAAATGGAGCGTTTGATAGAATAGCCATCACAAACACAGTGAATTATGAAAAAATGGAACTGTATCATGTTGTGGGCAGGATACGAGGCGATAACCCTGCAAATGCGGTGGTGATTTCGGCACACTTTGATCATGTAGGTCAAGGGGGCGCTACGTTCTTCCCCGGAGCGCTTGATAATGCGAGCGGAACAGCGGCTTTGCTTTATATTGCCGAGCGCCTGATGATTGCATCGGAAACACATCTATTTGATTTTGATATCGTGATTGCATTTTTTAATAGCGAAGAGCATCTTCATAATGGAAGACCGCTAGGTAGTCAATACTTTGTCCCTATAGTTCAAGCTGACTATGAAAATGTGTGGAATATCAACATTGATGTAGTGGGTAGTAGTGCCGATGAGACTTTTCTTGCCGGCGGTAGTGCAAGCTCTGCATTGCGTGAGGCTTTTACGGACTTTGCGAAACAGTATGGTGCCTTCATTGACAACAGCCAATTTACAATGAGTGATAATATCAATTTCACTGCAATGGGAATACCGTCATTTAATTTTCTTTCGGGTGACTTCCTCACTACCGGAATAGCGCATACCAATTTAGATACTTATGATAGGCTTTACTTCCCGCAAATTTTGCGGATTGCAGATATGATCGTTGAATTTCTGCTGCAAGATGGGGTCAGTGTTTTTGAAGCAGATGAATTGGTGTCCATGCCATCACCGCCGACAATTGAGCCAACGGATGGGAACAGGCAGGAACGTTTTGAACGCATTTTTAATGCTGTAATTGCCGGAGAGCAGGTTAGTTTTTATGAAGAATTCTACCGATATTTCCCCGAAGAGGAAATGCGTTTTTTTAGCTATTATGAAGCAATTGAGATAGATGAAACATTTTTGTATATCCGTGACTTTGGAATGTTTAGGTTGAAATTTATGTCATACGTTCAAGGTAGTCGTATTACTAATTTTACCTATAGTCGTGTGGGGGATGGAAATCAATTTGATCTGAGAATTCGACCGGTACAAATAGAAGATATAGATGCTGTTGTTGAAAATATGCAATTAGAGGTTATAGATATTCCGGATTTATATGGATATTCGGCGTTATTATTTCCCGACACAACTTCATTTGCAGGGTTTAAATACAATGATGGTTCACGTGCATTTATTGTTATGCAGGGGAGAAGTATTGTGTTTTCTCACCCGATACGCAATGCCATGAGCAGTGGGATTATGAATGAGTCAGTGATAAGTGAATTA
>Ga0123355_10019703_pt1 | contig 10746 bp, 7 predicted proteins | sample TergutEmb28metaG_3_FD_89872 | JGI IMG/M metagenome (GOLD analysis project Ga0123355, IMG submission 89872) | Embiratermes neotenicus P1 segment gut microbial communities from Petit-Saut dam, French Guiana - Emb289 P1 | ecosystem: Host-associated > Arthropoda: Insects > Digestive system > Gut ...
AGGGTGGGCAAGTCATAAAAAACGTTTTTTTGCCGTGTTGTGGGTTAATTTTGGGCGAGAAAAAAAAAAAAAAAGGAAAGACACCAAATATCCCCCCCCCCCCCCCCGGCCCATTTTTTAATTCAAACATTGATATCTTGGTTTAAAATTTATAAGAGAAAATTTTTTCAAATATCTTTTATTATTGGTGGTCCGGAATAGCTCAGTCGGTATAGCGACTCGCTACGGGCTGGACAGTCCGGGGATCGAATCCTGATGAGGGCGAGATTTCCCGCACTTGTCCAGACCAGCCCTGGGGCCCACCCAGCCTCCCATAAAGTGGGTACTGGGTCTTTCCAGGGGGGTAAAGCGGCCAGGGTATGGCAAACCCACCCCCATCTAGCACTGAGGTTACAGAAAGAGTAGAGCTGTATCTCTACTCCACCTCTGGGCCTTCATGATCTGTTATAGGGTGAACTTTACCTTCTTTTTACCTTTGCATTTATCTTTTATTATTGTCTTTGGCTTTTTTTTTTGTGTCATTAGGGTATCAGTCTGAAAATAGGATGAGAAATTCTTTATACCACAAAACATATGGTATGCAAATATACCAGCAATGTGTAAACACACATCTGTAATTCTATACCTTTTTGGCAGTTTTTACGTAGATGTTTGATACTCAGGACATAATTTTGTTCACACAGGATTGCATGATGTGAGTCAGTGATTTGGCAGTTTGGACCACTTCCATGAATTGATGTAGTGAGATGTCACTCAGGCTAAAAATCCTTCCGTATGGGTCTTCTCATTCCTCTTCTTAATACGTAATTTAATTAATTCATTCATGTATTGCATAATGTTGCAAATTATTCTACAACTCCTTTCAGCTGAAGGGTTTTATTTACTCTTTGCCTTTGTGTATCGATGTAAATTACGATGCAACTTTCTGATTCACTTATATGAAGATGTTTCTTAACGCACTACTGACTTTTCTCGTTAGGATCTGACCAATGTTCGACCAAGTCCCATACCTGGCAGAGCAGTAGGACATCCTGTGAATCCATACGCTTCTCCAGCACGTACAACTGAGACTTCTCTGACTACTGACACAGAACAGTCAGTTGTCAAGATCAGTGCCATGTTTCCTACAGTGTCTGATACGCATATTAGGGCACTGTTGATGAAGTAAGTTTACCATGTAAACCAGACCTGAATTATTTTTATGAAAAAATTGCATCCAAAACTTCAAGCAGTACAGAATTTTCTTGGTTTATCACATACGAGTCTAGCTTGCATATTAGTGGGTTGGGTGATGTGTGGTAACCATATATTTTTTATGTACTGAAGTGTGAGGCGACAGGGGCTAGAGACTTGTTTCAGGTATGATCTTTCTGTCCACACATTTTTAACCCTTTTTTTGTGATGTTTGAATATGTGACCCATATTTTATTATGAAGTGTAACAAGTATGTTTACTCTGCAGCTTCAGAAAACTTATCCTTGAAGTTCCAGTTAGAAAATTCCCCACACAGGTGTTTGTAGGTTCTGCCATCTCTGAGCTACAGCAAAATTACTAATATGAGAGGCAGGGGGGAGAGGTACAATATAACACAAATTTTGGTGTATGTAATACTGTGTTTTGTAATATTAGCGTTAGTTTTCTGCAATCAGTAACTTGAAGTGGTTATAGACTTAATTTGGAACCTATCATGCACCAGTGATGAGAACAGTTTTTCTGCATTTTTTATATATTTCATAATTTTTCTCTTTACACAACAAATGCCTGTGAGTATTTCTGTCATATGTGGAAAATATAACTTGTGAAGATATTGGAAGAAGCTTTTGCAAAATAAAAATAAAAAAATAATTGTAACGTTTTGGTGAAGAATTGGCAGCAGTTTGGGTAACAGCTTGAAATTTACTTAAACAGGAAGGGTTAATCTCAGCATTAGGTGGAGGTGACTTGTCAGCTTCGTGCCCTGGGCTGCTTTCTCTCTGGGACATAGGCCCTTCTACCCATTGGTTAGACTGGGTCACCCCAACAGCAGGTCTGCCTGCTTAGAAGAATACATAAATCTCTTGCCTCTTTCAGGATCAGGAATCAGTCCTGACTCTTTAGCCAACCACCCCATACCATAGTTCTTATACTGACTAAGCTAGCACAGCTGCTTTGATTTTTGCAGAAATGTGTAAGTTGTCACCATATACATCACCTTAATGTTAAATAACATTCTGTACCATATTCACAGACTTGTAACTCACAAAGTATAAATCATAAAAAACTGACTGTTGTGCATTTGTTATCTTCAGGAATGGTCCTTGATATCTGCATACTAAGCATGCCTTATTGATAAAATACAGGTCCAGCAATTGTCCTTCCAAACTAGGGATTATTTTCAACTGATTTATTTTCTGCATTGATTTTCCATACTTTGTGTTCTGATGAAAATTTATAAAGAAAAATAATCTTTGTGAAAGAAAAATCTGTGCACAAATCACTTCGAATCCATGATACATGGATATTTCCTAAAAGGCATGTGACAGAAATGAGGGAACAAAATATTGGTGTTACGTTTAAAGAAGCCAAAATCAGAAGTATTCTCTGTTTTGTAATGAATTATGAAATACTTATTTTGACACTTACTTTATTTGTAAATAATTTGGCTTTTCTCTTTGATATTAAGAAGGCAAGTGATACAGCTTAGTGGTGTGCCATTCTGCAAGGTCCTGTTCAGTGGCAACTAAAGGGTCTGCTACCACTTTTTAATGCAGTGTTATATAAAATAGAAGATTCTGAATTTGTCGTGGTACAATGTATCTTCCCTGCATAAAGCTGAATGGTGTTGCTCAGGGGACAGGACTGAGTGTCACCCTCTTGTCACTGCCATCAGTGGCACTATGAGTAGAATTCATTGCCAGATTCTATGCTGTCTTTGTGTTGATAACTGCACCAACTGCTGCTGGTCCCATTCTCCAAACCACTGAACAACTGCAGCCATCCATCAAGTGGTTCTCAGTGTGAAGTAAGGTGAATGGTTTCAAAATCTCCATCTCACGGACAGTGTGTTTCTACTTTTGTCATCTGACGGGAATATGTCCTAACCCCATCTTTTTCATGGACACCATTCCTCTACCATGTGCAGAGTCTGTTCGATTTTTGGGGATGATTGTTTAGGTTGTTGCCTGGTGTCATAACTAACCTGTGACAGCACTGGACAGAGTGGTCATGGTCCTCTAAATATTCTAAGTGTATGAACTGGAGCCACTTAGTGGGGTAGACAGAACATTATTGGTCCAATTTATGCATTGATTATAGACTCTCCAGCTGTGCTTCTGCAAGGAATAGAAGTCTTATCTAGTATTGGTCTGATACATGATTCTGCCATAAAACTCTACTGATGCCTACTAAATGAGCAGAGTCAGGAGTTTGTTTCAGGAACTGGGGCATCATTGCTTGCAACTTGTTGCCAAATTGTGTAATACATTTATGCTAAAAAAAATTTTACACTTTCACAATACATCTTTCCTAAGGCCCTCACTCCAAGTATGGTTTGTCCTTGCATATATGTATGCAGCAGTACACTAGAACCCTTTTAGTGCCTTTTCTAAGGGCACATTTGCAATTTTTTCTGGTTAGACTGTGAAAGATACGCAATTTTGTGTGATTCTAATGTACACTTGCATTCTGTGGAAAATTTTGTGCCTTTTAAGTGATCAGTTTCAATTATAAAACTAAGTCTTTTGAGTTAAGGTGAAACATATGAAAGTAAGGTAGTTGTCTGTCACTTTATGTTCTCGGTGTTATTTATGAAAATTAATTTATTTGCCAAATAGAACTGTGATTTTATTAACTTATCAAAATATTGCATGCTAAATTATGTCCTGTATTACCATTGAAAAACACATGTAACCTTGTCAGGAATAAAGTGTTGGGGCCACTATTTCAGGTATCATAATCGCGAAGCGGTGGTTATGAGTGCACTGCAGGTGGAGAAGCATCCAATTAGCACCCCTGGGCCATATGCCACACCACCTCTCCAAGGCAGGCATTTTCATGCACCTGGCATTGGAGGGTTTTCTGCTTTGCAGATGACTCCTCCCCTTGGGATACGTGATAGTCCTCGAGCTGGCTCCCCAATTCCTCGCCCTGGTTCAGGTGCCAGTGGAAGCTATATTGGCTCACCAAGAATTGGGGACATATATCGGCGACCCCATTCTTCCCCCAAGATGAAACTGAGGTTCACATTTAACCCCTGGACTAGTAATTTATTGTAGTTTGTATTTGTTTCAGGCCTCCTCACCATGTTCCCCTATTAGTTCCGCATGGATTGTGTATGCTGCATATCAGGGATTCTCAAATGTTATTGAAGTTTGTGATATGTGTTATTAAAATGGTTGCTGTAGTTCATATGCAGCACATATTTAGAAAATTAGTGTTCCTGTAGGGAGGCCCAAGAGCCTGCATTTGATTTACTTTGTTGTAGCTGTTTCTCCCTAGGCAACGTGATGCTACTTGAGAAATCCTGGTAATCTTATCTTATCTGTTCCTGCTAGATAGTAGTTTATTTTTGTTTAAATGCATCCAACCTCCATTGTAGTTACAGTTTAATTTATTTTTATTTCATTCTTTCCTTACCATTTTGATACAGGTGTATTCAAGCAGCAGTATGTGACAGTGTACCTAGTGGTTGCTGTTGGTGTATGGGGTTCTGTTCTTTGTTTATACACTGTCTTATAAATTGCTATTTGTTTGACTGTGTTATCTAATAGTGACGGTAATGAAGTTGCTAAATGATGTGCTAGTGTTTTCTGTTTAGTTTTATTGACCATTTCCTGTGCCTGTGGTTTAGTTTCATATTATTATAAAATGACAAATATATGACATTGCTTGATGTGCATATTAACCATTATTATATTCATTATGTTTTTCATCATTATGATCTTTTGTGTACGAGGACTTAAATCTACATAGGTTATAGCATAGACATGTCACTGAACTTCTAAGAAAGAAAGAAAGGAAGGAAAAAAAGAAAGAAAGAAAGACCTGGAGTCTGGTCTTATACATGTAACCATATATATATATATATATTCATTTTTAGGCTGATGAAACCTCCATGTAAGGTTCTGTTTTGAAATTTTTCTTGTGGTGTAATACGTGTCTTTCTGTTTCCAGTGTTCGTGTTTGAATATATGAATATAGTATTTGCTGATAATGGGGTTGAATGTAAGCAGTCACAGGGCCAGGTACTTTTGCACTTAAGGCATTATATCATGAGTATGCACCTTGCAGTGAAAAGAAACAAAATGGTCACAATTTACAGTTTTGGTTTTTCATATTCTTGTATCAGTAAGACAAGAATATATGAATTGAACATGCAGAGCTTTCTTTTAGTCAGATGCTTCCCTGAAGGCAGGGGCATTAATAGGAATTATACATTACTAATTGTGCAGACCACTCTAGCACTTAAAAACTCCCAACACCATAAGAGAAGCCATCAGAGTAATGAAATGTACTGGAACTGTGACCATAAAGTTGGATACAAATTACATTGAAATGTGGCTTTACCTCATTTCCTCCAGCCCTTGTTCATAAGCACTCTGGACTTTCTTTGGAATAGCACCACATCTCATGCCTCCCATAAATTCCAGCCACCTATGCTTCTTGCTGAGGTGTGAAGATTTTGACTGCATTATACACTGGAACATTGTCATAGATTAAACAGGCTATGTGGTGAAGTCCCAAAAGCTTAAGTTATACAACTTAATGATCTGCTATCTTCATAATTTTTTTGGTATGGAAGTCCATGTCTTGAATGGTTTGAGTTATAACCTCAGAGTTCTGCACAGTTACCATGTTTTTAACATACACAAAAATGTTTAATACAAAGTTTATATGTATGCTCATGGACTGCTTGCATATTACATTTTACAGGCCCAGCTGAAATGTTTGATATTCAACTGATATTTTAATCTTCACTTTGAATTGTAGGTATATTCCACATGTATGGCTTTGAAAGTTGTCTGATTGTTGCCATTTAGTTACTGCACAAAATTTCAGGACCCTACATGAAGTGACATTAATAGTGCTTTGATCTATAAATAGAATAAGGCACATGGACATAAAGGAGTTTTGTTTCAGATTAATTCTTACCAGGTGCATTTTGATTCAAAGTTATGTCAGATATGCATTCAAAACTAGTTAGTGCTTGTCTTACCTTGCTTTTGTGTCTGTTTCAAATGACCTTTTTATTGAAATAGATAATTAAATTGCTCACATGTATACATTTCTTTCAAAACTAGGGAGGTACAAATAGTTAATTTAAAAAGCATCTTCATGTAATAGCAACTTTATGATGTCACTTTAGATATTTTCAGTTCATTTTTTTTATTAGTTTATTATTCATGTGCTTATGGCATGAATGTGATGTGCATGTGTTGCTGTTGTAAAGTGATTGGAGAGATTGTGCACTTGTGGCCAAATTTGTGGCTGGGGTATTCCTGGACTGTTGAAACTCTCAATACTTATGGGTCTTCTGACAACAACATTTTAATAACACCCACACTGTTAGCCAAAGGTGCTAAATTTGAAAATTATTTACAGGTCAGCAGTATATAGCACACATCATAGTAGCCTCTATTTATAGAAAGGTTGGATATGGCACATACAAAAATGTCATTTCAGCACCATGGTGGCCATGCATATTAATCATCTGAAGGGCAGTGGTTACTGTATGTACTGCCTGAACTTCATATTCATTTTGCCTACAGATTGTTTTTATTTTTTTATATGATTTTCAGGGCATTTTTCTCAACTTCACTAGCCAGTTGGTCTTTTTAATGTAGTGGATATGCAGTGTGAGGTAGGAACTGAATTTCTTGCTTTATTAAGATACATATCAAGGCTTAGAGGCTTAAAAGTTTAACATTATTCTTTTCCAGTATTGTTACTCACAGATTTAGTTTTGAATGTTATAAACATTTTGATATATTCCTTTGCTGACCCAAAAAGGGTGTTTTATTCTTTAAATCTCAGTATTTTCAAAGTATTATATTGCAGTCACTGTGTTACTTCGTCCAGTTGATCACTAACATATGGGTTCCCATAATTTTTATTTTTGGGTGTTACTTGAATGATTTTCAGTTTCTAGTGATGCTACAACACAAAGGAACATATGATCAGTATAGTCTGAATTTAAATGTTCAGTATTGAGGCATGCATGCAGCAATGTTGCTGTACTGCATTTTTTACAACACATACCACAGGATGCTGGATACTGCAACATTCTCTGAAGACAGTGTTGCCTGTTGGATTGGAGACTACATCTCTAATTGGCCACCCCTTCTGATTGCAATGTGACTAGCAGTGGTTTTGTGAAACAAAACTGTGTGAATTAAATTTCTTTCCTGGAGATGAAAATCAACTTATGATTTAGGAAACAGCATCATATGAACATTTCACAGTTTGTTAATGCGAAACAGTTGCTAATTTTTTATCTTACCAGATATTATCTCTGAAATGTAAATAATTTATCTTATATACTCTTACCTATGTTGTAATTTTTATGACAAAATGAATAAGCAACCATGTTTCTTAACAGTCAGTCGTTAAAAGAAATTGGTTTTGGCTGAACTTGTTTCACATTTGGTTTTTAAAAAATACACCATATTTCCATGTGGGTATATTTGTGGTGCATATTGTGTTTTTGGACACATTTCCACGTGACAAGTGACTGTTAGCTATGTCAAGGTCTGTCCATCCATCTGCATGTGTCAGGGTGACTACTGCGTGACATTTTTGTAAAATATCGTATTTGAGATTTTAACTAAAATTTTTCAACACATCCCCGTTTTGGTTAAAATGCGACTGAAAGAACACACACTTTACTTGAAGACCCACATAAGTGTATGGTGTCTTGTCATGATTGGTCTTCATAAGTGAAACATTGTACTCTCCCTTGAGCATTTGGCATACTCAGTTTTCAGTCTCCATACTTATAATATCTTGGTGATAGTTGCAAATCGGTGGCTAATAAAGCTAGAAGGTCATAAAAAATATTTTGCAACTTGCGGAACACATAACCCATGCCCCCAATTTATTTCATGAGTGTAGAACAATTGTTACAAATGACAATGCTCCTTGACACCAAAACAATGTAACAATGGTACAAAGGGTTGCCATGTCAGAGAATGGGAAGAACAACGTATATTCTAGAAAAAGTGGCCAGTTAAGGTAACAGGGTGGAGCAAAGTTTCTTGAAAACATTTTCTATCAAAACTTAAAACGTGCCCCTACCTAAGAATGTCACTAATCATTCTTCGTATGTATCTGGAAATAGTTCTGACTACTAAATATCAGAGTAATAAAGGCAAAGAGGACATGAAAGATGAACAGATGTGTAGTATGGAACTGCTTATGAATTCTCAGTGTTCTACATTTTGTACTTCCATGTTTCAATAATCTGTGTACAGAGAGAATGTTACTGTTACTCATTTTGGCTACTTGTGCACACTGCTAAGTGTCTGTGAACATTGATGTGTATTTATATAGTCATGTCTACCATATTATTGGAATTGTTTTCCTTTTGCACCACATGGACATTAAATATTTCAATTTTGCATAGACTTGTTGATTTTGAATCCAGGGTAGTCATTATAATTCATATACTTGCAGATTAATTAAAGAGATGGTGCTTAGTACGTGGTACTTTCTGGGCAGTTGTTTACTTTTGTTATCATTTGTTCTCAGTAACTTACAGACTAACATTTTAAAACTGTATATTGGCAGGTATCTGAAGAGTGTGTTCCCCAAAGTGGAAGAAACCTTACTCTTGGATATTCTGTCAAATTCTGACAATAATGTCCAGAAAGCAACAGAAAAGTTAATTTCTATGGGGTTTGAAAAACGTGATACACCACCTCCAAGACTTACACTGCGAAAGAAGGAAGAGGAGCCACAGACAGTAACACAGGAACACCGTGCAGCAATGCCAACTCCACCTCCTCGTATGAAAAGTGCTGAAGAGAAACAGAAGAGTAAGTAGGGAAGGTATTCTTATGTCTGATTTGTACCGTAAAACTTAAACTTTACATTGTGGAAGTGAGCAGCTTCAGAGGACTACTTTCAGATAACATGTATGGATTCTGTGGGTGCTGACTGTGGAAACAGGAGAACAAAGATGCTGATACCCAAAATGAAATTTGATTATATTTATGCCTTATATGTTCATTATGAGGGACTATTGAAGGCTTTTTGGTGTCTGAAAATTGTTATTTTCAGTTTTTTTTAAATATATTTTTTGTCCCTCCCTTGTCCAGTTCGCAAGTTTGAGAATGTGTATAAAATATAGTGGTACCTAAATTTTTAGGCTGTGTCGTCATTACAGGTGATACTCAGACATGCACTTTTATGATGTTTTCAGTGAAAACAAGATTACAAGAGAATTACCCAGATATTCCAGACCGTGTGATCACTATAGCGTTAGAAAGTGTTGACTTCGATGTAGACCGAGCAAGTCAGATATTAAATATCATGGTACAAGAGGAGGAAAAGAAACAAACAAGTGAACCAACATCAATAAGAGAAACGTATGTGACAAACAAATGTGGTTAGATTGAAGTTGAGTTTCACATCTTTGCATATCCAAAAGACATGATTTAGCATTTATGAGGTTTGGTTTGGTTGTGTAGATTTTGGTGTGATCTCTTTCATTTCCATTACATCCACACATACTAATCTTACATGTGGCTTCTTCACATGGTGCAAAAAGGCACTGATATTACAAGTCACATACTTAGTTCTTGTAACCCATTTGGAATTTATGTTGTTTGAGGTGGAGATGTGATAGAAAGGGAGAAAAATTGTAACCTCTAAAGCAGAAAAAATTCTCATTTTGTTGGCCAATAGAAAGGGAGAAAAATTGTAACCTCTAAAGCAGAAAAAATTCTCATTTTGTTGGCCAAATTGTAAGAGAATAAGTTTTATTTGTATGAATTCAGATTTCTAGAATGTGGACAGACTTGGAGTGAATCTGTTACAAAACAAACGTCTTTAAATATTAAATAATAATTCCCATAAGATGTGATACTGTCAGTGATGGTGGTGAGGAGGCGGAGGTGGATGTTAGTTACGATAATAGCAAAATATCATTTCATCTGCGTAAGTCTTTTATGAATTGTGTGGATTATTGACCCTCAGTGAAGAAATCAGTGGTGTAAGAATACTGGCTTTGTAGAGTTTCTTAAACTTGTAACATTTTGTAGCCAACCAGAGGAAGCCCATTCATCTCCACAACCAGCAGTAGAGCTTGACGCAGTTCAGGGGCCATCACCAATACATAAACCGGCAACAGGGAAGGCTTCTGAAAAAACAGAGAGAGGCCAACACCGAAGATCAAAAGGAAAGAAAGATGTTCCAAAGTAAGAGCCAGCTACAAAAGTTACTTCAACACCCCTTACGTACATAAATTATTACAGAATGTGGTTCACTTTGAAAGTACTTGAGCACAATGCTTAAATGTTTTGAACCACACACAGTTGTGGGGTAACTTTAATTTGTTATATTTGTTACACTTTTACTTCTTTTTCATCTTTTTTTTCCCCCCCTTCATATTCTTTTGAAAAAACGTACAAGAACATAAATGATTTTCTTGTACACTCAAACGAACAAAAACCCATCGCCTTGATATTTCGTACGTCCCGCTCAGGCAGTGACGTACGGTACAGTTGCCATCATAATTTGAGTCGTTTTACTTTCCCTATATTTGTGCAT
>Ga0123355_10019704_pt1 | contig 10746 bp, 5 predicted proteins | sample TergutEmb28metaG_3_FD_89872 | JGI IMG/M metagenome (GOLD analysis project Ga0123355, IMG submission 89872) | Embiratermes neotenicus P1 segment gut microbial communities from Petit-Saut dam, French Guiana - Emb289 P1 | ecosystem: Host-associated > Arthropoda: Insects > Digestive system > Gut ...
AGCAACTGAAAAAATCTTAGCATCTCAAAAGAATATTTGTTTCACTGACTTTAACTAGTAAAGCCCCTTAGAATATGAAAATATCCACCCCACTATGATCCAGTTGTCTAGTCTTGAACAAAGTGAATGTCCAGGCTGTTCAATATAAACTGTAATGTCAAGAGTGAACTATACCCAAATAATATCATTTTCAGGTTTGATGTTCAGTTTTAATTGTATGGATATTTTGAAAATTTGCATTAATAATAAAAGTGTAATTGGATTTATGTGAGAGAAAAATTCACAGAATTCTTGTCATTCACATCAGAACCTGGAATTCATTTACTAATATGAATTAAAGTTCTCCTTACTTTCAAAAATTAATAGAAACTGAAATTGTTTAAATGAAATAGGCTAACTGTTCAAGACAGCAGAATATGTAAGAATTGAGGTTCTCACAGCAGTTCTGATCAAGATATAAGTCTTCATGGGTGTTATGCCATGTTGACTGCTATAGTTGCCTACATTTTGGTGGAGCATGCCACCTCCATCTTCAGTGCTTATCATTCCCAGAAGAATGTACTGCTAGATCCTAAACATGGAGGCAGCACTCTCTCTTGAAGCATCAGTAACTATTTACCAGTCAATGTGGCCTAATGCTGCAGAGGACTTGAATCTTCAAGTCAGTAGATGATGAGTGGGAGCAACTAGTCTTGGCTTGATTTCAGATACAGTCCCAACTTTACAGAGATTTTATGAAATATTTCATGACATTGTCAGATTTGAGGTTCTTACAGTGGAGAGGATGAAGACTACATTCTGCTGGGATGTGATGGCACTACAGCCCAACTTTCAATTCATTTCATTTATTGTACATCCGTATTGTTACATGTGTAACATTGGACATGTCTAACTGTATATTTTGAAATTACGGTGTATGAACAAAGTCTCAAACTACAACAATCATAAAGTGGATATTCATGTGGTGTAATAAAACAGTAATGTCAATACACTGTCCAATACAATAGTGAAATTATATTGTAAAGATTTTTAAATTATCCAATTTTTGAAACTATCTGGCATCTCATTATATAAATTTGATCCCCATATTTACCTTCATTTAGGCCATCTCATTTTGAGGTTTCTAGAGCACATGCAATACACACACATACAACCAGTAGGACTTCTCTGAATGAGTGATCAGCCCATTGCAGAAGCTGCTACCTACACAACATACAACAAACCCAAGAGATGAACGTCCATGGCCCTTGACAGGATTCAAACCCACGATCCCAGCAGGCAAGCGGCTTCATACCTGCACCTTAGACAGCACAGCCACTGAGATCGGCATGATGCCGCATAGTGTTGTGAAATGTAGGTACCTGGTACCTGTCTACTGATGTCACATCCCAAAAGACAGTCTCAGTCTGATGATAAATGGTTCCTCCAGAGGATGAACGAACATTCAGTGTTTAGTTACATTTAGATGAAACTGAACAACATACAGCAGTGTGGAAATGCTGTAAGTAGAGTGATGTGAGCTGTGATTATTTTTCAGTTGAAATGCGAGCAGTATTGGCCAGAAATTGGACAAGAGGTTACACACGGTATCATATCCATTCTGAATGTTTCCACACAAATATTTGCAGATTTCACATTCAGAATGTTAAATGTTACCTGTAAGGGTAAGACAAGGAAGGTGCGTATTAACAAATAACAGAAAGTACGTGAAACTGTTAGCTATAATATTTACTTATTATTTCAGAATCTAAGATTTGCTAGCTGAAAATATGGAATGGACTGTGAAATCATAACCTGGATGAATTTACTTCTGATTTCACAGTGCATACCTGATGTACAGAATTATATGAATGGCTGTTTATGGAAATGTTCTGTAATCTATTACATTATTCACTGTTGTTAATATTAACAAAAATTTGAACTTTATGGAGTATGGAATGGAAAGGAGAGGAAAAAAGAAACACCACCTTATATCCTTCCATAATATCAGTACTACTAGGATACAAGTTCAGATGGACAAGAAAATGAAATTTGGACCTGTAGAATGTAAAATTATTGCCGAGTTATGTGGAACATCCACCTTAGCAAGAGACTGTTCACCTAGCATCAAGTTTTACTGTCACCTTATTTATCACTCTGGTTTAATATGAAGAAATTAGAAGTTCTTAGTACAAAGATACTGAGATAATGACAATGTAAGACCTTCACAACTGTGTGTGTTAGTGAAGCACAAGTCTGTCATCTGTACTGAAAATTTTCACAATGTGAAAACCCATGAGATTCATTGTGAACCTCTGCTATATTACCTGAGTGCACAGGGTGTGATGTGCCAATTTGTGTGCATGTGTCCATGCATGTGTGCATGTGTGGTTTCATGGGTGGGTTCATGTGTGTGTCATTTTGCTGGTTCTGTAATCTTAGTATGCATCTCACTGTAATGTAGAACTGTATTGTTCACTATTATTTGATTCATCACATTACATATGAAATTCTCTTCTCATATGTGTAATTTAACCATATACTCCTTTGTCTGCTTCTGGCCAAGTGCCAGGCTGGAGATAAAGCATTTTGCTTAAACACCAACAAAGTGATAATGCAGTGTCTGGTCAGGGCTGCAACACACCTCAGTGGGTGGTGACAGATGAGTTTGGAGCAGTGGTGGGGTTTTTAGCATGGACATTTTGTCGTAGATCATAACAGGTACCTATTGTCTGTACAAGATTTTTTATCTTGTTTCTAAGTGCAGTGATCTTCTACTGCTTATCTGGTAGCAAGTATGTACAACATTTTTGTTAACTGACATTAATAACTTTAGATCCGGCACCTTCACTTCACTTCATGGCCTGACCATGGTGTGCCACTCTACCCACAGTCTGTGGCAGCCTACCTCAAGAAGCTGCTTGCCACACCACCAGGCCATGGTCCAATTGTAGTGCACTGTAGGTGGGTTGCTTTTGAATAAGACAATTATTTCTGAGCAGGATCACAAAACTTGCATTTTGTGTCACATAGATTTCTTGTCCTACTGATTTATTACAATTATTAGTTAAGAACTTACTTAAATAGATTTATTTTATGTGCTGCAAATAGAAAACAAAATTTCATGCTGTCATCACGTTTGTAACTGTTGACTTACAAACACAATGTCATACACAGTATGTAATGTTTTGATGTATGGTTGACCGTGCATCGTAGTTCAATGTGGATTAAGAGACCAACTAATGTCACTTTAGTAATATATTTATTTCTCCTTTATAATTTGCTCAACATGTTTCGGGCCACCTTGTGCCCATCTTCAGGAGCTGACGACTTGGTGGTATTATTCAGGTGTGTTGCAGAGCCGTGGCTGTGTAGGCAGTCAGATCCTGTTGGCTGCTTGTCTGTCCATTTGGGAAGCACTTAGCACTTGTGCTAAGTGCTTCCCAATGAGCTTCCCAGTGAGCAAATTATAAAGGAGAAATAAATATATTACTAAAGTGACATCTAGTATGTAATGTGTTATGGTCAGCCTGTGTTCCAACTTTTACATACCGAGCACCGTTTATTAATTAGGTATTACTATCAAGCTGAATGTTTAACAAGACACATGCCTCACTGTGCATCTTATTGTTTTACCTTCTACAACAATGTGACGTGAATAAGAGTGCATTTTTCCAAAATCTCTTACCATATGTTATAGTGCAACCTCTGATAACTGACCATGTTTTTGCTCCTACCTCACAAGTTTACATTTCTGCCAAACGTTCAACATAGGGATGAATTCCATTGGCATAATGCTCATAACATACTTCTTGGAAATCAAAAGTTCAAAGGGAGAACATACAGCATAGTCTTCAGATAAGCTTGTTTTCTTTCTATAAGAAAGAAGAGTAGGATAACACAGGCCAAAGTTATTGAGTTCTGGTATGTTATACCTTGTATTATTCTGGCTCACCTGATATATTGATACATAACTACCAAACTACATGGCTTCACATATTAGATGACAGTGAATTGCATAGTCTCTGCTGCAAGAACCCAAAATCTCATAATAAAATTGTCTTTTTCTGGTCACCTTTTGAGATCTTCTACAAGATCCCACAGAGACAGCATGTCTGATTTAAGGAGCGTAGAGACAGTGGGCAGTTTAAATTGGTCATATAAATCATTTTTGACATTCTTTATATAGAACAAATGGGCACAAGTGGTGTCATGCCTATCATTTCATTTCAAGTTTTATTTCAAAATATAACTCAACAGATTCTGATGAAATTTGCTGTGCAATTCTGTATTAGTTTTAGTATGGTCCTTGCATTGGGCTGTAACACAATCTATACAGTAAGCACTAGCTTACAACGAGTCCAGCATTGATTAACTCTTCTGCATTATTCTGAAAATATCTGGAAAAGTGTGTGCATAAGTATGATTAGAAGATACAACTTGGATTGTTACTTAGGAATTTCTCTTGGTAAAAAGCTGAATGTAGATAAAATTTTTGTTATGAGTATGTAACAAGTTTTCATTATTTTTATCCTAAGAACTTCTGTTTTTAATTATAGAAGTCTCTTGTTTACTACCAGTTTTGTCAACTTGGTGTTGATTGCATGTGATTTATATTTGAACACACAGTCTGTGCAATGCTGGTTAGCATGTTCTTGTGTGCTGACTTTTGTGCAACGTGCCTACCACCTAGTCTGACAGAAGTGTGCTGTTTGTCACTGTAAGAACAGCTGTGTTTGCACAAATGCATAATAACATTCCTTTTTATTTATAAAGTACTGTATTTTTATACTGCAAAATAAGCACATAAATATATTGATGTCAGTGCAAAAGTAGTTAGTAAAACAGTGACTCCAGAAGAGAAAATCTGCATGGTTAATAAATTCTACATTATATATGTACATAATATACTGTACTTATTTATTCTGAAATTAGAACTCCTGTACGTTTATGTTACATGTTACAGACGATATTTTCCCTTTTCCCCTTGTGTCCCATAAAGTCAAGGTCTTGCATAACACAGTTTTTATATCCATTGTATAATTCAAGTCTGTAATCCCCAAGCTAAAGTGGATTGCTGCACAGCAGTTTTATGTAATATAGTTGGGCATCTATATATTTTAAGACATTATAGAATTGTATACTGAAGAGCTTCATAGTTCCCATTCCTCACCAACTATTAGGATAATGAAAGGAACTTAGGGTTCCTTAAGATTTTGGGTATTTCATTCCACAACTAGCTAACAACATATTAGCTTCTCAAGGAACATGATCCATGGAGTTGGTTAGATCAGATACAATTAGTTGTTCAGAATGCTGTGTTAAATTATTTGTAGTAGATGTAATTGATCTGAAGATTATCCTCCTCTGTTGATATTTTTCATTGCAGTGCTGGAGTAGGGAGAACAGGAACCATTATTCTTGCAGATGCTTGTCTTCGAATGGCTGCAGCAGAAGGTTATGTGGATGTACTTGGGTTGCTGCAGCAGATAAGAGAACAGCGAGCTAACATGGTGGATAATTTGGTGTGTATCGTCTACACAGTTGTGTTCCAATGAGAAATTGCTGTGTGACTGAGAAATACATTAAGTTGTATGATCACAGTTGTGGTGGGAGGACTGGACTAACCACTGTAGAATCCATTTACAAAATTGTGGTAGCAGGCTGAAATTATCTTCACAGAATCAATAACAAAAGACTGTGGTGATGGAATGGAAAAGTCAGTACAAGAATTGTTGTGACAGGACTGAAATTACTGCTACAGAATTAGTGCCAAAGTTGTGGTAATTGGTGGAAATTATTGAAACAACTTTTTACAGTATATATTACACAACTTATGACAACATGTCTCAGCCTTTGTTGGCCATCTTCAAGTCATTAACATACAAGAAACAAATAGAGTAATTTGATTTGGAACGTATACAAAATATGAAAATATATATTGACAATTTCATCTTTCTCCTGTGCACTGCGACCTCATTCCCTTTTACATTAGGCATTTGATACAGTGTGTCCATGAAGCCACTGCACTCCCAACCTAATCTAGTAAGTGGATCGGTATGTGCAAGCTGTGTGCCTTTGGCACATTTTGAAATTTGAAAGTGATGTGTGGCAACAATGTCTGTCACTTGCAGCTGCTTGCAGGGCATAGTTAAAGAGAGTTTAAGATGTGAAGTCATATAACCTGACATTCACAAATGAATTGCTGGATGCTTATATAAATTGGCACTGCAATGCATGTCATCCATCACCCAATGTACTATATACTCTATCCCACTTGAAGGTTCTCTGAACTGATGAATATGTGACATATGGCAGTACCCATGTCAGAAATGATGTGATGTATGCTAAGAAAAATCCACGTTTTCCAGTGAAGTTGGAACATAACACACTACATGTGACATGAGCTTGTAGTGCAGCAACACATTTGATTGATTGGTCTCTCTTTCTTTGGTGGACCTATTAACGCTGTATTTTATGCAGAAATATGGCATAGTATTGGTGAAGGCCTGCTACACAGTTCTGAAAAAATTATTATTTTTGCAATAGTGATGCACAGCCACGTTTTGTGTGTGGGATGTTACCAGTGCCAAAATTTCTAGACTTGGGACTGTTTCCCTCAACTGCCAAAGTTTCAGGATTTCTGTGGTATCAGCTTCCAGATTAAAGGAATTGTTCAGTATATATTGTCATATTCAGTATATGTTTCATATCAAATTCCTGTGTTTGTTTCTTGTACATGAGTGACCTGAAGATGGCCAATGTCATGGACCTAAATATGTGGTGATAAGCTCTGTAGCACATACAGTAATGAAGTTATGATAATGATAGAATTTATTTCTGTAGAACTGCGGTGTTTTCTCTGTAAATTGAGAACAGAGATTGTACTGACAGTACTGAGCTTAATGTGCAGGACCAGCACAAAAATTTCTGTCCTTCAAGTCACATCTCATGAAATCACTTCAGTAGGCATCTCTGACAATTAAGTCACAATCACTGAGTGAGCTGATACTTGACATCTGTGGATTACAGGGAGTTCTGATGACGGTATACATGTATTTTACTTAAGGTTACTGGGATTCTGAACTTTGTTCTTCATCTGAAAAGAACCCAGCTTTTCAGGTACCAGGTCTTTTTCTCTCAGGAGGAAAGTGAGGAAGCATGTAGCCAGATTGATTCCATTAGACTGAGACAATCTCTGGTCCATTGATTAAGATTAATTGTTTCTGACAGACCCAAATAAATAGCTTTCTCTCTGCCTTTAACGATGAAGACTGAAATGAATCCAGTTTCAAAATGTGTTCTTTATGTATACAATATGCAGAGCAAAAGCTCAGTAATCCGTACAGCTTCATATATTCTGGGCACAGTTTTGTGTAAAATATTTGTAATTAAGTATTGTGTGAATTTAGATAAAACATTAACCAGATATTTTAAATTGTTAAAAGTTTATTTAAGTAGGAAGATTGTTCACTTTCAGCAATGCTTTTGAATGGAGCCATTTGCAATTACTGCTTTTCAAGAAGTATATTATGTTCTATTATAAACACTTATTTGTCAAATTTAAGTCTTGCATAGTTACAATGTTAGGAGCATGCTTTTTTACATTTTTAACTGTTGTGTCGTATCAAAGATTCCATTAGCATCCAATTTAATCAGTGCCATTACCAAGATGTAACATCTGAAGCAGTACAGTATCTGTCACAGTGTTCTAAAATATGAAATCCAAACAGGACCAATACAAGTTGGTGCACCTGGTTCTCTTGGAATGTCTGGTGGCTGAACCTTCAAGCATCGCATGCGATGGAAACCTGGTAAAGCATATAGATGAGTTGCGTCAGTCTGGCGCCCTCCTACGACAGTTCAACCGCATGCATGAGCTCAGATGGCAAGACCAAGCATTAAGATCATCATCTGCGCAGAACAGCAATTCACCTGTGCAGAAGAGGAAATCTAAGAACAGATCTCAGGGGATTTTGCCTGGTAAGAAGTATCATATTTACACGGCAAGCAGACATGCTTTGTGTTGAAATACCTAAAACTGACAGATTAAAATTTTGTATAAAGTAACATATTAGTATTTCAGTGCATTGTCCCGGTTGGTGTTATTGTCAATGTCCCCACATAAATTTACATTCTCACATTGTTTATTCCTTTCCATCCCATAAGAGCAGAGTGGAAAAAAATCTGGGACATTTTAAAATTGAGACTGGTGTTTGTGATGACTGGTATAGGTTATTCATTAACCACGGCAGTTTTGTAATAATTAACAAGCACTGGCGATTGTCAAAATTTTGTATTCATAATACAGTACAACCTTGTTACTTTGAAACTGGTGAACTTGAAATACCATATAATTTGAAGCATATGATGTTTCCTGGTGTCAGACATAGAATTTCATGTACTTTTGAGTGCAATTAATTCAAAATACAGTTAAATTGTAATTCAAAGTCCTTTGGTACTGAAAGTCGGATAACTTGAAATATATTATTTTCTGGATAGTTTGCATAAACTCTCATGCAAGACTGTAGGATAGTGCAGTCACCATTTTTACAACATGGTGGTGAGGTTTGGACCAGCTCATCCAAGTTACTTCATGCTGTAGCTTCACGTACACAGAGGAAACCAAAATTTGGCTGTATGTGAATGCATACTGAATTTTAGATATCTCTGCACTAGTGATACTGGAGCATGGAGTATATTGTTCCCTGCCTTGGACTGTACAGAGGATAAGCTACCAACCATTGTCTGTGCAGTGTATTGCTATGAAATAAGTAATAGGAACTGCAAGTTTACATGCATTGACCTAATTGCCTCACCATATTTCTGATCATGTATGATTTTCCTGGTAATGTTTTTCTTTTACTGCCATTCCAAACGTCTTTGGGATTTTGTCTTTATTCATTTTTATAATGTAATGCACCATCTTCCTTTGTTACTGTTTTATCTTCAGGTATATTTTTCTGTAAAATGTTTCTTAGTTTTTCAACTTTTATTCTCTCTGTTTTGATTCTTCCTCCACCATATTTCTTAAAAATCTTATTTCAGATGCTGTTTGTGTACTGATGTCTGTCTGGTTCTTGTCTGTGTTACCACCCCATACGTCAGTACGGACATGTGACAAACATATCTTTCTCAGTTCTTTAACTTCCTGGTAATGCCACAGTAGTACTACAGGATGGAAGCTAAACGGAAGAGGTGAAAAACAAGTAACACTGTGTAGTTGTGCCCTTTCAAGCCTTGACAAGACACATTTGAAATTTCTGTATATGTGAATAACACGTATAGGAGAAGATTATATTTACATACCCAGTGTGAGTAAGCTGTCCACAGACAGGACTGATAATGACTGTTACGTACATGGCTCTGACGTCTTTAATTTTTATGTGCTAGTTCGGAATGGTAGAGTCCTCCTGTCACGGTATCCATATGAAGATGAAAACTCGGAGTACATAAATGCTGTGTATGTGGATGGCTTCCGGATCAAGGATCAGTTTGTGGTGACACAGTTTCCGCTGCCATCAACTGTTGGTGACTTCTGGAGACTTATAGCTGAGAAGAGTATATCACTAATTGTTGTGCTGAATGAAGTAGATGAGAAAATTAAGGTTTGTTACATGTAGACTAGTAAAAAACTAAGAGATAGGGATCTGAGACAGATAGATGGTTTTCTAAGATGATTTATTTCTGTGCTTTTATAGCCTCTTTCTTGAAATGACAACATTTTAATGGGTAGCTCATCAGTTTACATTAATTTGAACTGGTATACAATTTTTACTCAACATGTGAATTTCATGAAAGTTGTATGATTAGCATCAGTAATTATTAGCAACAAGTTTCCTTCTGTTGGTGACAGTCTGAAAGAAACAGAGTCGTATGTACTTGAAGAAATGGAAATAGAACTGAGAAAATCAAACACCATCTTAAAACTTACAAGTAATGGGGATAAAAGTGTTTATTTTGGAAAATTGTAGCAGAAATTAAGTAAGAATCTGCTAGAAAACTTGTATAGAATTGGGTCTTGTGAGTGGTGCATTTTGGGAGAGGAAAGTATTTCTCAAGAAGTATAGAAAAACATGATTTGGTGGCACAGCCTTTTTAAAATATGTAGTACAACTTTTATACTAAAACAGTTAGAAGCTGTCTCATGTTACCATGTCATTTACTTATTCTTTCACATAGGTGTATCACCTTGTCTTGAATCCATTGAATTGTTAACAACATTTAATGTTGAAGATCACATACTTCTCCCTGCTATACCATGTCATCTGATAATCATTTCCCAACATTTCAGAAGCTCATAGTACCTTCATCTTCACAGTGAAGCACTTCAGGATGAACAAGGACTGCCCAACACGATGATGATGATGATGATGATGCCATTACAGTCTTTTGAAATGTCAGGAACTGTTTACCCAACAGCACATCATATATCCATTAAGACTTGAATTTTCAGCAACATTGCTGGGAGAACCACATATCCCACTTTAATATGTTCCATATTGCGTGCATTAATTGAATGCATAAAATTTATTAAAAGGACCAAGCAATGCACTTTGGTTTTCTGGATTTAATTTTTATTATACAGGGTGTTTCAAAAAGAGCTCTACAACTTTGAAAGCGTATAGAAATTTATGCAGAGGACATACAAGGTGTGTCCCAAAAGTCATGAAATATATTTTTTTTAAAAAGATTCATTGACAATACCGGTTAAAATTGTTAATATTCTTCGAAGTACTCTCCACGAGCATCTACGCATTTTTTCCA
>Ga0123355_10019705_pt1 | contig 10746 bp, 7 predicted proteins | sample TergutEmb28metaG_3_FD_89872 | JGI IMG/M metagenome (GOLD analysis project Ga0123355, IMG submission 89872) | Embiratermes neotenicus P1 segment gut microbial communities from Petit-Saut dam, French Guiana - Emb289 P1 | ecosystem: Host-associated > Arthropoda: Insects > Digestive system > Gut ...
TAACGGCCGAAACATGTTGAGTAATGAATGAATATTAAATAATAAAATAAGTGGCATCAAGTTGGTTTTTACTCTTTACGCAACTATAAAGATGATGCACGGTCCAATAAACATAAGATTCAATGGGATTTAAGTTGGCATAAAATACATGCCGTTAAGTATTTTCTGGGCAAAAGTGGTCTTACTGTCTCTTTGGATCTTTACTGCCCGGTTCATCATCACCATCACCATCATCATCTTATTCTTATTCATATTTCTGTTCTTGTTTTATTCCTGGTCCTATATTACCAGTAGGATGGGTAGGATAAGCCATTGCCGGTCTTTTAGGTTTTTAAGCATTTATTACCATCTATTCAAATTAAAGATATAAATGTTCTTTAAAACCATCTATCGTACGAGATGTTCGAAATCGATAAGAAACTTACATATATAGCTATTTTTTAGAAAGAAATGGAGAGCAGCAACAGGATCCAGACAGTCTGCTAACCGACACCTAATCGTGACACTGCGCACACAATTGAAGAAGTTTTCAATAGACATTGAAAATTCCTATGTGGTGAATGTTTAATGAAATACAAGTTAAAAATATGTCCTTTCTCTACGGCCTGATCTGTGAAGTGCGGTTAGTTTTGCAAAAGTAGATCCGTAATTTAATTTAATTTATTTTCTTTTTCAGTTTCCAAAAATTGCACAATATTACACAAAAGTTGATATTTCAAGACTATAAAACTATTTATTTTTTTACTATTTGTAATATATTTTAATATATTTTCTAAGTCTCTTGTGATCCCATATTACGCGAATGCTGTTAGCACTACATGTATCGTATTGCGAGTTTCGTAAAGGTGGCCTGATGATGGGCAATTGACCGAAACATGTCGTCAAGATAAAAATAAAAATATATTGTTGTGTTTAACTGAAAACAGAAACTACTTTGTTGTCTTTTAGTAGATTTTTAATTTAAGTGTAGGGTTTATCGAAATTAGTAGAATTACAAAATCCTATATGGTCTCGCAGTAGTCCGAAGGCTTTTGTGTTTGTGTACAGTGGTGTACAGTATATTTCATTCGACACTGTGCTAAATTGCTTGGGGTCCAGAGGTCCCCCACTGGACAAATATTTCTTAATAATGCGTCACACTGAAAGACCATGTTTTATTGTAGTAGCTTATACTGTGGCGAGTTCATTGTCTTGAATTTGTATTAGCAGTACAGACCGTTGAAAATTCAACGAGAAGTTTCTAAGAGATAAAAGCATGTGCACGTCTAGGCTGCCTGAGGAGTAACGCCATCTGTCGGCACTGGATAAATGCGCTCTGGCTGACCACTAATGTACATTTATCCTCAAACAATGATAAACCATCTCTTATTCTATGTATACATGTATCTTTCGTTTTCCATCTCACCCCAGTTCTTACTGTTTGACTTCCCTCTCTCTTCCGATCACAACAAAATTCTTTAAATCCGATCTTTAAAAATATTACATTTCCATGGGGACTACACTCTGCATTCGGAGTAAAATTAATACTGATCTTGCACTTCAGAGGCCCAAGTTCAGTCTCAGGCCAGTTCATATGGGGATTATGGTGGACAAAGTGGCACTGAGCAGGCTTTTCTCCAAGTGCTTGTGACTTTCCCTGTCAGCATTCCAACAACGCGTCATTTTCATTCATCCATACATGACCGAGCTATATAGTATTAGCAATTGATATCGTCATTAAGTAATCGACTTACGAAACAGTGATGAATTGGGTTTCTGCTGTTTCAGTAGCTGATAGTGATTTTGTTTCATGTAATCATACAAGAGGCGCGTTCAGAAAGTAAGAACCGATCGCGCTCAGCGGCCGCGCAGGTGACGCGCGCGCTTCATGTCACGCGGAAAAGGAATATTGAAAATTCAACTATCTGTGAAGTGCGATCGGTGATGCGATTTTTAAAAGCTAAAAATATTGTATTTGTCCGACGGATATTTACAGGTAGATTGTTGAAGTATGTGATGAAGGTGCAGTGAAGTAAATGTGAGTAAATGGTGTCGGTTACTCAAAGACGGCAGGACTAATGTGCATTACGAGGAAAGAAATCAGCGCCCGTGAAGTTAATGCAAAAATTCAGGAAACCAAACCATTCATTCTTTCTGAATTACACCAACGTTTTCCAGATGTATCTCTATCTGTGATCCACAAAATTTAACAGACTGCCTGGAAGGTTTGGCGGCGAAATTTTTCGATCAAAGGCATACAAAAGCTGGTCCCACGATATGACAGGTGCCTTAACCCTCATCCTGCTAAAGTGTAGAATATGGTGAGCTCCTAATAATGCCTGCAAATGGCATATGGAATTTAACTCGGCGTTTAAAGGGTTAATTTAGATGACGAATATGTGGAGTAGTTTAATGAACATACAAACATATTGCAATAAAGACATTTTTAAAAAATTCTCCGAAAGCTTTCTACGCCCATCCGGTTCTTACTTTCTGTATGCGCTACGCAATTACAACGTTCTTTTAGTTGACTAGGATTTGTGGAGGAACTTTTAATTAAATATCCAATTGCAGAAAACTGTCGCCATCCGCGTTGTTTGGTATACAATAAAACGAAACGCTCTTCTGGATGGTATTACCGCAGTTCTGTTTCACTGCTTAATTATGCCTTCTTCATCCACACAATTGCGCAGTTGCATCTCTCGACCAGCATACGTAACAGGCTCACTCCATTTAGTTACCGTGCAAGGTACCAGCACCCTTTCTTACAGTTCCGAAGGCGGCTACATGGTAATGTAAACACTGGATTTTTTATGAACTAAAATGTTGTCATAAACTGGAGCTATAAATTCTCTCTGCAACCAGGCAATTCTGTAGACAATAAGTATTCTCTCCAAAGCAGAAACATCTTCCATGCACCTGTTTGTCCTACTAGGCAACTAAATGATATTACAAACCCACTACGTGCCTATATTGGCCTTCCAGTCCATTTCACCACGAGTTACGGAAAGACACTACGGCATTTGTCTTCATTTCACGCCCGGAATATTCCCCGTTTCCTCGTACAAAGTTATTTTCATGCAGAGTGAATTTGGGTTGTCGGAATTCGAAATTCTTCGTGTTCCAGAAGGGACAAGAACTTTATTACGCATTTCGCAGAGTAAAGGGATCGGCTAAGCACGTTTTGAGAACATAGATGGATGCAGAATTCTGGTGGAAAGCCTGAAGGCAAGGGACCACTTCGAAGGCGTGGGATTATATAGGAGGATAATATTAAAAATAATTTTAAAGGGCTATAATACTATGTCAGAATCTAGTCTTAATTATGTACTTGAATCATGGATACTGTGATTCAAAGCCTGAAATGTACAGAAGCTGCACAAATGTTTTATGGGATCGTTATATAGAGTGACGGAGAAAGGCGGTATGAAATTATTAGACAATAAGAGGCACGTAATGTTGCAAAATATATAGAGCTTGGCCGAAATATGATTCAGAGAACGTATTCATAACGCAAGGCTTTATTTCACAAACCTGAAAGAAGACATGATCTGGGTTGTCTCGGAACTATATGCAGGGACAATAAAATTTCGACTCGGAAAAGGGCGAGTGTGCAATACCGGAGGGCAAGAAAAATAAAAAAGTTCGTACTTTTCCGCAGAGCATAACACTTCTGTCTCATTCCTGTGTTTTTCTGCCTAGATATTAAATTCCTGTATATTTTCAAGAAAAACACTGGCAATGTGAATGATTTTTCGCGCTTTACACAACACACAGAGAGATTCCTCCGAATTTGAGTAACAGATTTGTACAGTCTATTATAATCAATACTTCATAAATATCGAGATGTCGGTTAAGGGGAGATACTGTATATAATCGATCTTGCTCCAGCATTATAATTGGATTGTCAAGTGTTTCAATGGTCTCAGCTCTTACCTCACAGAGAACGCCGTCTGTCCCCCTTATAAGGACAAATCACGTGGACATCTGTTTATTCCAGCAAACCTTCCGTTATTTTTTCACGAATTTTCGCCAAAATATGACCGTGTGAGGACATTTTCTTAAAATTTTCAAGTAATTATAAAATTTCAAGAAAATATCTCCGGCCGGAATATCAGCGGTCCATCAGTACGGACATGATGGGGCTAGTAGTTGCTTTTCGCTGCAACTTTGTAATGGCGACAAAGAGACAGATCAGTTGTCACTGAGAACAACGTTCATGTACGTACTACAATTGGTAAGGGATCTGAAAGTCTACTAGTGCATTAATTTCCCACAGACAGAATTTTGATTTTATATCGATTAGCAGAGCGATTCGTACTTAAGACAAAGGAAGTAACGAGGAGGTGACAAAATTTCATACTACGAAATTCTACAATACGGTCGCTTCACCAGTAGTTATTAGGGTGTTAAACCAAGGAGGATAAAATGAATTGGGCTTATAGCACTGATGTGAGAAATTAGAACTGTATTCAGAATGTTCACCGTTGAACATGACATGAAGAGACGAGGTTTGAGACGTAGATATAGTTAGGAGTATAGTAGTAAAATTTATCTTAAATAAATGGGATGTGAAGTAAATTTATTTTGGTCAGGTAACAAAATTCCGAGTTTCTTTATAAGCGGAGATTTTCTTTACCAACTCAGCGACTATTAGCGCCTGAAAGATGGCTCTGCGTTACGGTGTTAATTACGAAAAAAGGCAAAGGGGTAGGTTCTATTAAGCTGTTAATTACTGTGTGGTAAGTGTGACTGTGCTTATGTGGTGTTGTAAATGGACAGTTTTGATACAGGTCAATTAATTTGGAGCTTAAACACGGTGACAATGATCAGACACAAATAAATAAATAAATAAATAAACAAACAAACAAAAACAAAAACAAAATATCCATTTACGGGCTTCGCTGTTACTGTGTGTTGTAAATGGACAGTTTTGGTACAGATCAATTAATGTTGTAGCTTAAACGCTGAGGCAATGATCAGACACAAGCAAACAAACGAAAACACACCATCCAGCTACGGGCTTCGCTGTTACTTCCTAAAACGTGACCTTTGGTCACTTTTGAGGAAACTTGCTCGCCAGATAGTATGATCTGTACCAGAGGTTGCAACTACAGTTTTATGTACTCCTGATGATGGGCGCGATGGACGCCCGAAACATGTAGAGTAATTTAGTAGTAAATAAATATCTGCATACTGTTGCATCTTGTTGGATTTCTTCAACCTAGAATTGCGATGCACGGAACCGCGAATATAAATCATATTTTCGTATTCTTCATCTGTGAGTAAATGTGTGACGAACCAGAACTCCTATTTCAATAGCAGAGTCTTGAGAGCATAAAACGTGGTGTTCGATAGGCGCTGAAAGCAGTATCATGCCGATTCTTCTAGAAGCGATCTGAAAGTGAATGTTGTTCTAAAGTTGTTTGCTTCATTTTTGTCGAGAGAAAGTATGTGGTTGGCTTCTCGGTCGGCTTACCGACTGGGGATCCAGAGTCTTGAGTGTGATTGGCAAAACTGACTCGTACTTGTGAACTCCAAGTTTGATCTGAAATTCCAGCTCTCGCGATTCAAATTTAAAGTATTTTCTTTTGCCATCCTTTCAAGGAAAATGATGAGATGGCTTCAGAAAATGCGTCAACTGCTTGCATATATAGCCTTCTCCTTTCGTACTCCAAACACGTACCAGCATTCGACGTTAAATGGTAGATATAGTAGAAGGAATGCTATCTTGTAACTCTTGTGTCAACCAAGACTTCTATTACCGCCTTTCTTCATATTATTTATTCTTTGTCATCCTGTCACATTTGGTTGGATACCAAAGAATGTGTGCAAATTTTTTAAATCAACCTTTAGATACTTTATGAGCTCTAAGTACTCACACATGGCATTTAATCAATAAATTACAAGTAATATAACCTTGTAAAAAAACCAACTCGCCGATCCCGGTGCCCGTGCAATCCGATGTATAGGTCTGAAGCCGTTCATTGCGGAAATAGCGAGTTCGAATCCCGCTGACAGCATGGATGTTCGTCTCTTGTGTTTGTATTTTGTAAAGAGCGGCCTCTGCGACGAGGTGTTCATTCGTTCGGAGGAGTCCTACTGAGTTTGGTTTGTCTAAATGCGTGTAATCTAGAAGCATCAGAAACGATGCGGCCTAGGACAGATTTGGGCTGTCGAGTCACTGGAAAATAAATAAATAAAACTAGCTAATTTACCCACTAATTTACGTACTTACTTATTTACTTTCAACTTGCTTGCTCGCTTGCTAGCTTGCTTGCTTGCTCGCTTGCTCGCTTGCTTGCTTGCTTAATCGCTCGCTCGCTTTCTTGCTTGCTTACTTGCTCGCTTTCTTGCTTGCTTACTCGCTCGCTCGATTTCTTGCTTACTGGCTCGCTTGCTTGCTGGCTTGCTTTCTCTCTCTCTCTCTCTCTCTCTCTCTCTCTCTCTCTCTTGCTCGCTCGTTCTCTTTCTTTCTTTCTTTCTTTCTTTCTTTCTTTCTTGCTTGCTTACTCGCTTACTTGCTTCCTCGCTCGCTCTCTTTCTTTCTCGCTCGCTTGTTCTACTGCGCGCTTTCTCGCGCGGTCGCTCCAGGGCGTACGGACTTTTCTAAGAGACTGAGAGTGCCTCGACTATAGAAGAAATTTCACGCGTTCTGTCGAACCCGAAAGTTCATTCACATCTTCGCAGCTCTTCGTTATTTGTCCCCGAATGCAGTTCACACCCTTCAATCCTATTCCTTTGAGATCTCTTTTAATATCCTTCCTTCTAAGCCTGCGTCTTTCATGTGGTCCATATCCTTGAGATTTTTACCACCAAAACTCTGCATGCATTTATATGTTCCATATTCTTCTTATAAAGCGACACAACCTAAAGTTACGGTTATGGCTTGCTCAACCACTTTCTTCCAAATATCTCTATTCAGTGCTACTTTCTTCCAATTGCTTATGTGTATGCTCTTTATATCTTCCAAAACGTCATCTTCCCAACGTGTTTTAGGTCTTCCAATTGATCTTTTAGGCATGGGTTCCCATCTCTTAATCTTCTGCACAATATTATCTTCAGCCATGCGTTCAACATGGTCTAACCAGTTTAATCTTTGTTTTTTTTTTTTAAAAAAAACCCAATTATATTTTGTCCTTTTAATATATCATTTATTTCTTGATTAGTTTTTATTCTCCAATAGGCATCATCTGTTCTTGTAGGGCCAAATATTTTCCTCGTGATATTTATTTCAAAAATCGTCGGTTTATTTGTCATATTTTCCTTAAGCACCCATGTTTGGAAGGCGTAAGTTACTGTGGGCGAATTAACGTGTTATAAAGTTGTAGTTTGAAGTTTCGGGATATTAATTTTGATGAAAATAGTTTTTTTGTAAACCTGCTATGCCCTATTTCCTGCTGCTGTTCTTTCTTTAATCTGCTCCTCAATAGAGCTGTCAGTATTCATCATTGTTCCTACGTATTTGAATGAATTCACTTGTTCAAACTGTTCTTCTCCTGTATTTATGTAGGTAGGTTGGATTGTTTTTCTGGTAGAAAATAGGTATTTGGTTTTATTGTTGTTTAATATTAGTCCAGCATTTAGCGCCTCATATTTGCGTTTGCAAAAGGTGTCAATTAAGATTAGCTTTGTTCTTCCAATTATTACGATGTCATCTGCGTAGACACAAATCTGTTTTAATCTAGTAGCTCTATTTCCTCAGACTTCTGAATTGGTGATTACTGAGTCCAACACTACACTAAATAAGAGGGCGGATAAAGGGTCTCCCTGTTTGACTCCTGTTTTCGTTTCAAACCATTCAGAATCACTGTTGTTAACTTTCGCCGTCATTCTGGTTCGTTGCATTGTGAGTTTTATTGTTTAATAATTTTATCTGGAACGTTATCTTTGATTAAGCTATTATATATTACAGCTCTATTAACTGTATCAAAAGCTTGTGAGAAGTCTATAAATATATTATGTAGATCAATATTGTATTCGTAACATTTCTCGTATATCTGTCTCGCAATAAATTATATATTATTGATCTCTTAGGTCTGAATCCCATTTGGTAATTTCCGATTTCTGTTTCAGTTATCTTACTTAGTCGGTTATATAACAATATTGCGAAGATTTTGTGTATTATGTTCAGTAGGGATATCCCTCTATTATCATTACATTGCTTTCTATTCCATTTTTTGTATATTGGACTCAGAATTCCTCCTGACCATTCACAAGATATTTTTTCTTGTTTCCATATCTTCATTATTAATTGATGTATTTCTCTTTTAATGTGAGACCTCCATTTTTTATAAATTCCGGTAATATTTTATCAGGACCAGCAGCTTTGTTGGGCTTCAAGTTTTTAATATGCTCCACATTACGTGACGCAATTCTCACCAATCCGATTTCTTGGTTTTATTACCTGTATAATATTTGGTGAGATGCACGTTTCACAAAGCTCCTCTGATTGTAATTTTCTGAAATTAGAAATTTTGTGTCTTCATGGTGCAGCTGGAAACATGAGATATAGACTGTGTCCTGCAGCTACTTGAAGCTAGCCAGAATCTCATTAAATTTTATTTTCTGTACCAAATTTATTAATTATGATACATATTTAGTTACGTTAAAAGGTGTCTCTAATCCTTCCATTACATTAGCAGAAATCTGGGCTGACGAAACGGACTTCTGAAATTCTGCAAATTAAAGTTTCAGAGAAATGCTTCTTGTGCTTTATTTGGAAATTAGAAAGAAAGAGACCACTTGGAAGACATAGATATAGGTGGGAGGATAATGTTAATATACGCCTTAAAGCAATGCAATGAACTGAACTTGTCTGTTTCAAGATAGGGTTTACTCGTGAACAGGATAATAACTTATATTTCCACAAAATGTAGGGATACGCTTGACTAGATGAAGATGTGTTGGTTTTTCAGGAGGACTATTATCTATCTACTCGTAGTTAGTTAGTTGGTTAGTTAGGTGTTTGGTTGGTTGGTTGGTTGAGTTGTTGGTTGGTTGAGTGGTTGGTTGGTTGCGTGGTTGGTTGGTTGGTTGGTTGGTTGAGTGGTTGGTTGGTTGGTTGGTTGGTTTGGTGGGTGTTAGTTCGTTAGTTTGTTAGTTAGTTGGTTGGTTGGTTGTTTGGTTAGTTAGTTAGACTTTGTAATAGCTAGTGAATAGTATCAGCTGAAGTTATTCCTGTTCCAAGGTCACCACCTGACCTTATAGATCTTCATGTTCGCACCGTGCATCAATGATAATTAAACACTTAATTATCCAACTAATGCACAATATATACTATGTAGATACAATTAAAATTACAAAATATTTAAAAGTGCTCCAACATGTTTCGGATCACAGAGGATCCATCATCAGGGAGAATGTACAGTTCTTGGCTAAACATTACAAGGATGATTCTATCGTGACCGTTGACATGGACAATGTCGGTGTTATGGCAGCATATTTTGACCAGTTGTGCGTGTGTGTAGTTCACTGTGTATGAAATCCTTTCATATACAGTGAACTACACACACGCACAACTGGTCAGAATATGCTGCCATAACACCGACCTTGTCCATGTCAACGGACACGATAGAATAATTCTTGTAATTTTTAGCCTAGCACTCTACAAGTCTCCAAGATGATGGATCCTCTGTGATCCGAAAAATGTTGGAGCACTTTTAAATATTTTATAATTTTAATTGTATCTACGTATTATATATTTTACATTAGTTGGATTGTAAAGTGTTTAATGGCCTTATGGATATTGTTTGCTGATTTGTTGCTTCTTGTAAAAGCGCCAAGTGAAATAAAAGGTACTCGAAATTCATTTGGCGGCGATTATGAAGACATTTGACGTTCTCATGACAGTGATTAAGTGTAACTGTAGGTTATTGTTGCGGTGATTATAAAGACAGTTCTTCTGGAATGTGACGTAATGCTGCTTAGCCGAATACCAATGTTTTGGAGTGACTTGCTGGGTCCATATTCATGTCAGAACAAGCCCACTTAACAAGGTCGAAACAGTTCACTTCGGAATATCGGTGCCATCTACCAAGCTGTGCGTTGTCACAAGCCAGAATAAATCTACTGTAATAGGATTATTAGAGAAGCGCCGAACTTGCGACAGCCAGGAAGTATGTTGGACAAGCACGATGTAAAATTTTGAAAGAGCGACATCATGATATTTGTTAGATGTATGATAATGCATTATATTGTGTATGTAGGACAAGTATGAAACTGGTATAGTATCGTGCACTGATTTTGGTTTTGGTATTAGCAGTGTTAAATGTTGCAGTTCTGGCACGAGAGATAGTGTTGGTTAAGGATAGGGTTCAAACGTACCCAATGGCATAGACAACCCGTCGGGGGCCCTTCGCTAATCGATAGGTCGAACCCCCCCTCCCGCTATTCTGTTGTCAGGCTTCCTTTGACTATTAATGAAATTCTTCCCTAATCTCAGAACAGGGATCCATAATACTGTCTTCTGACATTAGAAAGGAATCCAGTAACCCTCAACATATTTTAATCTTGAGGTGTGTCATCCCCGTTGTGTGGTATATAACAATGTATTAACGTGTAGAACACTATATTTAGTCAACACAACAATGTAAATTATTCCTTTTTGGGTAATTCCCCGGCGTCTGAGTTCTAATTGCCGAAGTTTCGGAACTCACTATCGGTTCCATCTTCATAGGCAGGTGAATACTTCATTCACCTGCCTATGAAGATGGAACCGATAGTGAGTTCCGAAACGTCGGCAATTAGAACTCAGACGCCGGGGAA
>Ga0123355_10019706_pt1 | contig 10745 bp, 13 predicted proteins | sample TergutEmb28metaG_3_FD_89872 | JGI IMG/M metagenome (GOLD analysis project Ga0123355, IMG submission 89872) | Embiratermes neotenicus P1 segment gut microbial communities from Petit-Saut dam, French Guiana - Emb289 P1 | ecosystem: Host-associated > Arthropoda: Insects > Digestive system > Gut ...
CGAACAAGCCGTTCTGTGCGGCGGCGTGACGGCACTGATGAAAGCCGGATTTGAAACGTTGGTCGAAGCCGGATATCAACCGGAAAGTGCCTATTTTGAATGTGTACATGAGATGAAGCTAATTATAGATCTCGTCGTAAAAGGTGGACTTTCCGGCATGAGATATTCAATCAGCGACACTGCTGAATACGGTGACTACTCTATCGGCAACCGTATTATCACGGAAGAAACGAAAAAAGAGATGAAAAAAGTCCTGACCGAAGTGCAGAACGGTGAGTTCGCCAGAGACTGGATTTTAGAAAATAAAGCCGGCAGAGCGTCTTTCCTCGCCAAACGCAGGATGGAAACGGAACATCAAGTCGAAACCGTCGGTGCGGAACTGCGTGCTAAGATGAACTGGAAAAAGGATTAAGGGGCGAGCGATACCATGAGACGCTCTGATAGAGAAATAGCAAATTGGGACGAATTGGTGGATGTACTTCAACGTGCGAATACAATTAGGTTAGGCGTACACGGAGACCCGTATCCGTATGTGGTTCCCATGTCCTTCGGCATTGAGGCGCGCGACGGGCAAATTGAGTTGTATATTCATGGCGCAAACATGGGATTAAAACATACATTGCTGGATAAAAATAACAATGTGTGTATTGAGGCTGACATTTTTCATCGATATACTGAAACACAAACGGGGCTTACCACCGAGTACGAAAGTGTTATCGGGTTCGGCGTGGCGGATGTGATCTGTGATGAGGAAGCTGTTAAAGGGCTTGACTTAATATGCTCCCATTGCGGTTTTCATGGGTACACATATGATACAGCTGTGTTGTCCCACATGCGTGTATATAAAATTACGCTGTCATCTATTACCGGGAAGAGACGGTTTGTTTAAAACTTTTGACGTGAAAAGAGGTTGAAGTTATTGAGAAGTGATGCGATAAAAGTCGGCGCGGAGCGTGCGCCGCAGAGGGCTCTTTTGAAATCTATGGGATACACCGATGGGCAGTTGAAGAAGCCGCTGATCGGTGTGGTAAATTCGTTTAATGAGATTGCACCGGGGCATATCCATCTGCAAACGATTGCCCGGGCGGTCAAAGACGGTGTGTTGCAAAGCGGGGGATTGCCGGTAGAATTTAATACAATCGGCGTGTGTGACGGACTAGCGATGGGGCATGAGGGTATGCGGTACTCCCTGTCCTCGCGTGAGGTGATCACAGACAGCATTGAGTGCATGGTGCGCGCCCACGCGATGGATGCGCTGGTGTTTATACCGAACTGCGACAAGATTGTTCCGGCGATGCTGATGGCGGCGGCGCGGCTGAATTTGCCTGCGGTATTCGTTTCCGGCGGGCCGATGTTGTCGGACGACGGGCTGGATCTCAACAGCGTTTTTGAGGCTGTTGGTGCGCATAAAGCCGGGAAGATTGACGACGAGGAGCTGTTGAGAATCGAAGACGGCGCGTGTCCCGGATGCGGTTCATGCTCTGGCATGTTCACGGCAAACTCGATGAACTGCCTGTGTGAGGCACTGGGAATCGCGCTGCCCGGCAATGGCACGGTGCCGGCCGTTTATGCGGGCAGAATCAGACTGGCCAAAACAGCCGGTGAAACGATTATGGAACTGTTCAACAAGAACATCAGGCCGTCCGACATCATGACGGCGACGGCGTTGCGTAATGCGCTGGCGATCGACATGGCACTCGGCTGTTCGACGAATTCCGTGCTGCACTTGCTGTCTATAGCTAATGAGCTGGGACATCCGCTGGACTTGAAAATGATCAATGAGATCAGTGCCAAGACGCCGAATCTATGCAAACTGGCTCCAGCCGGGCCGCACCATATACAAGAGCTGTATTTCGCCGGCGGCGTATACGCCGTGATTCGTGAGCTGATAAACGCCGGATTGATGGACGGCAGTGCGCTGACCGTCTCGGGACAAACCCTCGGCGAGGCGGTGGAAAACGCGAAGATCAAAAACCCGGAAGTTATCAGAACGTGCGCGGAGCCATATTCAGCCACCGGCGGGATTGCCGTGTTGTTCGGCAACCTGGCACAACGCGGGTCGGTGGTCAAACGCAGTGCGGTTCGGCCTGACATGTTGAAATTTACCGGCACAGCCAGGGTGTTCGATTCCGAGGAGGATGGCATAAAAGCCATATACGGTGGCGAGATCAAGAAAGGCAACGTGGTGGTCATCCGCTATGAAGGCCCAGCCGGCGGCCCGGGAATGCGCGAAATGCTGGGGCCGACGTCGGCGATTGCCGGAATGGGTTTGGATGCTGATGTGGCACTGATCACCGACGGCAGGTTTTCCGGCGCGACACGCGGAGCCGCGATCGGTCATATCTCGCCGGAAGCCGCGGCTGGCGGGCTGATCGCCTATGTGAAAGACGGCGACAAAATCAGCATAGATATTGATAACTACTCAATTGAACTTCATGTTGACGAAGAGGATCTGCATAAAAGGCGCGAGACGATGGAAATCAAGATAAAGAAAGACCTTCACGGGTATATCAAGCGTTACGCCAGATCAGTTTCGTCGGCGGACACGGGTGCGGTGATTATGTGATGGAAGTGACTGATCTTACCTTGGAAAAAGTTTATCAGGCCGCGCATGTATTGAAACCGGTTGCGCGGAAGACAAGTGTGATTCGTGCGGTTAATATCGCGCCTGATTGTGAGCTTTATCTAAAAGCGGAAAATTTGCAAGTCACCGGTGCGTTTAAGGTTCGCGGGGCGTATTATAAGATGTCCATGCTGACCGAGGAAGAAAAGGCACGGGGCGTTGTGGCCTGCTCTGCCGGGAATCACGCGCAGGGTGTCGCGTTGGCGGCGAAAGAAAACGGCATTAAATCGACCATTTTTGTCCCCAGTGCCGCGCCGATTTCAAAAATCGAGGCGGCCCGAAGCTACGGCTCTGAAATCCGGCTGGTAAACGGTGTATATGACGATGCATATAACGCGGCGATAGAATATCTAGAGGAATCCAACGCCGTTTTTGTCCATCCGTTTGAGGATGTGGATGTCATCGCGGGGCAGGGTACGATAGGGCTGGAGATTTTAGAGCAATTGCCGGAGGTAGAGGCCATCATCGCCCCGGTCGGCGGCGGCGGCCTGATATCCGGCATTGCATACGCCGTGAAAAAGCTGAAACCCTCCTGCAAGATCTACGGCGTCCAAGCCGCCGGGGCGGGGAGCATGTCGAAGTCGTTTGAGGAGAATGAACTCACCACCCTCAACAGAGTGTTGACGTTTGCCGATGGTATTGCGGTAAAATCTCCGGGTAAAATGACATTCTCGTTATGCGCTGAATACGTTGACGAAATCGTCACGGTGACCGATGACGAGATAGCGACTGCCATTCTGACGTTGATGGAAAAGCAAAAACTTGTGACAGAGGGCGCGGGTGCGGTGTCTGTCGCCGCTGTTATGTTCGGCAAACTGCCGATTGCGGGCAAAAAATGCGTGTCGATCGTCTCTGGCGGGAACATTGACGTGAATATCCTCTCCCGCGTGATCAACCGCGGATTGACGACGACCGGCAGATTGACAGAACTCACGATTGAAATGCGGGACATGCCGGGGCAGCTCAGTACCGTATCGGGTATCGTCTCTGATTTAGGTGCGAACGTTGTGAAAGTCAGGCACGATCCGGCAGGGGAGAACTCTGATATAAACAGCTGCGTCCTGCATCTCAGCATGGAGACAAAAAATCTGGATCATTTGCAGGAGATAAAAAAAGCGATGGCAAACGCGGGATATAAAATCCTAAAAGATTGACAGGAGGTATGCCACATGGCAAAAATCATATATTCAGAAAACGCGCCTGAACCGATCGGGCCGTACTCACAGGCGATTTTGGTCGGGAACACACTATACTGCTCCGGCGCAGTTCCGCTTGATCCTGTGACCGGCGATGTCGTTGGGGGTGCCATCGAAGCACAGACGGAACAGGTGATGAAAAACATATCCGCAGTGCTGGCAGCGGCGGGTGCCGATTTCACTGCCGTGGTCAAGACCACCTGTTTCCTGAAATCCATGGACGACTTCGCAGCGTTTAACGGCATCTACGCAAAATATTTCACCGGCAAGCCCGCGAGGTCTTGCGTTGAGGTGTCGAGATTGCCGAAAGACGTGCTGGTGGAGATTGAGGTCATAGCGGTGGTGTAGGGATGATAGATAATAGACGAGGGTCAAAACACCCGGCTGGAGCGGAGCCACCCTCTTTACAAAAGAGGGCAAAGACGTGGGCTTTATAGATACAGCTCCATCCATCGTCCCAGCCCTCTTTGGTAAAGAGGGTGCCTACCGCAGTCGGCGGGTGTTTTGTCTTTAACGCAGGAAACTTATATTATTTGGAGGAGGTGGTTGTATGAATAAAAGCGATATTGGTGATATTACCCCGATTGAAAAATTCAAAATTAAAAGGAGATGCTTTTATGAGTTACAACCCCGAAATACCGAGAAGCCGGTATGACAATTATGGCGACCGTGAATGGACACGACTTGAAAGAGACGGACATGGCGAACTTTTGTATCATGTTCATCTTGATATTTTGAAGCGTTATATTAAACCAGCTGATAAAGTTTTAGAAGTTGGTGCGGGCTCAGGAAGATACACAAAGGATATTGTTGCAATGTGTGATGAATTAACCGTTGCAGACATATCCAGTCATCAAATTGAGTTCAATAAGTCCAAAATGCGCGAACTGTCATTGATCGACAGAATAGAGGCATACCATGTTTTAGACGTTCTTGATATGAGTGTTTTTCAAGCTTCTTCTTTTGATTGCGTTGTCTGTATAGGTGGTGTAATCAATTATCTTTTGGACAAAGAGAAAGACGGGATACAAGAACTTCTAAGAGTATTAAAACCAGATGGTATATTGATTGTTGGGGTCATGAGTTTCATTGGTGCATCGCTTTATTATCTTGAGGGCATCAGACATGAAAAAGACATATCTGGAATTGAAGCCACAGGGTGGATTTTTGATACAGGCTTGCAAGACGGAGTGCATTATCCGTCTAAAGATAAGCACTACGTACATATGATGAGAAGTGCCGAAATGGATGCTTTGTTTGCTCAGTTTTCCGTAAAGGTTCAAGAACGAAGCTCTGCGGGTTTGTATACGCAAGCAGGGGATACCGCTTTAGAAAATGCCCGTAATGACAAAGAACTTTGGAAACTAATTATCGAAAAAGAAATTGAGTTTACAAAATTACAAGGTACTCTTGATTGCGGAATGAATATCATCTATGTTGTGCAAAAGTTGTAAATTTCGCAATCTCACACAACAACCAACGCCACACTTGAAATTGACCACAAATCCTGATATAGTATCCGTAAGATGAAATTTTGGGAGGACAAAAAATGAGCTTTATTTTAGAGCCGCAACGGCAGTTGAATGTCGACTCTTCCTGCGATGTGCTTGTCGCCGGGGGCGGAATCGCCGGGATTGCCGCTGCGATGGCTGCTGCGCGGGCGGGCAAAAAAGTCACGCTGGTTGAGCGCGAATACGCCCTGGGCGGCATGGCAACGCTGGGGCTTATAACAATCTACCTGCCGCTGTGCGACGGGGAAGGGAATCAACTGATCTACGGTATTGCCGAAGAGCTGTTGAAACTCTCAATCAAGCATGTGGTTGAGGCGAATTATCCGAAAGCCTGGATCGAAGGCGGTAGTCTTGAGGAGCGCAAAAAAAGCCGATATGTTGTGCAGTATAACCCGCACCTGTTCGCCCTGAGTGCAGAGGAACTGCTGTTAGACCTTGGCGTCACGATATTGTACGGAACACTGATCGCCTCCGTGGCCAAAGAAGGCGACTTCATCAGCCATGTTGTGGTTGAGAATAAATCAGGCAGATCCGCCATTGCCGTGGAATCGGTGATTGACGCCACCGGAGACGCGGATATCTGTGCAATGGCCGGCGCGAAAACGGCGCTGCACGGCCGCGGGAATGGACTGGCCAGCTGGTATTACTACTTCACACAAGGTAAGGTATCACTGAAAATGTTCGGATTGGCCGATCTTCCGCCCAGCAAATTGCAAGAAAAGGGACAGGGAAATGATCCGTATAAAGCGGCGAAAGTCGCAAGTCTTGATGAGAATGTACGTTTTTCCGGCGTAGACGGTGAGGAACTCAGCCAAGCAGTAATCGCGGCGCACAAAAAGATGTATGAAGACTTGTTAAAATTCCACGCTGAGGATGATACATATGTGCCGGTGACGATATCGACAATCCCGCTGGTGCGCATGTCACGCCGCCTTTGCGGGGCATATACGATGGATGAGTCTGAGGAGCGGAAATTTTTCCCAGACAGCATCGGCTTAACCGGGGATTGGCGCAAAAAAGGCCCAGCGTTTGAAATCCCGTTTGGTACGCTGTACGGCAACGAGGTGAAGAATCTGCTGGCGGCGGGCAGGGATATTTCAGTAACGGACGCCATGTGGGACATCACCCGCGTAATCCCGACGTGCGCCGTGACAGGCGAGGCCGCCGGAGTCGCCGCCGCGATGGGCAATGATTTCACGAAGACAGATATCAAAGCGCTGCAAGAGCGACTGATCGCCAACGGCGTCAAGCTGCATGTCAGCGATGTCTATAAATAGGCGGTAAATCTCATGTAAAAAGATACGGCGCGCCCTTTGTTATGGGCGTGCCGTATTTTGTGCATGGAAAAGTGAAAAAAGTTATTGACCTGACTATAACTTCATAGTTTATGATTTGAGAAAGGTGAAGATATATGTATACAATACGTGATCTGTGCAGGATTTCAAAGCTGTCTCGCAGCGCGATACTCTACTATGACTCGCTGGGGCTGTTAAAGCCCGTTGAACGCAGCACCGCGAATTATCGGCTCTATTCAGATGAGTCGCTTGCAGCTCTCAATAAAATATGTCTTTACCGTGAAGCCGGGGTAAGCCTTGCGGATATCGAGATATTGCTCAACACGCCGGAAAGCGATAATAAGAGTATTGATATTCTTGAAAAGACGCTTTTTCGGATCAATAACCAAATGCGTCAAGTTCAGGAAATGCAAAAAACGGTGGTTGAAATGCTTAAAGCGGTCAATGGCGTCAATGGCGCTGACGCCGTTGATGAGCTATCAGACGAAGAACATAATGCGCTCCGCGAAAAAGCTATTTCTATGTGGACGTTTGATGTGCTAAAAGCAACGGGTTTCAACGAGATGGAAGACGATTAGCCCGGCAATAATTATAAAATGGAGGAATGAAAATGGCAGAGATCAAAACGTTTTTAGAACACCAGGAAGAAGACACGCAAAATGTGGCGAATGTAAAGGCATTATATGAGGCGATGGCGGAAGGTGACGTGGCCGTTATCCACAAACTATTGATTGGCGATCCCACGTGGAATGTCTGCCCGGGATTCCCTGACGGCGGTATCTACCACGGGATGGCTGAAGTTTTTGGCAAGCTATATGGTGAACTTGTTCGGAAGCGTTATCACTACCTTGGTGCGGAGGCAGATGTATTCATAGACGGCGGAAATGTTGTCACTGTGCTTGGCCACTACATAATTATATTTAAAGAAGGTGGAGTTGCTATACGTGCACGTTTTTCCCACATATGGAAGATAGCGCCGGATGGTCGTGTCGCAGGTGTTTGGCAGGTTGCAGATTCTGCGGTTATTTGGGAAGGTTTAAAGGCGGAGCAGGAAATATAGAAAAAGGCCTGCAACTGCAGGCCTTTTTAGTGAGAGTATATTTACTTAAAATGCACATGATTGTTAATATGGTCAATACAAAAACAATGATAGCCTTCACATCTGGAGCAATAGCGGAACTCAAGTCCTGGATTGTCGGTGTCTGTTTTGCCGCATACGGCGCATTTGTGGCGATAAGGTCTGCTGTCCTCGCGCTGAACCTTCCGTGCCGCTTTTTTGAATTTGATCGCCTTGGTGGAAGTGCGGGCTTTAATTGGGCGCAGTAGTAGCAGTAGATCGTACCCACAGATAAGCAAGAAGTTCAGCGTTGCAATGACCGGCAACAGTGCCGGCATGAAGCGCCCAGCTAACAGGTTGACGGTAATTGTGTACACGAAAAATGCGGCGTTCGCCAGTGCCAGCCATTTAATCTTGACTGGGATTATAAAGAGCAGCAGAATACGATGGTCGGGAAACAGCACGGCGAATGCGAAGAACATCGACAGATTAAGGAAGCTTGGGATGATAAACGGAGTCCAGCCTAAAGCGAACCAGGTAATAAATCCGTAGATAATGTGAAGCAGAACGCCAAAAATGTAATAGATCGTGAATTTTGATGCACCCCATTCACGTTCAAGCGTGGTGCCGATCATGTAATAAAAGTACAGCGATATCGCCAAGAAAATAGGGCTGAAGTCAATTGGGAAAAGTATCCAAGTAACAATCCGCCAGATCTGACCGCGCATGATCAGAGAGGGATCGAACCGCAGTAACGCCAGAAAGTTTCCTGACGTATCCATCATATGTGCGATAAAGACAGCCGCAGAGGCGAAGACGATATACCGCATTAACCCGGGAATGCCGAATCTGCGGTGTTTTTGGCAAAATTTGTCGATAGCCCGGCTTAAAGCTTTCAATAATCTTCCTCCTAAATAATTTATGTCATAACTGAGACAGCATAAAGATTATTATAGCATAAAACAAGCACGTAGGCGAGTGTGTTCATAAATTTTTTCATATTTTCAATAAAATGGATAAAAATACTTGCATTTGTGGCGGGGGTGTGCTATTATTCTAACTCAGGTTCAAAAAGATGGTCCGCTGCCGCATATGCGCGGCATGAACGTCTGCTTACAGATAAGGAAGGGAAGTATCTTAATGGATTTAGTCAAAGCGTTGAGCGATCAATACCTTAAGCCAGAGCTGCCGACAATGAACGTTGGGGACACAGTGCGCGTAACCGTCCGCGTTAAGGAGGGGAATCGTGAGCGTAACCAGGCATTTGAGGGTACGATTATCGCGAAAAAACACGGCGGCATCAATGAAACGATTACGGTTCGCCGGATTTCGTATAATGTCGGATGTGAAAAAGTGTTCCCGGTGCACTCACCGTCCATCGTCTCTGTAGAAACGGTGCGGAGAGGTAAAGTTAGAAGAGCCAAGCTCTATTACCTCAGAGATAAAGTGGGTAAAAAGGCAAAAGTCAAAGAAAGAATCTAAAAAAAGAGGCAATTGCCTCTTTTTTTATCTGATTATTCGTGTATAATCTAAACTTATAGGTGACAAAAAAAGGAGCTGCGCAGATGAACGAGAATGATATCTTTAATGATGGTGCCGATCCAGATGACACCGCGGTTAAGTCCGAAAGCGGGTCAATGGTATTGCATGACTGGCTGCAATGCATTGTATTTGCTGTTGTGATAGGCATATCTGTTTTTGTATTTATTGGCAGACATATGGGCGTCATCGGGGACTCGATGCTGCCGACGCTTTTTAACAATGACAAGGTGATCATATCAAATCTATTCTACAGACCCAGAAACGGAGATGTTGTCATCTTTGATGTGGTGGAGGACAACCCCTATGTAAAGCGCGTCATCGCAATCGCGGGACAGACCGTAGATATTGACGCGGAGCGCGGAGCAGTGATTGTTGACGGGATTGTGATTGATGAGCCGTATATCGAAGTGCTGACAACCAGGGGCATGGCGATGGAAGGACCTGTCACTGTGCCGGAAGGGTATATATTCGTTCTGGGCGATAACAGGGGCAACTCTACCGACAGCCGGGATGTGCGTGTTGGGTTTGTCGATACACGATATATCCTTGGCCGGGTGCTATTCGTAATATTCCCTGGGGCAGACAGCTTCAATCAACGGGATTGGAGTCGTTTCGGCTTCGTACGGAGCTGATTTTACGATGAGTGAGGAAATGAACATACAATGGTTCCCCGGCCATATGACAAAAGCGCGCAGAATGATCGCCGCGAACATCAAACTTGTCGATGCGGTCTGCGAAGTCATAGACGCGAGGATTCCGTACTCCAGCCGCAACCCCGATCTGGACGAAATGACGGAAGGCAAGCCGCGGCTTATCATATTAAACAGGGCAGATCAGGCAGATGCCGACGCCACAAAACAGTGGGCGGCGCATTTCAGAGGTGCCGGTGCCGTTGTGCTGGAAACGGATAGCCAAAGCGGCAAAGGCGTTTCCGGATTCCCGGCGGCAGTACGCGCGTTATTGCGGGAGAGATTGGCGTATTATGAATCCCGCGGGCAGGTTGGCAGAAAGCTGAGAGTCATGGTGGCGGGGATACCGAATGTTGGGAAATCGTCGTTTATCAACAGAGTGTCAAAGCGAAAAGCCGCGCCGGTCGCGGACAAGCCGGGCGTCACACGCGGGAAACAGTGGATAGTCGTCGACAAAGTTGTTGAATTGCTTGATACACCCGGAGTGTTATGGCCTAGATTTGAAAACCAAACAGTGGCGGAAAATTTGGCATTCACCGGGGCGATACGTGATGATATTTTGGATCTTGAAACACTGGGGGCTAATTTGATGCTGCGGATGCGCGACTTTTATCCAGCGCGCATTGCAGAGCGATACAAAATTGAAATTGATCCCGCAGCGGATGGGTTTACGCTGTTGTCAGATGCGGCGCGGCGACGGGGATTTTTGATATCCGGCGGTGAATGCGACTTATCCCGCATGGCTGCGGTGTTGTTGGATGAATTCCGTGCCGGGAAGCTGGGAAGAATCACGCTGGAGAGATATGACGATGAGCTTGTGGGAGATTGAGCG
>Ga0123355_10019708_pt1 | contig 10745 bp, 10 predicted proteins | sample TergutEmb28metaG_3_FD_89872 | JGI IMG/M metagenome (GOLD analysis project Ga0123355, IMG submission 89872) | Embiratermes neotenicus P1 segment gut microbial communities from Petit-Saut dam, French Guiana - Emb289 P1 | ecosystem: Host-associated > Arthropoda: Insects > Digestive system > Gut ...
AAGCTTTCGCCGTGTTGTAAATGTAATTTATTCCTTTTTGGGTAATTCCCCGGCGTCTGAGATTTAATTGCCGACGTTTCGGAACTCACTATCGGTTCCATCTTCATAGGCAGGTGAATGATATATTCTTATAATAAAAGCCAACGAGATGCAAAATTTCTCATATTTATTTGATAAAGTACTCTTCATGTTTCGGACATGTCCACCGTCCATCATCGGGAGTATCTCAACACTGTATACACGCTATAGGTATTGTCATGCTAGTTCTGTTGACGTCTGCTAGCGTGGTCAGGATGGAGTTCCATCCTGACCACGCCAGCAGACGCCAACAGAACTAACATGACAGATACCAGTTGCTGTGTATACAGTGTTGAGATACTCCCGATGATGGACAGTAGATCTGTCCGAAACATGAAGAGTACTTTATCAAATAAATATGAGAAATAGTGCATCTCGTTCGCTTTTATTATAAGAATCACCAGATATGTCGTAACATTCCGTTCATTCTATGTAACTTATAGCGAAATGTTAACGTTTTATGACGCACGTGACTGTACGACTATGTCATATTTCAATATCACGTGTGCCCACAGCCACAAAGGATGTTCCTGCAATATCTATTCACGAGTTGTGACAAACTTTAACAACAACCTGTGCCCATGGAAACCACAAGATTTCTCCTTGCATATCACCTAAACTACACACGTTCACCGGGTTAAACGCGAGCTGGAGGTTATACACAGCCATATGGCGTACTGCAAGTTGCTGAAGCTTTAGTTGTTAACAGTTGTCACAATTACCTATGTTATAACCCCCCTGAAGACTGAAATTTAAACAAGGAGACAGAAACAGAGATGAAGATAGGGAGATAATAAGGTGAGGGGTGGGGGTAGTGAGAAACACTCCATTTATCAGCAGAAACAGAAGTATTAAAATGAAATAAATTGCATACTTCGTCAAACACAACTACCTTATACTTTTTTAATTTAAATCATTGCTATTATTTAAATTAATAAAGTATATACTTCCTCTCATTTTAATATTATACTTAAACACAACGGGATGTCCGCTACTAAGAAACAGAAAACTTTGTGGGTCTAAATGGTCCTTTGCAATACCCGCTAGTCCTTCTTGTATAGCTAAGTTATGGGCAAAGCTATTACATTTATCTGTATAACATATAGCCGTAACGAGTCAGTTCCTGAAGCACAGAAAAAAATTAGTGTCTCTGTTGCAATGACCACTCTGTTAATTTTTGTGTAAATAACAGCTTCTTGTGCTCAGCATAACGGTGAACATGTAAACATGCTGTAAGCGTAAAATGCAAAGACATTTAATGTCAGGGCAGGCTGTAAATACTGTCTACATTATGTTTTAAACGGCTGAATCTTTGAAGCCTGTAAGCTCACCTAAATGGTAGCCGTACGCATATTCAAAGCTGCGCCTTCTCGCGTTATGTAAACAAGGGTACCATCTCACCAAAACGATCACGACAGTCAGGTGGTTGGCACCCCTGCTCCGATTCGAGAGTTCAGAGATTCAAACATCGGCCTGGTGACTGGTTATTGTGACATATTTTTCGTGGTCTTCGTCAGTTTTTCCATATCAGTTCCGAGACGGCACGTCACTTTAAGTCAGTACGGTTTGCTTTCACTTTAATTTTTTACTCACCAACCTACCAGGAGAGCTAACAAATAGTCTGAGCTACTGAGACGTCGTTAAACAAACCATAAATACACCTTAAATTTCCTACAGCGTGGACCGGGTAGCTCAGTCGGTATAGCGACTGCGAGCTGAACGGTCCGGGATCGAATCCCGGTGGGGACGAGATTTTCCGTCCGTCCAGACCGGCTCTGAGGCCCACGCAGCCTCCTGTACAATGGGTACCGGTTCTTTCCCGGGGGTAGAGGCCGCCGACGCGTGGGGCTGACCCCCCACCCCATCTAGTGCCGAAGTTCCTAGAAAAGAGTAGAGCTATACCTCTACTCACCCTAAGGGCCTGCGTGACCTATAAAAAGGGGTGAAAGCCTACTTAAGTATCCTGCAGCAAAATATCGAAAGTATTCCAGACTGAAAAAGTTCTGCGCTATAGTAACCCGTTTATTGGTAAATAGTTATTAAAATTTCGGAGTAAAATGCTGCCTCCATCTTTGTATATCCTGACGACGGGGGTTGCGGGTTCCACAAACACAGCTTTCATTTGTACCATATGCCATGCCATCGCAAAACAGAAGACAGTAACCCTCTAATTCAGTGAGGTGAAAACCTCAACTGTCAAGGTAGAGGAAGTAACCTCAGTAGTTCAGCTATTCGGTAAGTGCCTCAAATTTTAGAACAAAAAAAAAAATCACCGCCAAGTTCACAAACAACACCTACGCCTATTGGGTCACTCATCATCACAGAAATGATAACATTCAATTGCCAAATGCTGCAAAGCTTAATCAGTTTACGCCATATTACGACATAACAACGTATTAGAGAAAAGTAAACGCTCCCCACTGTTGCTCACAACGTTTCGTCCTTTATCTCTAAGACCAATTTTAATATGATGCCCCATATACGTTTATATCTCCCGCTAAGTTACTTTCAATTATGTTCTCAACCAACGTTTATTTAGCATTTAATTCCTCCTTCATGATAAACGTCCGGTCCACGCCGTTGGCCCGTATGCAATCTAACAAAATAATGCAAAGAATACAAATCGAGACGCCTCACATTATTATTGGCTTCGTTTTTAAAATCTCTTTACCTTTTTCCTTTGTTTGTTATTTCTCTCTCGCTTGTTGTGGAGCGAGACAGCCTACGTGGAACTGCGAGGTCTAATGGGACCAATGTCCAACCCTCGGACGATACATAATGAATATGCAGGTGTGGTGTAATAATTTACAAGAAAAACCCCACGTGTTGGGGGAAAAACCTGCCTTCTGGCACTTTACAGTCCTAAAATCCCACATAGACTGCGCTGGGATCGACCCCGGCCTAGCTGATGATTTTCTCTTTAGTAACATTCGTATATAAACATGAAAATGGCGCATTTCCTTAACAAGTTAGGGAAAGCCATGAAGCACAAACTCACCGCTGCAGACCTATGCTGTATTCCCGTCGTCCCACCACCACTGTCGTCACTGATGCACTCAGAGGGGTTCGCCTGCCTGTCACAGTATGACTAAAATACGCTGAGGATTTCTATTAAACCGTGTTATAAAGCAGAAGGGGAAGGTTCTGTAAAGCTCAGCGTTCCTACTTCAGCTGCTGCAAACCACCAATCAAGTTCCCTCTACGCCTGTTACTATTCAACTGTTTAGCATGCTGGCAATCCCACAGCTGCACGCTGCTGCCGTAACAAAGAAAAACCATGACTCTTTGCAATATATATATATATATATATATAAGTTGAACACACTTAAATTTCTCATATGCCAGAATTATAACCACAGAAACAATCTGCATCTTTCGGTGGTTTGAATTCTCACGTGAACTGGACTCTGCAAATTCAGAAGGTCATAATTTCTCTCAGTTCATTAAGACAACGGCTGTACCTCCCAAGACACATTACACACATTTAAATATCAACGCCAATAATGTTAAGTAAAAAAAAAAAGTTTCGACATAATGAAACTCTTAAGCACGTATGACTTATGGAGAAGCCTTAAGTTCATTATTTTATCGGACCAATATCCTTTGTTACTTCCGGCCGCCATTCCAGCGCGCGTGTGGACGGGCCACTCAGGACACGACAAGCGAGATGACAATAAGTCTCAAACGATATTGGTCACGTAAAATAATAATCATGTAGTACATTATTCATTTAAGAATAATTTAACGACGCTGTCAGTAACTGAACATTTTTTTTAAAAGAGATTTATTGCACAGACAGTATATACAGTTTGCCGGTCCCAGTGGCCGCGCGGTCTAAGGCGTAGGTCTGCGGTCGCTCGCCTGCTGAGATTGTGGGTTCGAATCCCACTGGGGGCATGGATGTTTGACTGTTGTGAGCGTCGTGTGTTGTCAGGTAGAGGTCTCTGCGACGAGCTGATCACTCGTCTACAGGAGTCCTACCGACTGTGGTGCGTCGTTGTGTGTGATCTAGAAATCTCAAGAATGAGGAGGCCATGGCTCGCGTTGGGCCGCAGCGCCACAGGAAAAAAAAAGAGTACATACAGTGTGTGCAAGGATAAATTACAAAACTGTTCCTGTAACCAATTTGAATAAATAATGCCACTATGGTACACGTGGAACTGGATAATATGTATATAAATATGGGTGCAAATAACGGCAGTGAAACATTATGAACAAAAAAAAAAAGCCACTGCGACTTCCGGTCAGCTAATTAAGCAATATATGCTCCGTACGTTTGTGTTTATATTTTTTGTACGAGTTAGTCAGGTCGGTTAGAGTATAATTCCCTATTTGTTGGACTAGGGGGTATCTGAACCTACATACTGTCGAAAGAAAGGATGATTAATAAAATAATGAATTGTAAATGAAGCGGAAGGAAATGATTGTGGCACAAGTTACAAGAAACTTTCCATATACCTCTTTGAGAGCAAAGACAAAAACACAAACAGCCCTTGTCAGAACAGCCGATGAAGTACAGACACCAAACAGATATCTCCCGAATATAAATCTGGAGCATTAGGCCTACTGCTGCATCGACTTGTGTCTTGGCCCTCAACAGTAACATTCTATGGGACCCCGAAAACTCTAGTGGCCGTCCTGACCGCCTGACACTTAAAATTCGCCTAAATAATATTTAAAAATTAAATCACTACCTCACAGAAAACAGGATGCATACTCAGCATAAATACCGATCGACTAATGGCGCTGTTTATTGCATGAACTATATGGAACACTTAAAGGCAATGTCTAGAAAAACGTGGCTCAGTATACGGACAGGTGGCGGGTGCTTGTGAATTTGGTTTTGAATCTTCGGGTTGGGTAAAAGTCGGGCAGTTTTTTTAACTACCTGAGTACCTGTTAGCTTCTCAAGGACACTGCTGCATGGAGTTAGGTAGTCTAGAAAAAAACTGCAGGGCTTTGAGTTTGAAGTAAAGGTAAAGCAGTGTCATTACAGGCCTGGAGTGGCCCAGAGGGTTCCAGGAAGTTAAGGTTCCCAGATTTCTTGACAATGGCACAGGATGGTGGTAGGTTGTCAGCCTTACGCACCGGCCGCCTTTACCCCCAGGAAATGCTCCTGGTACTCATTTCTGTTAGAGGCTGAGTCGACCCCAAGGCCACAGTGCGATCGGAAAGATTTCATGTTAATGACACCAGCTGGGATCGAACCAGCGACCTTCCGATTTGTAGCACAGCATCTTAACCACTGTGCTACCGCGGTCCCCATGAGTTTGAAGTAGGTAGTGCATATACCAAGCAAGGTAAGTGAACCTTTTGAAGCCCGGTGGCTACTATACTGCATATACCATCTAATGCAACGCTACAAACTCTACATTTCTGACAATACAGTTTATTTATGTGGCTCTTATGATTCTCACCATAAAACACCCAACATACCCCTAAACAGCATTAAATGTCTTCGTAATCGAGAGTGTGTGTTCGATGTAAGGAAGTGCCTGAATCTTCCTGCATTGATTTAAATAAATTCGTTTCCATAATAAAAAGTAAAACATGCATTAACGTTCTTCTTTGCAAGTATAAATACATTTCTTCCAAGCGAAAGGAACTTAAAACAACTTGTTACAAACTACAGGCTAGTGTATTTTTTAAGTGCATGGTCCATAGGAGTAGGACGAATGAAAGTTGTGATCTATCAGGCGCTTACTCGGAAACGCAGAAAAAAAGGCACAGTTTTCTCTGTCCACGCCACGAAGGCATAGAAAGGGAGTGGAGGTACAGCGCCACTCATTCTTAACCTCGGCACTGGAAAGAGGTGAGTGGTCAATTTTACGCCCCGGTTGTATAACCTCTGCGAAAGAACGCCGGTATTCACTGCATAGGAGGCTGGATGGACCCCATATCCGCTCTGGACGTTTCGGAGAAAAAAACTACTATCCCTGTCGGAGTTCAAAACTCATGTCGTTCAGCCCACAGTCTAGTCACTATGCCGACTAGCTACTCCAGATCTTTGAAAAAGCAGAAAACCCGCAACGCAAAGAGATAAACCTCGGTTCCGGCTATGGCATATGATAGCTCAGAAGTTGTTGTATCGCCCTGCGGCATAAGCAATAAAAGTATTGAATGTACATTACATTACGCCCACGTTCTGGTGCTTTGCGTGGATGACAGAGCCGGAATTGCACGTGCTTGAACTAACAGTCAAAACAAGGGCACAAATGATTCGTCGGGGTGTAGGATTAGAGGATACAATGTTATGGGGAATAAACGAAGCCACTTCATAATAAAAACACACGGTAGGTCGGCTGAACCTGTATTTGTTTGCAAAACCAGGAAATGTCACCGCTGAAGCACTTTAAAAGGGATTTTTGTAACTTTATTGTTGATGTAGTTCCCAATAAATCAATTTATTGGTATCAAATACCAAATAATATTTTAACGAGAATGTGATTTCAGTTTTTAACGATAATCGGATCCATTTGGATCCAAAACACATTTAACGAGTACTGAGTACTGCGAGACACATTTTAGTTCAGAAGGTTGTTTGTATGGTCAGGTTATCAACAACCGTATATAAATAATTAGGACTATAAATTATCATTTATGTTTTACAGCCATGTGGTGTGAATATACATCATCTGCCGTCACATTCAAAGGTCTTCATCTTACCACACAGTGAATTCGTGTGTTGTATAATCATTTACCTCAAAATAAAATACCGATTCGCCTTAGTAAGAATTACATACTGTTCTCTGTACTGTAAGCATTGGATATTTATATACAATGCAGATGGATATCAAAAGTTAAATGACCAATTTATATGCTCAATTTTACCAACATAAGAAACATCCCAGTTACAGTACCATTTCATGACACAGAAGCAAATACACGAACGACCAGCTGCCACACTGAAAACTCTTGATCCTACCCCGGCAGTGCATTCGCGCGGTGAGGATCCAGATGTTCTGGGTTATTACGCCAAGTAACTGACGCCCGCCCTTTCGAAGAAACGTTCCGCCCTTATGTTCTAGGGTTGAGAAGTCCCATTATTTATTTCCAAACGTCAGAAATCAATAACCCCCTCAATCAGCGTTACAAACCTAAGGACTTGAATTCTCAACTGCGTTTTAGTAGGAGGTCCTGAAGGAAAATGAACACTTGAGAGTTCTTGAAGTAGACGACAAAAGTGTATAAATAAAAAGGGTAAAGGTAAAGTGTTCCCGTTACAGGCCTGGTGTGGCCCAGAGAGTGGGTAGAGGTATAGCTCTACTCTTCCATGACCGCGACACTAGAAGGGAGTGAGTGGTCAGCAGCACGCCTCGGCCGTACTTTACCCCCGGGATAGACACGGTACCCATTTTACAGGAGGCTGGGTGGGCCCAGGGCCGGTCTGGACGGGCGGAAAATCTCGTCCCCACCGTAATTCGATTCCGGATCGTCCAGCCCGTAGTCAGTCACTATACCGACTGAGCTACCCGCCCCACAATTGTATATAACTGATCTTGGAAAAATAAGGTGGAATTCGTAAGAAATTAACTGGCTCATGACACGGCCCAAAGTAGGGCTGTTATGAGCACAGTAAAAAAAACGGATTTCTATATAGGGCAGGGAATTTCTCAACTAAGCGACTATCAGCTTCTCAAAAACGACTATGCTCCATGAACAATCGGAACTGAGGCTTGTGCTCTTCTCTCGTCACGACGCAACGAATTAGAATTATAATTAGAATTTGATCAGATCGGTACAAGCCTCTCTACATGCCACAGTCAGTGGTGTAGAATACAGCATTGTGATTCTTTCACCTCCCATAATGATAACACCCACGGTAATGGCTACTGGACACGCAACCTAAGGTACACTCCGCTCACGTAACCACACAGCAGGCTGTATGCACATATACATACCAACACACACGATTTATTTTGCAAGATAAGGTATACAATGCTTCCTTCCACTCAGCCCCTCATCATTATTAATAATCAATATCGACATCATTACCACTATGTACACGACTCAGGAACGCTGGCATCCTCGAAACACATTTTTTATGTGAAGTGAACTCTCCTGAAGGCACGGAGTCCAGAATTTTCCTTGGGATTATGTCCGTGGACATTCTCGTCATATAACCTAAATAATTTTTGTAGGTGCGTAAAGAGAAAAACCAACTTGATGCCACTTATTTTATTATTTATTCAATACTCATTCATTGCTCAACATGTTTCGGCCGTTAATACGACCATCTTCAGGAGTGTGCGACTAACTGGTTGTTATTTCATGGGTGGTATCTGGTTTGGTGTGTGTTGGCGTCAAGTTGGTTTTTCTCTTTGCGCAACTATAAAGATGATGCACGGTCCAATAAACATAAAAATTTTTGTAGGTATTCTTTTATTTTCTGTGCTAGGTTGTACACACTTCATTAATATCTTCCATAACGGCTCCTTTTCTTGTCTACTGTACAGCAACACTACAATGCCCCCCAAATGACTGTTTATTCAACTCATGCAAGCTAGTTTTCATTTAGAGACCAACACCCACTGCTCTATATGAGAGATTTTAGTGAAACGTGAGTTTTCTGAACAGAATTTCGAAAAATATTCAAATATCAAATTTCATGAAAATCCGTCCAGTTGGAGCCGAGTTACTCCTTGCGGGTGGAAGGACAGACAGACATGACGAAGCTGTCATTTTTCACTATTTTGCGAACGCTCCTAAAAATAAATAAAAGATGCAGTGGACTGCCATAAGCTGTCTCGATTAAACTTGCGGATGATACATTATAATATTAAAATGTGTGTTTGTTATCGGTAATGTGTGATGGCAGGTATTTGTGTGTCGGGTGTCAGCTGCCATCAGCGCTACACTTCACAGCACACTGCTCTGTCTACACGGCCTTGTGCGATGTTTAACTGGTGCAGACACGTACGCCTTGTTGGTCGGTAGAAAGCAGATTGGTCTAGAAGTGAATGCTGATAAAACCAAGTACATGGTCATGTCTGGAGAAAAGAATGCAGGACGAAGTCACAATATAAAGGTTGATAATAGCTACATTCAAAGGGAGGAAGAGTTCAAAGATTTGGTAGAAACATTAAAAAATCAAAATTTTATTCAGGAAGAAATTACGAGCAGATTGAATTCAGTGCAGAATATATTTTTTTTCAAGTTTCCTATCCAAAAATGGAAAGATTAAGATATACAGAACTGTAATTTTGCCTGGTGTTTTGTATGGGTGTGAAACTTGGTCACTCACATTGAGGGTGTTTGAATATAGGGTTCGTTGGAACATATTTGGGACTAAGAGGGACGAGGTAACAGGGGAATGGAGAAAACTACATAATGATGAGCTTAATGATCTGTACTCCTCGTCAAAATTATCCGTGTGATAAAATCGAGAAGAATGAGATGGGCAGGGCGTGTAGCAGGTATGGGGGAGAGGAGACGTTCATACAGGGCTTAAGTGGGGACACCTGAGGGAAAGAGAGCATTTGGAAGACCAAGGCATAGATGGGAAGATAATATTAAGATGGATCTTCAGGAAGTAGGATGCGGAGGTATTGATTGGCTCGAGCTGGTTCAGCATAGGGACTGGTGGCGGGCACGTGTGAAAGCGGTAATGAACCTTCGGGTTCCATAATATGCGGGGAATATCTGGATTAACTTAAAACCGAATATCTGCTCAAGAAGAACCATGCTCCATGGAGTAAGTTAGTAATTAAGACATGTACGCCACGTGCTGCCCGCGATCCGTCACTGCAAGGCGTCAGTGCGAGTCTATTCACGTTGAACGACACACGATGAGCACTGGAAGCTGCACGCATACTTAAGCAAGCGCTGGTCACTCATAGCCCCTCTTCCGACAATACAGCCACCCTTCTTCGCAGAACTTGTGTCTATTCAAGGTGGGGTCCACGAAAACAGGCTGGCTGCTTTATGTTTGTGACCAAACAACGTAATGGTAACGGGTAACCAAACGCCACGGTGAAAATTATGGAGTCTTCATTCTCTAAGTTGATGCTGTGTTGATAGTGTGTAAAGATGTTGCCGAAGAAGGAACTTTTCACGGATCAAGTTAAGCTTCACGTATTCTGTATATTTGGGAAGCTGTTGGTTTAAAAGTCTGTTGGAACAGCGACTGTTTGTCTGAGCTTTTGTGGATTTACTGAGTACTTCCAGATAGATAGATCGATAGATAGACAAACAGATAGATAGATAGACAGACAGATAGATAGACAGATAGTTAGGTAGATAGATAGATAGATAGATAGATAGATAGATAGATATAGATAGATAGCTAGATAGATAGATAGGTAGATAGTACCCACTCTGATTTACACGTTTTATGCGCGTATATTTTGGACAAAGAAACTCATAACGAACAAATTCCTTTGACAACTTAAGAGCAAATGGGGATGAGAGAGGTTTCTATTTTTCTCCCTTTCCGGCCTCCGAAAATACGGATGTGTCTGTTGCAGTTTTTGACGTTCTGTTTCAGGACTATTCTGCAAGACCGACAGCAAACGCCATACGTTTATTTCAACTTTTTTTTTTTTTTTTTTCATAAATCTGGCTAGAAGGTCAGCAAAGTTAAATTGGTTTTTTTTCCGACCTCCCTTTTTTTTCAATACTGTTCCACTATAAACACCCCACATAAAATTAATCTAACCAACAAGTTC
>Ga0123355_10019709_pt1 | contig 10744 bp, 8 predicted proteins | sample TergutEmb28metaG_3_FD_89872 | JGI IMG/M metagenome (GOLD analysis project Ga0123355, IMG submission 89872) | Embiratermes neotenicus P1 segment gut microbial communities from Petit-Saut dam, French Guiana - Emb289 P1 | ecosystem: Host-associated > Arthropoda: Insects > Digestive system > Gut ...
CCGTTATCTAAGGGTTCGCCAAGGTAAGCTTTATTGCTGATATCATTTTCATAGTATTTTAGGTTAAAGGAGTTTGAACACAAATTCCAATATGGCAGGTTAAGCGCGCTTAGCGCCGTTGTGACACAGGCATTGAAGCATAATAAACCATCAAGCTTTAATGGCTTTAAATTAATCCGCATTTTTTTATTCCCCTTTGGTATTTTGTAACCTAAGCCTGTTCAAAAACATAACCGACTCCTCTGTGCTGTTTTGGTCACAGCATCTGCACGCAAAAGGCAGTTCAGACTTATCTTGATCCATTACCCTTTGCAATATTTTCTGATAAACATCACCGTTTACCACCTCTGTAAGGGAGGTTTCGTTTATATTGCCTATGACACACGTCCTTTTCCAATCGAAGCAGCACAGCCGTACATCCCCATAGTGGTCTATGGGCAATTCAAAAAAGGGCCTGCCGCATATGGTCGCCGTATCATGCTTTGGGTGATTGTAAAATTCCAGCCGGTTATCTAGCTTGTCCTCCTTACTTATGGTGATGTTTTTATATTGCTTCTTTAGCCCTTCATAGAAAGGCATGTATTCCATATCATAACAAGATATAATGATTATCGAAAAATCTTTGAGGAATTTGTTTTCCTCTATATTCCGCGAAAGAAGCCGACCATTGGTAATCAAATTAAATTTATTCTTTTTGTTGCGCTTGATTATATTTAGAATCATCTCTTTCTCAAGAAGGGGCTCGCAATAATAATGAAATTCGATATATCCTTTAAACCCCAATGCGTTGGCTTCCTCAATCGCCTTGCATATCCTCTCCTCATCAAGAGGTCCGTGCCGCATATTGTAATTTTGCGCGTTTATAGGGCATTCCGGGTGCAAATGCTTCATGTCGCACTTATCGGTCACCTCGAAAGCGATCATTTTATGGTTTTTTAGTGTATAACTCATTTTCCCCACCATTCTATATTTATTTTTTCAATCCAATTCCCACTAAGTTAATAACGTCAGCCGGTAAACGCCTCATTTTAAGAACCTTTTTCGTGGCATTAACCACATGCTGATTGCATTCCTCTAATTTTATATCCAGTCTTTCTTTAAAATCCCGGTACGAAGGCGGCAAAATGTGTCGGTATTTGTCTATTAAGGCTCGCCCAAAAAGCACGGGGGTCAGTGAGTGAAAATTAAATTTATATTCATCAAAACATATTTTGTCTTTAAAAATTATCGCAATAATATAACATCCGCCACAATGCCCCGCCATAGGGTTTTGAAACTCTATCCTTTCGGTCTTATATCCTTTGCTGTGGGCATATGCTTGCAAAAATGTAGAGGTGTCATATACATGCCCAAGGGGGTAAAGACCCAAAGGATAAATGTCGGCAATGGCTTTGAATGATTCCCCGGGCTGCCTGATGGCGTATTTCTCGCGGGGGAACACAATCCTGTTGTCTGTATACAAATCAAATGTACAGGGGATTTTTTTTATAAGCCCTGCGTTTATCGTCATCAAATATGTATTGACGAAATTATTGCCGTAAAACTTAAAATCCCAGTATCCATTTATTACCGTATCAGCCTTAAACGAAAGCAGCTGGTTAAAGATTTCAGTATCGATTATAAAGGTATCGCAATCAATCCAGCCAAAATCATATTCGTTTGTTTTTATAAGGGCGTTCCATATGATTTTGTCGTCAACGTCGTCATTGATATGGACGGCCGGAAAAGGGAAATACCTGTCGGCAAAGTTCCTTTCTTCTTTTAAAAGGTTTGACGAGATCAAAGCGATGTTGTCATATGGGTCAAGCCCTTCTAACGCCCTTATGACAAACGGCAGAAGACCGGTGGTATAAAAAATATAATACATACCCGCTTTGTTTGAGAGAGTGCCATAAAACTTCTGTATCTCACTCTCTGCCCTCTGGGTTTTCATTACCCTGTCTTTTTCCATATATGTTTTATATCATTCCCTTCTTTGCCCATTCCTTCATTTCCTTTATTGGCCAATGCGCTTCATATGCTAGATCGGCTCCCTCTAGGCTTGAATCTGCCTGAATCAATCCATCGGCCTTGCGATGTAAGATATTCATGCTTTCAGCCCCCATATAGCCATATTGCAGCCCTTCCGATATATACAAACCCCACCTGTTCCTATCAGATAATATGACGGAGCATATATTATCGGCGGCAGGATCTATGACGATAAAGCAATATATACCTTTTTGAGCTGTAAAGTATTGGTTGCCCTCACTTGCATAAAACCCATTTACATGGAAAGGATCCATATGATTCATGTCGATATTGTATTTATAACCGCTTTGCAGCCCTTCACCCGCAAACGAACTACTGTTGAAGACAACTTTGCCCACGTCTATCTCCTCAAGGATATTGAGGGGGCGTACTAGCTTCAAACCCGCTAGATTCGTTTCGATAAACTCTAAATCCATAAACAGCTCCTTCAAAATTTATATGGTCACCTCATATCATCTAATAAGCAACCCCTAACCTTCTCTTCCAAAACCGACACATCCCCAAATAAATCTAACAGACTTTCCTTTACAGCCGGTGTATATGAGCCTTTATATAAGACTTTTTGCATAAGTACCTTTATGCCCTGCCATTTATCGGTCAGTTCACCGGTCAATCTGCGTATCCTTTCATGAGAGACGGAATCCGGCATAATGCTGTCCACAAAAGTTTTGAACAGAACCCTTAGCCCCGGAATCCTAAATGTAAGCATATATTCAAGACTGATTAGATATAAGGATTTTTTGTTTAGCACCAAGTCCATAAAATCGCCAAAGGAATCTTTCAATGCCATATAATCCTTTGAAGAATCTAGGGCACTCAGGTAGTCCGCCGTTTTTTCCCTCGCCAGTTTATATGGACAGCTCCGGCTATTTGTCAGGTCAAAATGCGTTATGACATGACCTTCATAGTTCTTTATCAAAAACTCTACATCCACATAAATCGGTTGAGCGTCAAACATGGGGTCGATGCAGCAGAAGATATCCATATCGCTTTCAAGAACGATTATGACATGGACTATATCCTTACGCAAATGCTCCTTTACCCAATGGCAAACTTGCAAGTTTAAAAGAATCATCACATAATTGCTTTCGTTTTGCTTAAGCAGTGATCGAATCAATTTAATATCCCCAATGTTTTTAAAAAACTTTACTGATGATAAATACAGACCGAATAAATCCATACAGCTTCTCTTCAAATTTATATCCCCGATTTGGATCGGTTGTTGGTGCTTCAAATCAAAATGAAAGCTGAGCAAATCAAAAAACAGCAAATTATAAGGCAGGGAATAAAGGTAGATGATATTGCACAAGCTTGATTCAAAACAATCTAAGCCATTTAGGTTGATTCCGCCTTTTATGTCTGACATACTTTTTACCCGCTTATTTTATTAATGATCTCATCAACATATTCGATGAAGGCTTCTATGCTAGAAAACCTTTCGATATATAACATATCATCGCCAAACTCAATTTCAAACTCAACCTCGCATGCAACTAAAACCTGTATGAATAGCATCGAATCCACTTCTAGCACCTCAAATGACAGTTTAACGTCAATTTCCTTTACATCCCTTTTGGTGATATCCGCTATAATTCTACATATCTTTTTACCGGTACCCATATCGTGCCCCTCCTTTAAATTGTAAATCCCGGTTTTTCTCACCACGAAGCAAAATTAATTTATATAAAGTGAAAAGCTTGAATATGCTGTATTCGCAAATTTTGAGTATGAAAATTTATTCAAGTATTTGACAAAAACATGGTGTGAATATTCTCGCCGCATCTCTCACCATAAAAACAGTCCGTTGCACTTATAGATACATAATCAATGATGCTATATATTGTATTCGCTGCAAAAATCACTAAATCAGATATAATACATCTCAATGTAAGGCTCTACATATTGTTTTAATTTTTATTATACAATTGTGGTAAGAAAAATTCGGGAATTACAGCTAAATTTTATTCCACGTTTTTATTTTGAATCAACAAGTATGTCGCCGTACCCCAACTTGATTATATTGCCGTATATTTCCTTCTTCACCTGGTTCAAGCGCTTTAAGGTAGACGGCAGGTAATCCGAACCCAACCCTTCGTCTAGCATCATCGCCCCCCTATCGATGTTCCAACTAGTTTCGCATGAATACAACAGTAGGTCTAAAGTTTCATAAACCCTTTCGCCAAACTCCGCTAGGATATCAGATAACTCTGATTTTTCTTCCATTACATAGCTGGTGCCTGCCCCCTTACTTAACAAACACCTTATATAATGATTAAGCAATGTCGCAAAAGATGTGGTAAAATACGAAATCATCGAAACGGTTTCCATATGTTCGTCAAAGAAATTAAACATGCACTCACTCAACTCGCTTATGGTATCGCTTTTAAACCTGTAGTTGGCAGGGGCAAAATCCCCTTCGCCTATCAGCCCATCCCTTATTATCTTGTTATGCAAGGCCGTATCTTTATACATTACGTAAACGTTTTTACGGGTAAAATAGTTTACATTGGCGCACATACCGTTTTTATGCAGAAACTCTAGGCTGCGACGAACCGATTCAATCTTTGTGTACGGGTTGAATAAGATGAAGCCCGCCTCCATATTTATGCCGTGGCTCCACAAGATCGATATGATCCTTTGGTTGTCTGAAACCTTGGCGTCTTTATTAAAAATAGAAAGCTCGTTGTCGCACCCGCTTTCTATCCCTACATTCACGCCACATAAACCTGATTCTTTTAAAAGTTGGAAGATAGATTCCGGCGCATCCCTTGAAAATGTGGCTTTTATGTCTACAAAATATGATACCTGTAGTTTCCTGCGTATTATTTCCTCCGCGAATATACGAATCCGCTCATAATTATTTTTTTTAGGAAGCTCAAAGGAAACATCAATGAAATTGAACATATCAATTCCATATTCCCTATTCAAATATTCGATTTCATCCACCACGTCATATATGTCCCTTATATTCCAACCGCTCCACACGCTTTTGGAATGACAGAAGCTGCAATTGGATGTGCATCCCCGCGAGGCGTACATAGATGCTATCTTCAGCTTACGCTCTATCAATATATCTCGGGCGCACCATGGCATAGAGTCTAGGTTGCATATGGTTTCCTTTCGTTTGGCGTTTTCTGTCACTTCGCCATGCCGGCGGTATAACAATCCCTTTATATCAAACAGCGACCCGCCGCCGTTTATGCCTTCAAGCAGCTCTAAGGTTGCCTGTTCGCCTTCACCCCTTACTATGTAGTCTATATAATCGTGCTGCTGCATCATTTCCTTGGTGATGGAATCGGCGCCGCTCCCCCCAAGGCATATTTTGACGCTTCCCATCATTTCTTTTATATTGAATGCGGCGCTCAACACATCGTCCCTTGTAATATCGTAAATTGTCATGCCTATAAAGTCGGGCTTCCAATCCCATATGGCTTTGTAATCCACACGCATGATATCAGCCGACATCAGTTTTACCTCATATCCGTGTTTCCTTATATAAGCCGTGATGGAACACAGCCCCAGTTCCTCTTGCTGGGCCATGGTATTCCTGTTGCTTACCATCAATAAAAGAATTCTATTCAACTTCACAAATGGTTCCTCCATATCTAAAAATGGCGAATTAAAATCAAAATAAATGCGTGTAGCCATTCTTTGCAGATTCTTTTTGAATTTTGAAGCAAGAGGATCTTTGGATCTTTTTTATCCGCTTTTGCAAACCATGGTCATTTATGCCGGTTATGCATCGTTCAACTATATGGCTTGCCTTCCCATCTTCCCAACCCTTTTCAGCCAACCTCACAAGGGCATAAAGCGCCTCGGCGTTAAGCCCACTATACTCACGCTGTATACCCTTGGCCTCTTCCAGATACCCCTTGAGTGAAGAGATAAAACCGTCATTCCCCATCATCAGCGCAAAGCGATGGTAGAAATACAACATTTCCACGGTTTCGTTGAATATACCCCTTGATGCTTCGTCTGTTATCAACGAGTTGAGGAAGAGGCTCAATTTATGTATTTCCGGGTTCTTAAACATATAACCCGTCTTTAAGTAGGAACTTTGACCTAGCCTGTCGATTATCAGTCCGTCATTTTTAACCTTTTCATAAAAATCGGTTCCCGTCATCAAGGTGGATTTTACATTAAACACGCCTATATCGGCAAAATGGGTTTCCCGAAGAAAGTCGACTTTTTCATATAACGAGGCATATGTTGAATAAGGGTCGAAGTTTACAGCCTTTATACATGTCTCCACATCATAGCTTCGCCAGCGCTCTATTGCCCTTGTAGAATGTGGACCATTTATCCCAAACCTCAAGTTAACCCGATATAAACCCGAACTTATAAGGTTTTTTATTGTTTCATCTTTTAAACGGCAAACTTCCGTGGAAAAAAAGCCGCTATAAAGTATGGTAAGGCCTTGGTTTATAAGCGAACGGGCAAGCTCGTTAAGGTACTCTTCGCAGCCATGGTCTCTGTCCATATAATAATCCTCAAACATAAAACCATGGATATTATTGTTATCCATCAAGTATTTTATCTCGCTGACAATATTGGGTATGCTGCGTTTCCTATAATCTTTTGTTTGGGTATATATCGCGTTCTTTTGTGACGTTCCCCCTTGCTGATGAATACCTTTTTCCAATATGCCTCCCCTGCCTATGGAAAGTATCGCGTGCCCGACATTCTTTCGGGTTAGGTCAGACCTGTCGGCAAAAGGTAGGGTATCTAGGTTGTTGATATGAGCCAGATAATCGCTACGTATCACTCCGTCAATAAAGGGATATTCAGCCAGAAGCAGTTTGGCTAGCTTTAAGTTGCATTCCAATATTATGAATTTAGCCTTGCATTTATATTCCTTTATAAACTCCATACTCAAGCTATTCCAACCATAGCTATCTTCCCAATCGTAAAACGTGCAGATAACCTCAGCCGCCCCCTCTTTTATCAACGAAAAATCGGAAGGCTTTTCAATCCCAAAATGCTTGCAGCTAAACCCTTGCTGACATAAATATCCGGCCAATAAATCCGCCTGATAGTTTTCCCTTAAAAGGATGGTATTTGAAATTAAGATAACGTTCATTTTATGCCAACGTTGGCCTTTTGCCTGTAGCCGTCTATAAACCCTCTTATTTGGTCTAAGGCATAACCATCATCTAATAATTGTATGATGTAGCTTAAATCTATATCGCAAGCGTCGATGGAACCATGGATTTTCTTCCGCATCCTCATGACCGCATCGTCCGCCATTTGGCTGCCCATGGTATCGTGCCTCCATTTCCCGTTCTTCATCGACAGCCCATATTTTGAGCGTTGCTCATATATTGTGGTGCCTTCCTCACATGTCCAGGGGTTTAAGATATAAAAATCCGGCTTTAAATCGTTGATAAAATCCATCGTTTCCTTCATAGTAAATTCGTCTTCACCTGGAAAGCCCACGACAAAAAGCGCAAATGTGAAAATCCCGTGTTTTTTAAGAAGCCTATGCCCTTCCCGGTATTCTTCTATGTTGACTTTTTTGTTCATACGTTCAAGCATGGGAGCGTCTCCAGACTCTAACCCCAAAATTGCGCCTATGCACTTGCTTTTTTCAAGCAGGCTTGCGATTTCGGGGTCAATATATTGGCAACGCAGAAAACCATACCAATTAAACGGATAATCTCCTTGAATTTGCATATTCAATAAATCTATGAAACGATCCTTAGGATAATTTACTGTTTCGTCTGAATAGAATATCGTTTTAACCTGTTTAAGGCGAGCTAGCCCATCAAGGTTATCTTTTATACTCCCTATCCCTATTTTCCTAAAGGCTTCGCTATCATCTTTAATGGCGCAGAAGGCGCACTCGAAATCACAATTGATTGTGCTGCGCAGCGCGGCTATCCCGCCGACCCGATTTTGGTATTTATCCCAACATATGGCATGACTGTCTTCATACCCGCCGATCAAACCCATCGTGCTGGTATGTAGCTCCCCGTTTTCAAGCCATAATATGTTCGGTATCTCTGAAAGCCCCTCTCCGCCATCCCTTACATACCTTACATATTTACCGAATTCCACCTGGCATTCATAGCGGTATATATAAACGTCCGCATCGATTTTCCCTAGGATAATACGGCGTTCGCGCCCACTCAGCTTTTTTATCAGGTTCTTGATAAAGCTGCCGCCTACGGCGATTTTTATATCTGGGTACCCCGTTTTTATATGTCTGATTACCTTTATATAATCATCTATCCTGCTAAGAAATTGCGTAAAAATACCTACAACCTTTACCCCTTTGGCCAACTTTTCATCCAACAGGTCTTTTTCCTTTTCAAAGGATACGATATAATCCGGGTTACGGTCGCAATTTTCCAAATAAGTGACATAGTTGAGGGTTTCATATAATATTTGTGGGTAAAAAAAAGAGTCGGTGGTCTTTCCGCCGACTAGCTCCTTAAAAGCCTCTTCATTACCCAAAGGCACTATACAACCGATTAACAAGCAATCCGTTCCCAATATCAATACCTCATTTCGCTTCATTGCACCGGCACATGTATCTCAAAGGAACCATTCTTTTGAACAGCGTAAAATTCCCGTTCATTGTCTATCACTTCCCCGCCGGTATCATTTTTCAGGTTAAGGGCGATATTTGAAACCATGCACCAATCTAGCTCCCCGTTGGGTTTTGCCTGTGAAACCTTGACATAGCTACCCCCCGGTAATTTCCGCGTGGTATAACCATTGGTGTGACCCTCTGCCTCTTGCATCCCTTCGTGCATTCGGTATCCTATGAAAAACGGCTTATTTTTCAACGAAGGCGTGAAGAAGCGTTTTAGGTTGGTGAAAGCGATTAGGAATTCGCCGTTACCCCTAGTGCGGAACCTATTATAATCAAGTTCTTCCACCGATCGCTCCATGTCCTCTTCCTTGCCTATCATTAAGATATCATCGCCTTCATATTTTTCATAAATATAATCATCGTTTTCCTTAATCGGTGCCATTGTTTCTGAATATCCGCTCCGCCCATAATTATTGATGCAAAGAAAGGCTCTTGGGTGGGCTAATACAACCGTATTCTTCGTTTTAAACCAATTATCCGGCACATAGCTGTCGGTATCCAAGCCGTTGAAATACCTGTGCCTAGTTTTATACCACCATCCGCCCTTAACGTTTATTTCCTCCAACCCGTCAGGAATGGCATCGCCTGGGTTTATAAGTACGCCGGCAAACTCAATGTACGTCTTGCCAAGGTAAGCGTGGATTTTACCTTTTATAAGCGTCCTTGATTCAGGGAATTTGGATAATATGAATTCATCGATTTTGGTGATGTCTCTAAGACCCCGGTAATACTCCTCTGTACCACCTCGTATGCCAGCGATGCGCATATCTTGGGTGTGGCATACTTCGTAGCCTATATCCAAGCTTTCCGTTAGGTTTTCCTTCGTTACGGGTATTGCCACTTTTTCCAAGCATCCTTCTTCGTTGAAGATATCTAAGGCATATCTCTTTGAGGCAAATTTCCGAGATGCTCTTTTTTTGGCGTGGTACTCAAAATATTCCCAAATCCTATTATAATCTTTGCGAACACTTTTTATTTCGATACTTTCACCCGGGTCTATGCCTACGGCGACCACGCCATCTGGCAGCGTTTCGGGTATTTGGTCGCTTTCACACGTAATGCCTAACACATAATGATAGTTCAACCCATCAATAAATTCGCAGGTTACGCCGTAATATTCTCGGCGCGCACCCGGTATTTCCATAAGGATATCTAGTCTGCTTTTCGGTGAGTCCGCCCTTGAGAAGCATTCCTTTATAAAATCAGGCGTGCTTTGAGACAAGGGGTTGGCTTTATGCAAATAGCCTATCACCATGGTTTCATTCCTATAGCTTATCTCAAAAGAAATATCGGTGTCTTTAGGGGTATGCCCTTTATATAGGGCGCTTATGAGCCCCTTGATCATGGGAAGGCTTTTGTCGGTGCATTTCAGGTAAAGCCTGTTGGGGCAGTATGCGATGGAATGGCATATCTTCTTCTTTCTGCCGTCCAATTCCAAATAAACCTCCAGCATTCCCGTGCAGAAATCACCGCTGCAAAACATATACTTGTTCACGTTTTCAAAGATATATTCCTTTACGGCCTGTGGTGCGGAGTCATAGTATTCCTTCATGCTTTGCGCCTGAAACGGCATACGTACGAAAACGTGGCCAAAAACGACGTGAATGCTGAGGTGGACTGTACTTATCTCAACCCCATAGTCGATTTCATATCTTAGCAACCCGACTTCCCTAGCTGGGTACCTTGAGGAACCGCCAAAAATCTTTGATATGCATTGATCAAGTTCATTAAAATATTCCCTATGTCTGTTATTGGTTTGGCTGCAATGAATGGGCAAGTTTTTGACCTCAAGCTTCTTTTGTTCAAAACCCGCACAAAAGAATCTGCTTAAACCGCTATATGCCGTGTCTGGGTGAAAAACCTTCTGCTCCTCCATAGATAAGTCGGCTATTTCCTTCCAACTGGCAAGCATCCCCTTTTCATGGTAATCGATATAAGAAAGGCTCTCACTATGGGCGATTTTCAAGCCGCACCCTTCGATAAACTTAAAAAACGCTTCCTTCTTTATTTTAGCTGACTCAATGATGTTTACGACGATGCCATTGAAGGCGGCGGTATCTAGGACAAGCCTGTCACTGCCTACACCGTCGGACATTCGGCCGATATGACCCATCA
>Ga0123355_10019710_pt1 | contig 10744 bp, 14 predicted proteins | sample TergutEmb28metaG_3_FD_89872 | JGI IMG/M metagenome (GOLD analysis project Ga0123355, IMG submission 89872) | Embiratermes neotenicus P1 segment gut microbial communities from Petit-Saut dam, French Guiana - Emb289 P1 | ecosystem: Host-associated > Arthropoda: Insects > Digestive system > Gut ...
AAAGGTGTAATCATACAAGTCCCAGTATCGGCCAAGCAGGTATCCGAATGCCTCATAACCCACCTCAAAAACTATTGGATCCATTGACATTTACATACCCTTTCTGTTTATACGTCTATAAAATCATCCAGCGCCCCTTGATGGACAAATCCCCCAGCCAGCCTTACTTGCGCCTTAAACTCGTTGTAGAGGCGTCTATACGCATATGATTCGCCAAAGATATTGCGTGCGGCCTTTGCTAGCTTTGGCTCATACGGCTCTGTTAATGTTAGTTCTTCTTCGGCCTTGCTATTAAACGGACATCCAACGCATCCCGTGCGCGTAAGCCCATAGACCTCATAGCAATCGGAATATCTCAATCCGCGCCATTGCTTATAGGTCGCTTTATCCCCATTGCTCCAGTACCATAATGGGCAATAATCATCAATTCCATTGACGCTTCCTGGCTTAAAGCATGTCCGTGCACCTGATATTGCACGTCTGCCACCTTCGCTATGCCGCATCCCACGCATGACTAAATCTGCACAGACCTCTTTCGCGAAATCTTGGCCTGGATATTTTTTTGCATAATCACAGCATTTATCCGATATGCTAAACACGGGAGGATTGGCGTTCATAAACTCATGCATCATGAAATTTTTAGATATTGAAAGTGGATTTTTTGATTTTTGCCCCGTCCTAGCGTCTACACTGCACCACCATCGTATCGCACTATGTGCCTTGGGGTATTGCATATATATTAGCTCTATATCATCACTATTAGGCCAGGCAAAACCATGTCTTTGCAACCGCTCAATCATTTCGCTAACGTGCTTGCTAAAGAATGGCACTCCATGGTCTTTGCAGGCCCTCGGGATTGACTTGCGGGGACTACGTCTGGCAATAGTGATGCCATACATTTCTTCTAGGTACATGATGTGTCTCTTGGTGGCTTCATATTCAAATTCCAAATCAAAGTACACATAATGGATTTCACAATCCACAAAAGGGCGCACGAGTTCTATCAAATCCAGCATAGTATCAGAATCCGACCCGCCTGAGACACTTATGGCAACGACGTAATGGCGCGAAAGTATGTTATGGGCCTTTAGTATTGTTTCGGCTATGCGTCCAAACTCAGGGCTTTGCGGGATTACATCCATCAACTCCGATAGATTATTAAATCTTGACATCCCCCTCCACCCTTTCAAAGTCGTATAGGGGTTGGCGTCCCATCCAAAACCACACCTGGCGTTCGTGGAGTTCCACAGTTGGATTCCAGCTCATATCTGCCCAGTCAATTTTTGTCTTATTCATCACACATCATCCCATCTGTGTCTGCCACACCTTGCGCACTGGTACATCCAAAATCGGGCCACCCCTGGCTCTTGAATGTAGTCTTTATAGTTATAATCATGCCTGCCTATCCAGCACAGCAATTTATCCATTTGTCGACATCCCTTCCCGCTCCACCTGTGCTATAGCCGCTAAAATTGGGTATATTTGTGCTGGCACTACGGCATTACCTAGACATTTCAGACGGTCGCGCCTATCTGGCACGCCATGCGCTAGCCGTGGTATATCTGGCTCAGGTGGCCATACTATGTGCCCAAATCCGTCCAGCCAGGCGGGAAGCCCATTAGCCACTCCACCCATTCCGGGTTCAGCTGGCCCCCATTGCCCTGGCTCATATTCTTGCGTTCCAGCTCTGTGATGTGCCCCGCTTCGGTTAGGCGGTGGAGTTGTTGAAAGTTGCCCGTCCCGCCGCATAGGCCTGCCCCGGTTGTGGGGGTTGGGTACATAGCCACATGTGACTCCAAGGCTGGTGTTTTCCGCCTTCTTTCCCCATGGCAGTCTGGTGGATTGCGCGCTGTTGGGGTCGGAAACATAGTGACAACCGTTGCCAGTCCATCCCCCGATGTTGCAGATACACCTTTGCGGTTGTGATTTCCGTGTACTGTGGGTGTGGGGAGTAATTTCACCTGCCCCGAAAGCATCGGCTCCCCGCGGCTGTTCACCCTCATCTGCCTGTTTTGCGCATCCGCAGTATCTGGCGTGCGCCACAAAAAACACTCTTGCCCGTCTATGTGGCGCGCCGATAGATGCAGCTTCATAATTAAAGATCCCGACTTCGTAGCCTTCACGCTCCAAACCCTGGCAAACTGCGTCCCCGGCAATTGACATGATTCCAGGTACATTCTCACCAATGACCCAATGCGGCGTAAGCTCTTGGATAATCCTAAGCATCTCTGGCCATAGGTGACGGTCATCCGCTTACCTTTCTGCTTTCCAGCCACGGAAAATGGCTGACAGGGGAATCCGCCGCTAATGATGGTGGGAGACTCAATCCCTGTTCGCAATCGAAAATCGTTAGCTGTGACATCGTGTATATCCCTCCAACGCGGCACTGTGGGCCAGTGCTTTTCTAGCACCTTCGTGGGGTAGTCTGCAAACTCACATTGCCCTACAGTTTCAAAACCTGCCGCTTCGGCAGCTATGTCTATACCGCCTATACCTGTAAATAGACTTAGGTGGGTTAACATTGCGCTGGTCTCCTTGGTACAAATCAATGAATCTTGTTTTTTGCCCCGTCCTAGCGGCTCAATCATACTGCCAACTCCCTCATCAAACCCTGTACCGCAATGCCAACATCAACCCCTTCAGGGATTGCGGCATTACGATTCATATTCTTAGCCCGTATCAGCCCTATTTCCTCAGACGTCAAAATGTCCTCAACATCAGGCCAATACAGTGATTCATCTTCTTTCGTTGCAGGATTAGTCCACCGCATACCCTTAGTAATTTGGTGCCTGCTCCACCGGCTCAAATCTTTTCCACGGGCGCAAGAGCAGCGCACAAAGCATTTGTAATTAGTCCCTGGGTGCCGTGGGTGAGGTATATCCAACCCACCATCATTTCGGCATATAGGGCAATAGTGCTGGCTGTCCGCAAGCATCCTCTGGTGAGACGCTATCTGCGAAGCACGGTTCGCAATGGCTTGCCGCTCTCTGATTGCTTCGTATGCTTCTACAATTTCGGATATTTTGGGGGGGAATTTACAGGTTAAAACCAATTCATCCAGTGTGGCCATCAAGCGATTAATATCTAACCCACCCAAAATCTCCAGCCACGTCCGCGCCATCTCCTTGCTAAATTCTGCCCCCCAAAGGTGATGCATCCGCAATGTAAATGCGGCAAAATCAACTGTCGTTATAGCCATCAATGTCACCTCCAGGCAGATTAATAGAGTCATTTACTGCAATTTGCATATCAATCACTCGTGATTCCGCAACAAACTGAACCATGGCCAACTCCGTATTGCTCAATTTGCGGCCGAGCGTCCAAGGCTGGTTGAGGTATCCCTCAAACTTGTTACCAAAAAGCGTATCGGGGCGCAAGTACTTAACCATGCTAGGGTCATGCCCCCACTCTGCATGTTTTTTGTCTATGACGGCTTTGAAATCATCAACGGAAAAACCCTCTTTTATCCTGGCATTAATAAGCATACGCGTAGTTTTTCTCGTAGCCTTGTAAGAGGTGCCGCAAACAGAATTTAAGTGCTCAACGACCTCAGTGTACCTGTCCGCGCCGTCGGGCTTGCCCGACAATGGGTTTTTATCACTACCAGATATTTTTGTACTACAGGGAATAGTGTATGTATCACTATCACTATCACTATCACTATCACTATCACTATCACTATCGGCATTTTTGGCAACCTCTGGTGTACCAGATTTACCAGCGGCATTTTTGGCAACCTCTGGTGTACCAGATTTGCTCCACCGCTTTTCTGCATTGGTTTTATTGCGTAAAGCTACTGCATCATATTTTCCTGCACTACGCTCCAGCGATTGCCTTATGGGTATAAACACCACCGCTAGAAGAGGTTCCATTTCTGGAACTTCTTTTGTTATCTCATATTCAAAAATGGCCTTAATTAATATCCCAGCTTGCTCAACTGTCAGTGCGTCAAAAATCTCCTTGTGTTCATAAAATAAAACAAAACTGTTTTTCATGGCACCCTCGCTTAATTAATACGCTAATGTAATGCGCCGTTGCCCCAGGTGGGGACTTCACCCGGGGCCATTGTCATTCTCTGTGAGGTGGTCGGCTACTCTCACATCATCTGGGAGCTACCCATGGGAGCTACCCAGCCACTTGCACGGGTGAGGATTTGCACCTCACATTGAAAAGTTTCGATATGGTCGTCACCTCAGCATGTGACTGCATGGCCTCCTTGCCATCATGGCCGCACATGCCTTTTACCAGGGCTGTCGCCATTCAAATGGCATTCGTCTTCTCCACCCATTGCGATACCTATTCCGCCACCGCGCAACATTTCATAATATAATTAGTAAAGTAATAACTTAAATGCCCAAGGGTATCACCTCCTCCGCGCCTTCGTTGCGCTTAGTTTTGCGTCTACCTGCATATCGGTCATGTGTTACATCCATGCCAGGGAGGGCGATCAAGCCTCTGTGCGTCCAATTGCGCAAACGGCATATAGATGTACTAGGGTGGCGGGGACTCGAACGCCCGCTACACCATCACCCTACTTGTCATTTACCCTACTGGATAATGAGCCTCCAGCTTGCTTATGCTATCCCAGCCATATCGCCCTTTTATAAGCCTAACAAAGTCCTCTGGAGTCATTTCACCATCAACAGAAGTGACATTCCCATGGGCATCCTCACTAAACGCAAACCCCTTTTCCATAAGAAAATGCCTGCGCCCCTTCATGCACGATATCGTCAACACCCAGTGCCAATTAAAATACTCCATATTGCTGTACAATGTGCCAGGGGCAAACTTCGATACAAATTCTGCAATTTTTGAATCTACATCCATGCCAGAAAAGTATTTGCTTTCGGCATCACGCATGGCCTGCTTAGCATTTGCGCCATGCGCGAAATGTCCGTTGAATCTAGCTATAAAGCAGGGCTCTATGGCCATGCCCTTAACTTGTATCATTCCGCCCCTTGCAATATTACCGCTGATTTTTGTAAAAACTGTAGGTATGGTATCAACATAGTAAACATCAAGCCCTTGTTGCCGGAGGATTTGCAAGCCATAGCCATCGCCATAGCCATCGCCATAGCCAGAGCCATCGCCATCGCCATAGCCAGAGCCATAGCCAGAGCCATCGCCATAGCCAGAGCCATCGCCATCGCCATAGCCATCGCCAGAGCCATCGCCAGACAAAAAGGCTTTAATCGTAGCTACATCCACCATGGCCTAACCTCAACCCCTTTTATGCTCGCTTCTGCTTTTTCCGTTGTGGGCAGTATTTGTATTGCTTCCAGAAGCAACACTCTATCTACAGGTGCGGTAAACTTGCACTGCCCCGGAAGGGCAACCCCGTCCTGAGCTATACCTGCCAACGCATTCGCCCCTTTCCAGAAAAAAAGATGGATGGCATTAGCAAGCACCACCTCTTTACCATTGCGTGATTCTAAATTTCCAGCCCATGCTCCCGCTGACTGTGTTCTTACGACACAAAATGCTCCTGTTTCCATTTGATTTTCCTCCTAGTTTTTAATTTACAGCATCACACACACGTGACCAGACTCAATTTCTGTAGCCAAATGTTCTTTCAGATACTCAGCTATGGCCTTGCGTGCGGCCAGCTTCCACATGCCGCCATCCGCTTCAATAAAACGTATCCCGCGCTCACTAATGCGGATATGGAATTGGCTTGCGGGCTGTTCGATTTCTTGGAATGAGCGATATGGGGCCAGGGTGACAATCGGCTTAATAGGCTCGTTGCCTTGCAAGTCGATTCCTTTTTTGGTCACAACCGAAGTTGCTATACCATTATCAGACCGTGTGATTTTCGCACCGTTGGAGATTTCAGACAGCAATCTCAACATATATTCCGTGTCTGGGGTCTGCTGAAAGCGTGTGCGAATCGCGATAAGCGCTTCCTCGAATCCCAAGTCAATTTTGTCATCCCATCCTGGGATATTAGTGGCTGATACGTCATAAAGGGAAAGCCTGTGGCCACGCAAATCTACATCTGGTTGAATAAAGCACTTGACATTCACAGGGCCACTTGCTTCAAGGTAAATTCGCGATGAATACAGCGTGACGCCCTCCGTCTTTACCATTTGGATTAATGCGTCCAGACTGTGAAGCGGAAGTGTTTGGGCGTAATCCAATTCAGGGCGTATTTGTGTATACCCGTCTTCGTTGGATATTAGATATTCGTTGCCGTTCTCATCCTTATGGATATAAGGGGTAGAGCAAATTTCCTTTAGCTTTTCAAGCGTTTCAGCTGGCATCATGTTTATTTCCTCCTTGTACAAGTTTTAGTTTTACCGGGTTAGGCATCTGGTCGCCATACAAGTCCAGCTGCCCAGGCGCATGTGGCGTAAGCTCTACCACTGACAATTCACCTTGTTCGTCTGTAGATAGATATAGGGCAGTTGAAACAGGGTTTGTGGGCTCTAATTTCGATTTGGCAATGCATTTCATGGACAGATTTTTCCGCTCTACATCAGGTGTAATCTCCAAGGTTAGCGTTAACACGCGCTTTTTATTGGGCGCGGTGTTTGCGTCAACAATATTGTCCATTATCTTGACCATTTCGTAGTCAGCACGCTCCATAATTGCACCACGCGCCATTTCTAGTACGGATTTAGCTTCCATACAGTTCCTCCTTTTGCTCATATTGCGGCTATCCGCGACGCCCCGCAGGGCGTTTCGTCCGTTGCCAGTGGACTCGTCAGGCGGCCTGCTCTTGCAAAATTATCTCAATGCGCGGGCTATCACTATCAACAAAAAAAGCATGTGAAAATCCAGCAATATTCTCCCATCCGTCATTAGCAATCACACCGCAACTCACCAGCGCGTCATGTATACACTTCATGCCAAACGCAACAATATTATCAAGGTCGCGCTTGCGGCTAGGCTCATACCATGTATAGCACAATGTTATTGGCCCATTTAGCCGCACACCCTTTAGCTGACTCCGTATAAACATAGCTATGTCCCGCTCTGTGGCACGCTTAAGCTCAGCACCACGGAATTTGCTAATATTGAGTTGCTGGATATAATCATTAAGATTCGGGAGCTTACCCGCAATTACAAGCCGATGCTCTATGCCCGTCACGCCACACCTACAGGCACAGTGATTTCGCCACTATCAAGCTCAACAATGGTAAACTCATTGTCATTAGTAGTCCGGGTTGCAATAACCTGCAGGCCCTTATCGCGACACTTCGCATACAATCGGTCACGGCTATCATCGTCAAGAGCCTCAGCCCCATCAATAAGGATTATCTGCAACCCATTGGGCTTAGCGATAGTGATATCCACACACAGCTCTATCCGCTCCCCATTAGAGAGGTTGCTTATCGGCAAGCCATTTATCAGCGGTATGCCGTCCTTCACAGTCAACCCAACAATAGGTATACTAGCAGTTTCAAGCACAATGCCAGGGAGCTTCCGCGCCAGCTCAATCTTTTCTGTAAGCTGTGCCGATTCGGCTTTTAGCGCCTCACACTCAGAAAGCATAGACCTAAACAACCGGTATTCAGATATATATATGACCATCTGTGTCGCATTAGCTATCTCAGCCTGCAACCCCTCTGTTTCGCGTTTTTCTTTGCCCTCATACTCTTTGGCAACTTGTACATCTCTATCAAGCCTGGCAATAGCCTCGTTATATTCAGCTTCAGCGATTTTGCGCTTATCCTCTAGCTTGATATCCAAGGTCGACAAAGTATTCTCAGCGGCAACAAGCTCAGCTTTTAGCCTTTCAATTGTTGCCATAAGTCCTTCGCGCTCAGCGGATATGGCTTGGCCGGCAGAGCTGACTTGTATGTCACGCTCTGCCTGCAACCCACGCACTTTATTGTTATATGCCTCAATAAACGCAATGGCCCGGTCGATATCATTATTGTTCTTTTGGGCTTGTTGCAGTTCCGCTATCTTTTCGGCCAGAGGGTAGTGCTCCCATTGCTCTGCACTATAGCCCTGGGGTAGCTTACATGCTATTTCCTCAGACGATTGCCGTTTGTAGTATTCCCTACGGTTCGCGTCCTCACGGCGCAACCAATAATCACCTTTCTTAGACTGGATGTCTTCCAAGACCTGCAAAATATGCTGGCTGTAATCAACATTGCCAGGAAGCTCCCCAAACTGCTGTCTAATCCAGTCTATATCCCAATCAAATTCGATAAGGTCAAGGATTGCACGGTTTTGCGTGTTCTTATCCCATGATGAAAATGCTACTGGATTCAACTGTAGTGGTGTAAATATCTCGTTGACAAACGTCTGTTGTTTTGGCACCGCCTTGCCATATTGTGTAATCTTGTCAAAATCGCTAGTATCTGTGCGCTTTTTACGGTTTATAGCTATGCCGTTATCCGTCTCTATGAGTATTTCGCCTTCACGTGCGCCCTGCTTTATGACATAGTCACGGCTGGCGCGATTCGTCAAGGCAAGCGTTATCGCATCAATAACACTAGTTTTCCCAGTTCCTTTTTTCCCACGAAACTCCACTGGCTTGCCGTCAAGCCGTAAATGCTTTATGCCAAACATGGAATCAATTATTATTTTAGAAACCCTCACGTTTAACCCCCTTCAGATTTACTCAAATTCCAATACAACATCAAAGCCCGTGATAACCTTGGTCTGCTTGCAATAATCGCATTTATCGCAACGCTCAGGCTCTTCTATGCCCTTTTTTATGCGGTCATATCGAGGCGCATACTCTTTGATAATATCAAGGGCGTTTTCCAAGATATCATCACCAAAATATATAGCGGCAACATCTGGCACATCCTCTTTTGTAGCGGCTATTATGTGCTGTTGTCCTGCACGGCCATGCTCCTGCCGAAGCAATTCCGCATATATTGCGGCCTGATAATGATAGCCATAAGCAAAGTACCAGCTGATACGCGCAAACTCAGTCTCGCTGTAAATCTTGTCAAATCCGCGCATGCATTTGGTGTCGTACCCCTCAAGTGTGCTCGTATCCAAAAGGTCAATGCACCCCTTAAACGGCACGCCTGCTATTTCACCACGAACAATTGCTTGCGGCCGGCAACGGCTCAAAATTTCCATGAACATAGGTTGCCGCTTAAAGGCATTAGCACTCGCAATAACCTTTTGGTAGTTCGCCTTCAAATCGTCTTTAGATGTGCCACGGGAGGAAACCATATCAGGGTTTTGCGAGATAAAAAGATGTTCTTCTCCGTATAAACAGGCTTCAAAAAAACGACCTTCTTTGTATGCTGGCTTATCCTTCTCTACTGGTTCGCCACGCAATTCCGCAAGAGCGGCGGACTCACATTTCTCAAAGGCCTTAAATTGTGAAGTAGACATATAAAAGCCCATAGCCGCACGAGAAAAATAATTGTCATGCGTTAGTATCATTATGCGTACCCTCCAATGCTTGTAATTCCTGCTCTTTTTCTTTTCGTGCCTTGGCCCTTGCACCGCAGTCAGCACACAAGTCCTTGCCATAGTTTGCCCTCATGTGGGCCGCAACTTGCTGTGCAGTGTATTGCCCATGGCCCTGGATGTAGTCATTGCAGTCTTCGCAGTGCAACATTTCAGGGTCTACTATGACTTGCGCTTGTTGCATATCAGGTGCCTGTTTTGGTGCCACAATCCGCAATGCCAAGGTCAATGCACCCTTAATCTTAACTTTCTGCACTTCTATAAAAACTGTGACTCCCGCCCATCTTTCAATGAAGGGTGTTCCGCAAATCGCTTGTATTGCCTTGCAGTTGGTCTTATTCAAAATCATAGGCTTAGACTGCCCACTGAAATGCGCAACCGTGCACTCTTCTTTTTTACTGGTAGTGGGGTTATACACCATTTCCCGTACAATTTTGCTTATGGTTGCATTGGTACCGGCACCTACAACATCATTAAATGAGTATGCGCCCAGGTAATCAGGGTTCGTCAGGTTTTTCCAGTGTGTTTCTTTTCCTTGCATGCTTGACGCTCCTTTTCATGCGGTGATAAAATACCGCAGTAATTTCCTTTGCCGCCTAACCTTGTCCCTCAACAAATGGCGGCTTTTTATTTCTTTGCTTCAGGCACAAAGCGGACAAGTCGCCCCCCCCTGCACACTGCATAACAACCATACTTTTTACATACATACAAAACTTCCTTGACTGTAAAAGCTTCAAAATTCAATGAATTTATCACTTCCAACGATGCCGACATTCTTCCACCTCCAATCTATTTGTAATATCCCGCAGGCCAAGCCCGCAGTACCTTCCGTGCCGCATCAACATCAATGCGCAAAGACTTGTACTTACCCGTAGGGTTAGCGTTATAAACCGCCCCACGCATCGGCACAGAGTTGGCCAGCTGTCGCATGCCGGTATAAGACAATCCCAACATCATTGCGGCCTGCTTCACCGTATGCAAATTTCCAGGGGGCTTCTTGCCAGAAGAGCGCAACTTATCCACATGCAACGATAATGCATCAATGGCTTTGTAATCTTTGTCACCAATGGCCTTGATAATGCCTTCAACCAGTGCGCTTTCCAAGCGGTCGTTTTGACTAGATGCCATAATGTACTATCCCCCCTTCTGTTAAATTATGTAGCACCCGCGCGCTGACCTTGCTATTGCCTGCTTTGCAAAGAGGCTCAAGGTGTTATGCGGGGCTTGTCGCGGGCCGTGACGTGGGCCACCCGGCTCCTATGGTTTGGCATACCCGTATTCCCCAGGGATAACACTCTCTACGGCGAGCGACGGTTTTTGCTGGCCTACCGCGCGGCTATGAAAAAGGAAAAGGAGC
>Ga0123355_10019711_pt1 | contig 10743 bp, 6 predicted proteins | sample TergutEmb28metaG_3_FD_89872 | JGI IMG/M metagenome (GOLD analysis project Ga0123355, IMG submission 89872) | Embiratermes neotenicus P1 segment gut microbial communities from Petit-Saut dam, French Guiana - Emb289 P1 | ecosystem: Host-associated > Arthropoda: Insects > Digestive system > Gut ...
ACATACATACATACATACACACACACATACATACATACATACATACATACATACATACATACATACATACATACATACATACATACATACATACATACATACATACATACATACATACATACACATATACACATATACACACGTACATACATACGTACGTACGTACGTACATACATACATACATAAACACACAGAAAGACAGACAGACATACGGATGGACGGAAATACGAATTTTACAATCGTTTTTCGCAATTTTGCAAACTCGCCTTAAAATTAGTTTAGAAATCAAATTTTCTTTTTATCTCACCGTAATATTCTACAACGTTCTTCTTTCCTGTCTTAATGAATAATTGCTTATAGTCATTCAATACATTTCATGAAGAGGAACATAATTTAAAATTTTTTCAGGTAAGTTTTTCATTTTTGTATTAACCATAAATTCACGAGATTTAATCAAAATTTTGTTTCCTGAAATTTCTGATTGGGACTTGTTGTTGCGATGTCATTCTGTAGTTTCTTGGTATGTTACGTTCCTGCCCATTTTGAAGGACCCTCGCCATAGAAGGAATGTTATACTGGGCAGAGTTTATTGTTAGAAATTACATAAAAAATTTAGGCCTATGTATCTAATTCTTCACTTGTTGCTTTAAAATTAAATCAACGAAATTATTATTGTTATTACTACTACTTCTACTACTACTACTACTACTAGTACTACTACTACTACTACTACTACTACTACCAATGACAATCATACTCTGTACTGAACAGTAAGCAACCTCAGCGGAAAAGACACAAAGTACTCGTAAATTTTACCTTCAGGTATTAAACAATAAACCATTTTCCCTTAACACTATTGTGCACAGCGGTAAATCTATGTACAAATTCCTTCAATCTTCAACTTTCCAGTAACTTGTCCTATACTTAAGATTTCAAGTGTTTCTGTGAGATAAAGTGTAAATTATTTTTAGATGAAATTTGTTCTTTAGAGAGTTTCGAAACATTTGAGGCGTTAATACGAATGAACGTGAAGAGGAACCGTTTCCTTTCTTGGTAAATCTGCGGTCTAATAACAGAATTTCCCACCCCACGATATTCCGTATCCTTCACTTTTACCTGGTAAAGCTTTTCTCATGGGAAAACGCCAGGTTTATGGAAACACAACTTATGCTAAATTTTAAAGAAAAGAACTGCAAGAATGTAACTTGATATCTTATCAGACAAAATTGTGTAAGTACAATATAGTAAGCCTACCGTCTAAAATACAATAAGATACTGGTTTGGATTATTTTTATATACCCTTGAAATCACATATTGTCAAAGAACTCCAATTTGCATTACTCTGAAATATAAATATTTTTTAAATACTACTTGTGTTTAAATGTATGCAAGCGTTTATGGTGCCTCTTGGTGGAAGAATGCAATGTTATTTGCTTCCCTATCGGAAACTCGTGTGTAAATTGGATACATACGAACTTTTTTTGGAAAGAAGGATATATTGTTCAATGTCATAAATTGGAATTTATTTTCGGCAAAACAATATATCGTGAAATTGGCTCTTTGCGTCACACGGTCACTTGTGGTCAAGTTGCAGCTAAACATTACATTATTATAACTACTGCTGAGTGGCTCGGTGCAGCATTCTACAGGGGTCTTCAGCAGGAGCCTTCAGAAGCATTCCACGCAGGAAAAAAAGTCGTTTCAAATCTCGCGTTAGTTAAGAAACTTTTTAAAACTCTTTGAAACTTGGTAGTTTTGTGTTTAAAATTCATTTTTTGTACACGATAAGAAGGAAATCATGGTCTGTCAGCAGGAATTACAACTTTATCATAGAACGATTTGAGCAGTGCTTTTCATGTCAGGATTTTAGCCCATTTAAACTCTCAGTTGCCTTGTGTATAAATTATTGACAGGAAGTGATATTTTTATAAGAAACGGTAAAAAAGAAACATTACAGAATAATCTTCAGAATTTTAAGCTCATGGTTCCGTGCATCTTAATTCAACGTGAATAAAAATCCAACAGATCCAACAGTATGCAGATATTTATTCACGGCAAAACTACTCTACATGTTTCGGGTGTCACATCACCCATCATCAGGAGTACTAAAAACTATACCCGCAGCCTCCGGTACAGGTCATAATACTGGTGCAGCTACTCCCCTCCAACGTGGTCTGATCTGAACTGCGGAGTAGCGGTACAAGTAGTATGACCTGTACCGGAGGCTGCAGGTACAGTTTTTAATACTCCCAATGATGGGTGCTGTGACACCCGAAACATGTAGAGTAGTTTTGCAGTGAATAAATATCTGCATACTGTTGCATCTGTTGGATTTTATTCACATTGAAAAATCTCCCGGAAAACAGGCGTTCCTAAAAATTGTAGGAACACGAAATAATGAATTATATGTATATAGTTTTAATGATATTATTACAAATTGATTAAATTTAATAATACCCAACAATGAAATCTCGTTTATGCTCTTTTATTAGAGCTGAAAATTATTCCTGCAGAAATCACTGATTAAATTAATTTTTACATGTCAACTCACTAGAAAATTATTCAAAGGAATTCTTTAAAAAATCTTACATGTGGCTTATTTATTCATAACTTTCATATTATTTAATTTGCTTTACCTTTATTTATATTATTCTTAGCAATAACATGAAGTGAATAAATATCAACTGAAGACGGCTGCTGCCGTCCATAACGAATTCCTTGAAACGTTCAACTGTGAATTCCTCTTACGTTATACGTGTGTTTATGAAGTTCAGTAATTAGAAAATGTTCAAATACAAGGTAAACAATGAATGATAATCACGGCTATGCTAATTATTAATAATCCTTGAAGCTCTTCCCAACATTAACTTAGCTATATGTAAAGTGAAAGCATAATTAAAAAAATAATACATGACGTAAAAATCAGTGTCACTGTATCTCCATTCAAAATTATATATATATGTACAACTCTCAAATCAAAGAGAAATGTTTCTAACTTAACGTTACTAGTATGGACATGCACTGGACGCAGCGTATTGAAGACCTACAATATGTGAGGCTGTGGCAAAAACTAAAATAACTTCCCTCTAAAACACTAACGATTTGCTTGTCGAATGGCAACACATGAAGCTTCCTGCGAAGTACGAAATGCAACTTTATATAAAATAAACGTTAATTTTAGTCCTTAAAGTGCAAAATCTTCACATATGTTGAAATGATTTCTACATGTTTCCGTTCTTTTGTGATTATAAATTTTACTACCTACACTGTGTATGAATTAATATATGTATTGTGTCAGTTGTATATACATTGCAGACGGCGGTGTATATTCCCTCATTCTCCTTTCTCACCTTTCCTCCACTATACCCACACCCTTCTTATGTGTCACACCATCCATACCTTCTAAATTAATTTCTAAATTGTGTTTATTTCACAATAACTAATCCAGAAATTTATTTCCTTCTAAACTGTAACATAATAAATGATGAAATGCTTAAGACCATTGATGGAAACAGTATATATATATATATACATATTATATATCAAGTGGCTCAGAACGTTAATAGCCTACCAGTAACATTGTACCAGGGAAGTCCTTCATGAAATATTTTACGAATACATGGCTCAACTTATCAATTACTTGATGTGTGGTTGACCGTGCATCGTAGTTCAATGTGGAATAAGAAACCAACTAGGTGTCACTTAGTATTATATTTATTTCTCCTTTATAAGTTGCTCAACATGTTTCGGGCTACCTTGTGCCCATCCTCAGGAGCTGACGACTTAGTGGTATTTCTGCCGCATGTGGTGTAGTGCCGTGGCTGTGTAGGCGGTCAGATCCGGGTGGCTGATTGTGTGTCCACTGGGAAGTACGTAACACAACTCCTGAGGATAGGCACAAGGTAGCCCGAAACATGTTGAGTAACTTATAAAGGAGAAATAAATATAATACTAAGTGACATTTAGTTGGCTTCTTATTCCAAGTATCTATTATTGTATTAATGAAGTTAATCATTTATATACGATTATGACTAAGTTAGGTAATGTTTACAGTAATCAATCTGTAAAATATGTGACCATAGGCTAATTCAGTTTGCTGTCAGTTCATAGCCAACAATGCCGTATCAGAAGTTAACAGACATAACGTGACGATGTTTAGTCGTGTGGACAGGTAACATAACAAATTACAAAGTGTTTCAGACGAACGACTATGAACCTTACAATCTCATACAACGTAAAACTTCTAATAATGTTATTGTTGTACATAAACTGTTGAAGGCAAGCAGTTCGGTTCCCGTTTGTGTCATTGAAATTTTTCTTTGACATAATATTCCCGTCCACACTATGAACTTGAGGTCAACTCAGCCTCTAACAGAAATGAGTACCAGAAATATTTTCGGAGGTTATATGTGAGTTATGTGTAGGGCTGACAGCCTTACCACAATCATGTGCCCATTTTGTAGAAACCTGGGAACCTAAGCATACTGGAAGTCTAAGGGTCTTTCACAGGCCTGAACAGGGATTGTTGTGCCTTCACATTATATAAAAGATTGAGTAATAACTGTGCTGAAGGTTGACTGATAAATTGGTTTGTTTGAATTGTGTAGGTTAAAGAAACAAAAAAACAATAATTTAGAAATTCACACATAAATTTTACTACTACTTTCTAATATTTATGGAACTGTATTTTAGTATATGTGAATAAAAATCCAACAGATACAAGACTATGTAGATATTTATTCACTGCAAAACTACTCTACATGTTTCGGGTGTCACAGCACCCATCATCAGGAGTATTAAAAACTGTACCCGCAGCCTCCAGTGCAAGTAGTATGACCTGTACCGGAGGCTGCGGGTAGTTTTTAATACTCCTGATGATGGGTGCTGTGACACCCGAAACATGTAGAGTAGTTTTGCAGTGAATAAATATCTGCATACTGTTGCATCTGTTGGATTTTTATTCACACTGAATTAAGATGCACGGAACCACGAGCTTAAAATATATTTTAGTAATTTTAGACCACTCACTTGTTTCAGTGTGATGATACCAGAGACTGTGTAATGCAATTTTGACCACCTGATGCTGAGAACATTTGTTCGAAACATGTAGAGGCATGAAATAAACTTATTGTAAAACAAAACGTTGCGCATCAAGTTGGTTAATTACTGAGATAAATAATTTAGAATTTAATGAACTACTCATGGCATAACCCAAACATTCCGAGACATGTGTTGTTGTGCGTCTTTACCTCAAGTGCAGCACGACTTATAGCTTGGTTTACAAGTCTGCTAATTGAAGTGTGCACCTTATCTATATAATTTCCATCAGTCATTTTCTCACTCCCATTAATAATTGGCAAATTGTTTCGGAGGAGAAGCTAAAGCGGTACTCGTGTAAACTACTTGAAATTTTGTCAGATTATGAGGTATTAGGTAAATAAGATTGTGTAAAAATTGCACCTAAAGTTTCCAAAGTCACACGTCATAATAATACGACTGTCAGTTCTCAAGGTGTTAGGTGAGGGCAACCGGACAGGGAAAGGAACGTGCTAAAACTTTTGGGCATATAATTATGAAATTTGTCCAGAAGGGAACAAAGAATTTTACAGATCAGAACTATTGAGAGATTAAGCTTTAATTTTCTATGAAATGTAAGTAAGAATTGTAACTAAGAACAAGAACAAACTCCTTCTTGAAAAGGCAAATTTTTTCTACTAGTTAAGGAATTAAACTTAGCTGCTTCATTACCATGATCAGAAAGATTTTCATATGTCTCCGCTCAGAACCATGTAAATTAACTTCATATCCTTCCTTTCAGATGCTTTAAGAAGCACTTTAATATTATCATTCCATCTATTCCTAACATTCCTCACTTCTCTCTTTCCTTGGGGTTTATTTATAAAATTTTTGGCGAGTTTCTTACCCATGATTGCTATGTGCCTTTCTCGACACTTCAAAGGAAGATTCACTAAAATACAGTTTTCCTTGTGTGAGGCAGTAGAGGAGTAGTGGAAAAGTAACTGGGTGTTTTTTACTTGAATATTAAAAGGAGCCAGCGGTCAGCTTTTCGATCTGACCAGTTCATACACTGTTACCTATTGAATGAGAACCTAAGTGAGCCCCAGAGCCTATCTGGACAATTTAGAGGTTAGATAAGCAAGGGATAAATGTAAAAAAAAAAAAGATTATTAATAATTAGTTTATAAACTGAAGGAGATCTGCAACCTTTTAATTTTAAATATATTAATGTATTGTTAAATAGTTTTCTTCCTATAAATCGATGGGTTAAAACGCAGAAGAGCGCAATTCTCACAAAAATTTAAAATTTTCTCTCATATATCTGCTGTGAAGGTACACTGGTAAAACATAGTGCCCAGGTTCTTATGTTTATCTTGTGTTTATTGGACGGTGCATCATTGTGATAGTTGAAGAATAAAAGACCAACTTGATGTCACTTGCAATTTTATTTCACTTGTTATGTGTTCAACATGTTCAACATGTTGGAGTGGTATCCGTGTTGCAGGCTTCAGCCTGCAACACGGATACCACTCCAACCCAACCCTACCGAAACTCCAACACATATCGAAACAAGAACAATACGACCAATATGGTAATTCAACAGAATAGTCGCAAGCTCCTGATGATGGATATATTAATGCCCGAAACATGTTGAACACATAAGAAGTGAAATAAAATAGCAAGTGACATCAAGTTGGTCTTTTACTTTTCAAATATTACTCAGGCCTTTATCAAGCGCAGTAGATATGTGTGGTACTTTCACACTCAAATTTGACCTAATTACTGTAACATCATCACGGGAATCAGTCTGCGGGTCAGTAACTATGGCATAGAATTCCAAAGAGGTTGGGAAGAAGAAACCCCATCAAATTTTTTATTGATAGTGGGAAGAAACATGACAATAAAATCGTGCATTTATAAGAAACGTTACTGTTGATAGCCACGGCCGGGCAATACAAGACAATGTTTTGCTGAAGCTGTTTTGCTCAGGAGGACAATACCTTAACTCGAGTAGCTATTGGCTGAATGGAACAAAATGTAACAAATGTCTTCAGGTTTGAGGAAATAATGATTAAGTGATTCTTTCAGATTATACATTTTCACTGTTCATAGAAAACTTTGCAGCATATCATTATAAGTAAAAATTAGAGTATTTATCTTCACTTTTTACTTTTTTAGCCTGAAAAGAAATATTCTAGAGACACAGACTTACATGAAGCAAATTATTAAAATATACCCTGTATCGTAGAGATACATATTGATAAAATCACTATATATATATATTTATATATATATATATTCCCACAACTGCACAATAACTGTATATAGTCATATAAAAATATGTGATAATTCTGCTTTATATTTCGGCTTTTTCTGCCATATTCAAGGACGGGTCCAACAAAAAAGGATCAATAATGGCTAATATAGTTATACAGGTATTCTGTTATTGTACATTTCCTTGTTGAACTCCTCCCTGAAGATGGTAAAAAACTGTAGGAATATTAACAAACCTGTAGTGTCTACTTATAGCGCACTTCTTGCAGTATATATGTCTATCTCTCTTACCACACGGAGCGTTAATAATTTTACATTGAGGAAAACGTTGTACAAATAAATTTAACTGTCTTGTTCGAAACATTTCTCATTAGTTGCTCCAGACGTTTTCAAGATATATTCTGTGTAAAGGTAAATCAGTCCCTTTACAGGCCTGGAGTGGCCCAGACGTTTCCAGGAAGTTAAGGTTCCCAGATTTCATGACAACGGCACAGGATGGTGGTAGGTTATCAGCCTTACGCACCGGCCGTCTTTACCCCAAGGAAATACTCCTGGTACTCATTTCTGTTAGAGGCCGAGTCGACCCAAGGGCCATAGTGCGATCGGAAGGATTTTATGTCAATGAAAAATCCACTGACACCAGCTGGAATCGAACCAGAGACCTTCCGATTTGTAACACAGCACCTTAAGCACTGTGCTGTGTAAACTATCTTAAATATTACAATGCCTTGTAAGATTTAATAGCCCATTGGCAGATATATATACCGCCTGCAGCTACACTAAGTTATTATGCATATTACCCACACTACACATATGTGTGTGTGTGTGTGTGTGTGTGTGCGTTTCGTAGAATTCCCTAAAGAAATAGCAATTACTTCTCTAAAAAGCATTAACGAACATGTTCTTGCAATAAACATGTCCATTGTTATCTGCGATGTAATAACCAATTTTTATATATGACTTAGAGAAATGTGGGACTTCGCAAAATTGAATGTACACGCTGTAGCTAATATTGTGATAAATACTGAATAATCTGTAATGTTTACATGAGTATTGCCCGTAAGGTTAAAATGTATTAAATAAGTGTGATGTAACGTCGGAAAGCGAGATGACAATTAATTGGAAGGAATATAGAAAAAATGTTTTTGACCCAATTTGAAAACTCCGTGAAGGAATTTTTGTAAATAGACAAATACAAAAACACACAAAAAAAACTTGTTTTTTTTTTTAACCGGGCTGCAGGCCAAGAATTGAAACCAGGACTTATATAATTAACAGGACTACTGCTTAGTCTGTAGCGAGTTTCAGTAAGAAATATTAGGAAGAATAATTTTAGAAATGACAAAAATTCCTTTGACGGAAATCATTGATGCAGAATATGTTGCAGCTGTTGAGCCAGTGAGCAGTTAACGACTGCCAAAGCTTGCTTTGCACATTGCATCTCATTTTCTTTCTATTTCAAAAGGTTATCCCAAGACCTGCAAATCCCCACGTATGGGAAATAGTAGCACAAGATATCAGACATAGGGATGAGGTGGTCAGTGTTCAGGGGGATGGGAGCTTGGACATAGGTGAGGGTTGATCTCGAACTTATGGAACCGGTTTGAAGACACCAAGAGCTAATACACTGCTACCAACTACTCTGACAGCCATATGGTAGCTCACTTGGTTTAGTCTGTTGAAATCGACCACAAAGTGAAGTGATACCAAATACATTTATTATTGCAATAGTTGTTTTTCTTGTTTTGTGATGGAAACAAAAAAATTGCAACATTATAGCGAAATGCAAAAAAAGAAGACGTACAATAATAGGAATGACACCAAAACGGATATTCGTTTACGTGATGTCAAGGTAGGTGAGGCGCGTCTCTCTGTATGTGTGAGTGTGTGAGTGTGTGTGTGCGTGAGTGTGTGCGTATGGCACACGCAGACGTGTAGAGAATAATGATATACGTGAGTTGAATATACTTCTGTTGATACTCGACTTCATGTGATTAATTTTTTAAAGATATTCTAGAACGTGTGACAATTTAATTTTGTCACATAGGAAATGTATTCCAGGATGCGTGGTGTAAAGTGTGTCGTGGTGACTTCGATTTTTATATCAGTTGAAATCAAGATATTGCATTAGAAGAGGTACGTCACAAGATATTCTCTTCCTAAAATTAAAATATTGTAGTGCGAATCGAATGCTTTATGGAAGGTGAGAGATAATTGTAAGATGCCTATAGAAAATTGGAAATGGTAATAGATGGATGAAATTTTTTCGATATATATTTCTCTCGTTCCCTAGTGTTGGCACGTTTTATAAACGAATTTCCTTCACAAATGAACAGTTTTCTAAAATTTAGTTTGCCTGAAATTTAAAGCGCTTGCTTTAGCACGTGTTTATATTTCTACGCATTGTTCTGGAATGTGACGCCGTGTAATATGGTAGATCAGTACCACTGGTTCGGAGAAACTTAAAACAAATATTCTAACTTGAAGCTGGGAGGAACACGTGCCCCGAAAACAACTTACATATCCACTAAACTGCATGATATTATATTGAGAACTGTATTTTAGTAACATAATTGATAGCCATGTGTTGAAACGTGTGATATCGAATTTGTTGCATGTCTGGGGGTTTTTTTTTTTCTTGAGGTTCATGTCAGACACTAATCCTGAGTTGGTAGAGAAGGCAACATATTCTAACGTTAAGGCAGATGAAACACTTAGTAACCACTGTACTTCACAAAGTTTAATTATTGTACTTTTTATCCAAGTATACAACAGCGTCAGTAGAGAACGTATTTTCTTAAACATAATATATAGATAATTCGAAGTGCAAACTTTATTTCATAAGCACTGGTTCCATCTCCAGTGCAAGTACTAATATTCAGTCTGTAGTTGGCCTATTATTGAGTAAAATAAATTGTGTACTTCTTTCAGCATTTGATATGTTATGAACAGGAAAAATCATGTTTATTCACTTCTAGTTTCATGCTCTGTACTGAATCACTGTTGGTCTTTGAGGTGCTATCTTGTTTCTCATTTCGCTGCGGGCATGCAAGTCTACGCTAATATGTGCGAGCGGCCGGTGTGTCGTGCTATCTGGTCACACCAGCACATTTGTGTTCAGACGGCCTCGTTAACACTATACAGCCTGCTGCCCCGTTTGGATCGCCGTCTGTCCGCCTGTCTGTCTGTCTGTAATCGGAAGCGATAATCAAACCGACGCGTCAACGTCGCTGGAAGCATCAAGTCTTCACCTTAATGCCGTCAAAACAAATATCTTATGCTTCATGTAAGATAACTTCCCTTTTTTTTTTCTTTTTTTTTTTTTTAAATATTTTTGTTAACTTTTTTTTTCTTTTTATTTTGCCCTTACCCTGTTAATTTTTTTTTAGGATATTTTCTAAATCTTATTAAATTAATTTTTGAAAAAGAATTTTTGTTTCCAAAATCACA
>Ga0123355_10019712_pt1 | contig 10743 bp, 6 predicted proteins | sample TergutEmb28metaG_3_FD_89872 | JGI IMG/M metagenome (GOLD analysis project Ga0123355, IMG submission 89872) | Embiratermes neotenicus P1 segment gut microbial communities from Petit-Saut dam, French Guiana - Emb289 P1 | ecosystem: Host-associated > Arthropoda: Insects > Digestive system > Gut ...
ATAATTTATTACATAAAGAACAACTACATGTTTCGGCCCTTTTCATTGGCCATCTTCAGGTTGATAAATGAGAAACATTGGTAAGCAGCTACACTCGACTTGTGTGGGTTGTATACAGTGGGGGGTTCAGGGGTGGAGTGGGTACGAGATCTCGCATGTGTTGTGTAGGAAGGGTGGTGTGGGTACATGGGTTCTGCTATATTTTTTTTTATTCTAGGTTAATATATGGTATCATCTTATGTTAGTAGAGGTTATATGTACATGTACACTTGGCTTATAAAGTATATATACAGTGTGCATCTTATATAACTGTATTATCTATAGTTGTAGTAGGTACCTTGATCTAAGTCTATACACAATAATAGTTACTTATAGTTGTAGTGGTTCCTTGATTTACCACTTCGTTATTAACAATATAGACTGTTCGTTACTGTGGATGTATCTTCGAATTTATAGCCACCTCCCATTTAAAAATAAGTGACTTGCTATTTTCTGTGAGGTTTCATGCCAGAAGTAAACCTAACTGCATCTTTTCGATAATTTTCCAATTCTTCTTCATTCTTCTATCCAAGAACAATTTGAAACCTGCTGCTAAGTGGATAGAATCCCATTATGATCAGCAGTTATTTGAGACGCGAAACTTCGTGCGGTGCCACACGAACACTCGTGATAAAGTCTCAAGTATAAACAGAATATTTTCATACAAAATTACGAATTACTCACCGCGGTTCTACAACCTTGTGCCATTTCTGTGTGCCGTTTTTAGGAATGCATTTTCAGATTTCAGGTCCATTAACCTTTTGGCGCCGGAATTATTTTTTTAGTTTTAGCACACTCTGTATATAAAATGTGAATAATACAGGAACCAAATACGTTATATTTATGAAACAAACTGCATTTTGAAGAGGAAAAAACGGAGAGTATATACCATGTTTAAAATATTCAGTTCCTATAATTGTTGAATAAATATATAAAATACAACATTTAGAGGTTAGCGGTGCGACCACTATAGTCGTCGTTAGGCGTCAAAGGGTTAAAGTTGGCAATCATTATTACAAAAGTACTCCTTCATCGGATTTGTAATTGTTAACATACGAAGAAGAGCTTCAGATATTGGTACCGAATTTGAGGGATTTGTGTCAGTAACTGGAATGATTTGCCATGAATCAAACCCTAAACGCAGATTTTGCACGGTTGCCATGTTGTTATTTTGCGTTCTACAAAACAATTGCTTTGATATAAGCTGGATTTTATGAATATTACTGTGATCCGAGATTTAAGGGCTGTACTTCAATTGGTGCTGCTGATTGACCCACCACGGGAGTTTGCATGTCCATTGCTGACGGTAGGGAAATAGATAGTTCACATTATTTGTAAAAATTCTTTAGTTGGCTCAAGAGATGACGAGGGAACGGCGCGTGCTGACATTGGAACTTGCAATAAGCACCACTTTTCATGAGCGGAAATGAACTTCACCTTTCTATCCAAACCTTCACTTCTTCCAACATTCCTAACGTCGGGCCTGGTTAAACTCGAAAGGAGAGAGTATTTCAACTGGAATTTATTATTTTGTACTTAGTCTTGGCCTCCAGTTCATAACAATTTTCATAATGTTTAAATACGCACTTCAAGTACCATTAACGAAATGGTGAGAAATTACGGTTGATGTCGGACCAGCGCTCGAATTTATTAATAAAACTAATATCTTAGGATAAGTCACGACGCTGAGCAGTGGCGTACCAAGGAATTTTGTTCGGGGGGGGGGGGGGGTTCAACAAATTCAATTTAGGACAGAGGGCAGAGAGAATGGGAATCTGGGGGCGATAGCCCCCTAGTGAGGGGTTCTGGAGGCAGCTGTAATTTGGTACAAGAAATTTCATTTCATATAGTAAAATTTTCTTAATTTTTGGCACTTTAGGGCTATTTATGATGACAGCTAATGTATTTGTCATTGCTAATGTAAAACAGTTTCGAACCTAGGTAGTTTTAGAATTTTACTGTCCGTTTCCCAAACATCTTAAGGTTTTGGCGTCCTAAATTCAGCAATTTTTAACAGTTTTCACAATCGGGTTGAGTTTGGCACGATTTTGGAAGGCCTTCGGAATTTGAGGGAGTTTGAACCCACCAAACCCGCCCTGGTACGCCACTGACGCTGAATATGAAAAATATAATATTCTTTATTTCATCATCATCGTCTACATATGCGATGGTTAGGGGTGTGTGTCTCAGCATCATAATTGCTGTGAACTGGGAGAGTGTATAGTCTTTGCGACTGAAGAGTTTTGTTAGACTTGCGCGCCATCTGTCCTGACGGTGCCCAGTGAAACAGACGTAGTAATCTGTGGAAACAGATGAGTTGCTGCAGCCACGAGGTTATGTTGTAAGAGTGAGCTGGTTAGAGACGTTGTGTTGACGCCACTTTCTGGTTTTAGGAAAGTCGTACGACGTTTGAGTCCACGTTTGGAGTATGACAAAATAAGTGCTATATAAACGTTACACTTTTGATTTTGTGATATCAGTGAAAGAAGACTAGTGGAATTCGGTCATTGGTATGTTTGGGAGGACATTTACTTGATTTTATCCGAATCGTAAGTAAGTTTGTTGCAAACAGTTAATAGGTTTAACTTACGTGTTCATTATGTTGTGTCAGGTATTGACAGCGACACATCGCACTGTGTAAAATCTCGTTATAGTTACTTGCATTGGTTATCATTTTATCCCGAGTGTTTATTGCAACAAAACAACAGAATTTTAATAATCCACTACACACATGTTCTTCTTGGATACAACAAACGTTCAGTAATGTGTCAGTCTTTCTTCACAACCATTTTCAACCGAAAACCGCCATTATTAGGCTAAAATATCATTAATCCAAAATTACTGCAATGTCAACGTAAGTTTCTCGTAACTGAAATGAAATTTAATTCACTATACGGTAATACGGTTTTTGAGTAACCAAAGAGGACGTGGATTGTCCCTCTCTTGAACTGTGTGTACTTTTATTTTCGTTGAGGTATTGGTGATTATTTATTATACTGAATTGAAGACATTTTGTAGATGGACTGTTGCACCGTTTGTTGGTTCTGCTAGTGATGCAGTACTGTTCCTGGTTTCGGCGCGGAACACATGCTGACGGTTTGGTTATATACAGTTGGTTGTACACAGACGGATATTTTATGCTGACTTATTTCGTGTGCTGTTAGTGTTTTTATACGGAGAGGCTGAATATTTGAATTGTATTTTTTGTATAAAGTATGAGTCAGCAGTGTTCAAGCATACGTATTGTTCGATCTTCCTTTATATTTCTGTATCTCAGACGTAAATTGTCGTACGTGAAAATATGGTGAATCTTCTGTAGACGATGAAGGCAGTATCATTTTTGTAATTATTCCAAATTACTATTGAGTTTGATATAGGCCGAGTTGCTGCGGTGTACAGCTCAGAAGTTTTCCGGTGATATTATTAGAGTTTCAGTATGCGACTGCCTAAGAACTGCATATTTTAAAACGGGTGGTTGTATATCACGTTATAGTATTTTACAAGTGACAAGTGTGGACTGTACAAGCGACGTTATCGAAGGTGGTGAGGCAACATCACTGAATGATCCAATAAATGGTCTTCATACGTGAGTAATATTCGCAAATGTTGATACAGTTTAACCACACCTCCCCCTCTCCCCTCCAATTTCTCTGTGTTACGTTCTTGGCATGACGATGCGTAGGTCGTGTTGTTATATAGGAAGTGTGGTTGAAGACTGTTGTGGCCGCAAACTGTTATTTATTTTGAATGCGGAAAACCGGTGTTTGAAGGTGGCCCATTAATCAGTTCGAACTTCACGTTAGAGTGGTTAACCTTCCTGATTCGTACCCGATTGGTACCCGGTTTCATTGTTGGTCAGTCTACCTTTTTTCCTGTGACTACAAGTGCACTGAGGCAGGTTCTCCACCAACTTCTGCTACAACTTTCAAACGCCGAAGCGTTGGTGTGATAAACCATTTCGAGACCTGAATCGAAGAAATCAGACACTTCTTTGAGAAGCGTGTGTTCCATTGTTTTAGCATTTTATATTAATTGTAAAACAAGTTTGGTTCTGTGAGGGGGCGTATAGGATTTTGGTGGGAAAATCGGAGGGAAAGAGACCACTGGGAAGACCTAGGCGTAGATGGGTGGATAATATTAGGATGGATCTCCAGGAGGTGGGATGTGGGTATATGGACTGGATTGGGCTGGCCCAGGATAGGGACTGGTGGCGGAGGCTTGTGAGTGCGGTAATGAACCGTCGGGTTCCGTGAAATGCGGGGAATTTCGTGACTAGCTGCAAACTAGTTAGCTTCTCAAGAAGGACTCTGCACCATGGAGTAAGTAAGGTTGGTTTTGTGAACACAGTGGTGAACATCATTTTACGGTTCCACTGCGCGACGCCTGACGTTAATTCCATGTACATAGCTTAGTAGCCGATTTCATTTCGTTGTTGAAGGCCCTGTTATTGTTAGCTCTGCCCCGCCCACTTTCCCGTTTGCAGCAACACAAAATTAACTTGGCCTGTCATTGATAGACGATAGGGGGTGCGTACGGAAGTGGTGACGTCACAGCTGTTCTTGACGCCTGTTTGTGACGTAAACTGGACATTCGGTGAGAGTGATGAGCCTGATGCTGCGGCTGCTTTCGCTGTTTGCGTGAGTTTGTTGTATCTTGGGTTATTTTACCTATCAATAAATGGTAAAGTTTTCCCCTTCACGCCATGAAGGCGTATAGGGGGAGTAGAGGTATAGCTCGTCCCATTCTTAACCTGTACCCTAGATACAGTTGAGTGGTAAACATCAGGCACCGGCAACCGTACCTCCGGAAATAAGACCCGGTGACCACTGATTAGGAGTCTAGGTGGGCCCCAGAGCTGGTCTGAGTGTTGTGGAGAAGAGAAAAATCTCTTTCTCTTGTCGGGATTCGAACTTCGGACTGTCCAGCCTGTAGCGAGTCGCTACGCTATCCGTGCTCCTATTCTGTATCAGTGGCATGGGTAATGTGATGCTTATTTGGGGGTTGGTGGGGTGGAAGTTGGTCGGTCAGCGGTCGTGTGCTGAAGGTAGAGGTAGGTCGTGCATTAGGGTATGTGCAGGCAGTGGCCTGAGGAAGACACTGGTTTGTAAATAAGTCTAATTGATTTATTAATGCATCTTAGCAAATTTCTTTTAAGAAAATTATTACATTTTCTTCAAAACCTTCCGACTCCTTCCCATTCTGGCGATTTCCAAGACTTGCCTAGTCCGCCTCCTCCAATTCGTCATTTACATATCATGCTACGTTACTAGCGCAGTTGGCAAGTTTTAGGCGGTGAATGCGGAATGACTGATCATTTTTTGTGTATATCGAACATTCTGACGCGCGACACTAGAACAAACACTTTTGTGTCTTGTCGAAGGTCTGTAAGAAGTGCTGAAGTGGGTTATTTAACGTAGCCATACAGTGGCATTATTTTATCCCGACAAGTAAGATTACTTTTCCCTCGGACCATTTCGCGTGACGGCAGGCAACCCCGAGCTGGCTGATATTCCAGTTTCCACGAGTCGGGGTGAGTGCGTTTCACCTCAGTGTTTTGCAGTTTATGTTCGGGTTTTGTCTGCCATACTTAAACAAGGCTCTAGAATTGCTTGTGCGCTGGTTTAGCGAATCGCTAGGGGCTGGACGGTCCGGGGATCGAATCCCAGAAGGGCGAGATTTTCCGCACCCCTCCGAATCGTCTCTTTGCCGGGAGTAAAGCGGTCTGGGGGTGGCGTCTACGTCACCCACCCTATGTAGTGCCGAGGTTAAAGAAAGAGTAGAGCTATTCTTCAACCCTCCCCCTTCTCTGGGCCTTTATGGCCTGTTTTTGAGTGAAATTTACCTTTCACCTCTATAAATTCTTTCCTTCGACTCGCAGACACGCCTGGCATCTAAGAAACACATTGTTCAGAATGTTGTAAGTTAAGTGAGCCGACGGGAAGTGACTAGTGGCAGTTAACAGGTAAAATAATGTCCCAATGGTAAGATGGTTGGATTAAGAAGCTGGTTTGTTGTATTGCATGAACCAGTCATGCTCACGACTGGAGAGGGTGCACCAAATACGCATTTCCACAAAAATGGTTCCATGTAGGGGCTGGTTATTGTCTCGTGTGGTTCATCCGCTTTATGTGGAAGGCTGAGAGAGAGACGGAGTTGGCGTTGCGGTTTTGCGACGTACGAGATAATTAGTGGTTACGTAATGAACGATACATACGTACATGTACAGGTGGCCTTGTCAGCTCCAGTGTTGTCAGCAGGCGAAGAAGGCGTTGCAGGTATGCAATCAAAATTGCTCGCCAAATGTTTGTTGTATGCTGACCTTATTTAATAGCCGTAGTTTTCGTCATGATACCTAAAATAATGCGATACAGTAAGGCAATGCCTGTAGCCTGTAACACAAATTCTTCATCTTGTTAGTAGCTACAAATGCGAGGTGGAATAATTTTTTATCTGCTCAACTTTCACAGAAACACTTCGCGCGTATTTGCAGTCCTATATGGGCGTGTTGGGCCGGGTAGCTCAGTCGGTGTAGCGACTGTCTACGGGCTGGACGGTCCGGGATCGAATCCCGGTGGAGACGAGATTTTCCGCCAGTCCAGACCGGCCCTGCGGCCCACCCAGCCTCCTGTAAAATGGGTACCGGCTCTTTCCCGTGTGTAAAGTGCGGCCGGGGCGTGCTGCTGACCACTCACCCCCTTCTAGTGCCGTGATCATGGAAGAGTAGAGCTATGCCTCTATCCACCCTCTGGGCCACACCGGGCCTGTAACGGGAGCACTTTACCTTTATATGGGAGTGTTATTGCTAACTCATTTCGGACGAAAATTGTTTCTTTGGCTTGGAGTCCAAAATATGAAAACGCCTTTAGTCAAAACTGTTCGAAACTGATTTTTATCGGAGTAGGTCTATACGGATTAAGTGATGGGCGCATACAGCGAAGGTTTTATGCATTTTAATATTGTTTTTAATATTAAAAGCGATGAAGGTGGAGAGCAAAAGAGTAACTTCCAGCAGCAGAACTGGCATCCATAACTAAGCCCATGGTTTGCGTGATTTCAGGCTTCCGCCGCGAGTAGACGAGAACTGTGCTGTTCTGGGACATTACGCAGCAAGTTATGGTAATTTGCGAGTGGTGGTAAGACAGTATGTACCAATATTCGCTGCGTACTAATCCAGAAGAGCGCAGTTCTGCAAGCCCCGTTGTCTATGTTTTTTTGTCTAATAACACTAGACAACAAAATTTAACTTTTTTTTTGGGCCCACGAACTTCAATAGGTGAATTTAGTAGTACTTTTTATGCTGAATTCAGATATGTATACAGAATTTTTCTATCAAGGAGAGTTTCAAAGATACAGAGGACTGTATTTGTGCAAAATAGTACTTTGCGTACTAATGAAACAGGCAGAAACTTACATCTAAAATGTAGAGGCATATGACTTTCGCCGGTAATTGGCTTCAGGTACATCCCTCTTCAGTGTCCAGCAATAGTCTGTCAACATACTTGAGGCCCACTTGCCTTGGCACCGCTTTTTCATGGCCAAAATGTCTTGGTGAAATCTTTCACCTGTTCGTCACTGACTTCGCCGAGATTTTCTGGGAAAAAATCCAAGCGGGACTCCAAAAAGTGGATTTTCAGACTCATATTGCATCCCATAGCTTTGTACGAAGTCAACAGGTCCTGCACAACATCCTCATAGTTCGCTGCTTTGCGATATCCTAAGAAGTCCTTGCAAATCCTCTTAAAAGACAACCACGCATTTCTTTCAGTCTCACTCAGGTCTTCGTCGAACTGTTTGTCTTGCATCATTTCCTTGATCTGGGGTCCTATAAATATACCTTCCTTGATTTTTGCGTCACTCGCATTTGCGAACTTATTCCTCAAATATTCGAATCCACGGCCGGTTTTATCCATACCTTTCACATAGTTTTTCATGAGGTCCAGCTTTATGTGCAAGGGGGCAGAAAAATTTTCTCCGGAAGAACAAGAGGAGGTTTGATAACATTTTTCTCCCCTGGCGTCAGTGATGTACGTTTAGGCCACAGTTTATTTACATAGTGATTCTTCTTGTCCCGGCTGTCCCACTCACACACGAAACAGCAGTATTTTGTGTACCCGAGTTGCATTCCCAGTAACAGTGCCACAACTTTGAGATCACCACATAACCTCCACTTAATTTCGCCATACCTGATCTTTCCCAACAGTAGCTTCATGCTTTCATAACTTTCCTTCATGTTGGCTGCATGAGCCAAAGGAACGGAGGGGAATTTATTTCCGTTGTGGGGTAGAACCACCTTCAAGCTCACTTTTGATGAATCAGTGAACAAGCACCACTGATCTGGATTAAATTCATGGCCAAGAACTTCCATAACAGAGCAAACATAATTGCAAAACACTGTACCATCTTCCTGCGAGAAGAGATCCTTGAATTCTTCATGGCGCCCATGGTAAAAACACACCTTAGTGTCCTGGCGTAGAAGATTCCAGTCATTTAACCTGGAGCAAAAGGTGTGGGTGGTAGAGAAATTCTGGAAACATATTCGAATTCGGCATCCAAAAATATATCAGAAACACATTTTTCCTCATGGGCCAAAATCTTTGTTGACCAGTGTAATCAGTAAGTTAACCCTTTAAATACGAAAATGTCAAAACTACTTTTCTGTCCAATACTGTGCAATTTCTGAAATATCATTGCTTTTTGAAGGTTACCAGGCTTCGCCGCAGTGTTCTCGGTAGAGCAACGTGTAGTTGAATATGAGTATGGAGCAATGGTGGGAATGTTGGATTATATTTAAAATTCAGTCCGTTCCGCTCAGTAAATGCACTTCTTCTAAGTTATAAAAACCGATCAGGTAATGCTGTATAGGGAAATAGTCGCCGTTTGTTCTGAGATTCATATAAAACACAGAAATACGTTCTGCAGACAGGGCGTAGAATTAAAAAAAAAAAAAGAATGTAAAACCAGGCGGAACATAAAGTAACCACTAGGCTTTAAAGAGTTACTGTGCAGAACTGTGAATGTCATGTAGCCAGAATTTGTGACGGTAAGAATAATTTCAGAATAATGAAACACGATTTCTAACATCTACCGCAGTGTCGATGGGATTCACACGATAACGAAAAATTTTAATAGGCATTACCTTCGGTGCAGACAGTATTGCTGTATCATATCCTTCGGGATTTAAACCGTAGATCCAAAGAGCCTTGCCAGCCAATTCACTATGTAGTTTTGTTCATTCTACTATGTCTTTTTCTGTGGTGGAACACCTCTACTCGGGTCTAGGCCGCCTCATTGTGGAGGCCACTAGATCACACACAAACACACTACAGTCGGTAGGACTCCTCTGGACGAGTGTTCAGCCCATCGCAGAGACCTCTACCCGACAACACACAACACTCACAAGAGACAGACATCCATGTCTCCGACGGGATTCGAACCCACAGTCCCAGCAAGCGAGCGGCCTCAGACCTACGCCTTATATCGCGCGGCCGCCGGGATCGGCCATTCTACTGTTCCTTCACCTATAATGGGACCATAACACACTGTAGATGACTATATTGGGACTATAACTCCCTGTAGATGACTATATTGGGACTATTAACACCCCCTAGATGACTATGTTGGGACTGTAACTCCCTGTAGATGGCTATATTGGGACTATAACTCCCTACAATTGACTATATTGGGACTATTAACACCCCCTAGATGACTATATTGGGACCAGGACACCCTCTAGATGACTATATTGGGACTATAACTCTCAGTATATGACTATAGTGGTACTATAATACTCTGTAGATGACTGTATAGGGACTATAACACCCTGTAGATGGATAGAATGTATGTAATTGTGCAGTCTAACACAACATTTTCTTGGGTAAATACAATTTAAAGATAATTGAATCATTTTTAACAGCAACAAGATAGCTCTATAAGAGGAGCCGAGACATGTTGCTGTTAAAAATGATTTAATTATCTTTTAATTGTAATTATTCAATAACAAGTTGTGTCAGACTGTACACTTATATGTATTCTGTTGATTATTGAGCACAACGGGGATGTCTCGCCTGAAAACTCTTTAAATGACTATTGGGGACCAGAACATCCAGTATATGACTATGTTGGGACTATGAACTCCCTGTAGATGACTATAGTGGGACTATAATTCTCTGTAGATGACTGTATAGGGACTGTAACACACTGTAGGTGACTATATTGGGACCAGAACATCCTAAAGGTGACTATGTTGGGACTATTAACTCCGTGTAGATGACTATAGTGGGACCTTAATACTCTGTAGATGACTATATAGGGACTGTAACACCCTGTAGATGACTATATTGGTGCCAGAACGTCAGTGGCATACCCAGGAATTTTGTTCGGGGGGTTCAACAAATTCAGTTGAGGACAGTGGACAGAGAGAACGGGGATCTGAGGGCGGTAGCCCCCTAGTCAGGGGTTCTGGAGGCAGCTGTAATTTGGTACAAGAACATTCATTTCTTATAGTGAAATTTTCTTAATTTTTGGTACTTTATTATGATGACAATTTATTTGTCATTGCTAATGTATAACAATTTCGAACCTAGGTAGTTTTAGAATTTTACTGCCTTTTTTCCCGAACATCTTGGGGTGTTGGCGTCCTGAATTCAGCAATTTTTAACAGTTTTCACAATCGGGTTGAGTTTGGCACGATTTTGGAGGGCCTCC
>Ga0123355_10019714_pt1 | contig 10743 bp, 3 predicted proteins | sample TergutEmb28metaG_3_FD_89872 | JGI IMG/M metagenome (GOLD analysis project Ga0123355, IMG submission 89872) | Embiratermes neotenicus P1 segment gut microbial communities from Petit-Saut dam, French Guiana - Emb289 P1 | ecosystem: Host-associated > Arthropoda: Insects > Digestive system > Gut ...
ATGTTACGTACAGCTATTAACATTACAGAAACCACATATTCCTGCCATTTTCAATATGTATTTGGTAATCAATAAGTGAGTAACAGCTGTCAAAGTTTCAAACTTCTCTGGCCATTATCTCCGCAAGCGTTCAACTTTGGATATAGGTGTTTTGGGTTATATCGGTATAGTTTAACACAAGGAACACTCTCCCGAAGTCTCGCACATTTCTCCTGGGACACCCTATATATATAGCGGTGAGTTCTAATTGCATGACGCCCTGACACGACACTGCAACAATACTGTATTTATGAACCTCCTGTAGCGGCAGCATTCAAAATTAAAGCGAATATCATCACTGAAGCCGTGTATTGCAAAACTACAACCCCGAATAAACGTCATTTCCAGCAAATTAATTCAGTTCGATTAAGCCGTAATTCGTTCATTTTAGATTACCTTAAATTGTTTGTACCTAACAATGAACATTCCGGTAAATATGTTTTTATGATATGGGGACAGTTTAATTAAAAAAAACGGTTTTGTTTCAAAGACAATTATGTCTGAGTTACACTGCTCTAAAACATGCACAAACAATCACATTCAAAATGAATCACACAGTAGTTCTACACAGCATATTACACCACTGATCACAACCTACGCTACAAAATGATTTAACAGCTTATACTACACAAATGGGAATGAATTCATAGTATAAGCAAGGGGAAAATTTTTTATAGTTAAAGAAAAAGAAAACTAATAATACGATGAAAAGGGAAAAATTTTTACGAAATGTTAGGAAAATTTTAATTAGGTTAAATGTAAAATTCGTATTATTTTAAAACTAGAAATCTTCTATTATAATAAAATTGATAAATTTCATACTATAATGTATCGGGAAAATTTCATATAGTGTAAAATTGGGAAACTTCATATTATGAAAAAGACTTGACGTGATAAAACAAGGGAAACAACACTGTTCTTTAGAGAAGCGACAAGTTACTTTCTGGCCACGACTGTGCACGTCATCACTGACATAATTATTTCCTCTTGAAAGTTCTAATTTGGTAAGCGAAATTGTATGCGATCCACTTAACTGCGTGTGGTGTAAAGTAACCAGTAGGACTTAAGTGGCGGGCAATCACACATGCTTCTTAGTACACAGAGTTGCTGACTTCAAAGCCTCCATTTCTAGCCTGCATTTCTGTGATCGTCGAGCACAAAACTTGAAGAACCGTATCAAACTTCCCGATTTGCGCTCCTAAAGAGGAAAATCAGTAATGATTAAAATGATAAGGTTCCTGAGATTCGGTATTTGGCAACCCAAATTCTAAATCCTTAAGAAGAAATAAGAAGAGAGACAGATGTATCAAGTGGTGGAGGAAGTAATGAGAGAAAATGTTTATTCGGAAAAAGAAACATTTTACTAGCTTGAAATTTTCTTTAATAAAGGTACGTTGGAATCAAGGCAGTTCGTCGGAATGGTAGAAAAGAAAGTGATGGGGGGTGAAGTGTATGAGTACGTGGCAGAAAAAAGAAGTTTCTCAGTTACTGTATTTGGGTTTAGCTTTGATATCTTCACTGACAGCGATGCAATAAGACGGCATTTTGATATAGCTAGGAGGGACGAAATATGGCGGCATTTTGTTATAGCTAGGAGGGGCGAAATATGGCGGCATTTTGTTATAACTAGGAGGGGCGCAATATGGCGGCATTTTGTTATAGTTAGGAGGGGCGCAATATGGCTCCATTTTCATATAGCTGGGAGGGGCGCAATGTGGCGGCATTTTGTTATAGCTAGGAGCGGCGCAATATGGCTGCATTTTCATATAGCTGGGAGGGACGCAATGTGGCGGCATTTTGTTATAGCTCGGAGGGGCGCAATATGGTGGCATTTTGTTATAGCTAGGAGGGGCGCAATATGGCGGCATTTTAATATAGCTCGGAGGGGCGCAATATGGCGGCATTTTGTTATAGGTAGGAGGGGCGAAATATGGCGGCATTTTGTTATAGCTCAGAGGGCCGCAATATGTCGGCATTTTGTTATAGCTAGGAGGGGCGCAATATGGCTGCATTTTCATATAGCTGAGAGGGGCGCAATATGGCGGTATTTTAATATAGCTCGGAGGGACGCAAAATGGCGGCATTTTGTTATAGCTAGGAGGGGCGAAATATGGCGGCATTTTGTTATAGCTAGGAGGGGCGAAATATGGCGGCATTTTGATATAGCTCGGAGGGACGTAAAATGGCGGCATTTTGATATAGCTACGAGGGGCGCAATATGGCGGCATTTTAATATAGCTCGGAGGGGCGCAATATGATGGCATTTTGTTATAGCTAGGAGGGGCGCAATATGGCGGTATTTTAATATAGCTCGGAGGGCCGCAATATGGCGGCATTATAATATAGCTCGGAGGGACGCAATATGGTGGCATTTTGTTATAGCTAGGAGGGGCGCAATATGGCGGCATTTTCATATAGCTCCGAGGGGCACAATATGGCGGCATTTTGTTATAGCTAGGAGGGGCGCAATATGGCGACATTTTGATATAGCTGGGAGGGGCGCAATATGGCGACATTTTGATAAAGCTGGGAGGTGCGCAATATGGCGGCATTTTGTTATAGCTAGGAGGGGCGCAATATGGCGGCATTTTGACATAGCTCGGAGGGACGTAAAATGGCGGCGTTTTGATATAGCTAGGAGGGGCGCAATATGGCGGCATTTTAATATAGCTCGGAGGGGCGCAATATGGTGGCATTTTGTTATAGCTAGGAGGGGGGCAATATGGCTGCATTTTCATATAGCTGGTAGGGGCGCAATGTGGCGGCATTTTAATATAGCTCGGAGGGGCACAATATGATGGCATTTTGTTATAGCTAGGAGGGGCGAAATATGGCGGCATTTTGTTATAGCTCGGAGGGGCGCAATATAGCGGCATTTTGTTATAGCTAGGAGGGGCGCAATATGGCCGCATTTTGTTATAGCTAGGAGGGGCGAAATATGGCGGCATTTTGTTATAGCTAGGAGGGGCGCAATATGGTGGCATTTTGTTATAACTAGGAGGGGCGCAATATGGCTGCATTTTCATATGGCTGGGAGGGGCGCAATGTGGCGGCATTTTAATATAGCTCGGAGGGGCGCAATATGATGGCATTTTGTTATACCTAGGAGGGGCGAAATGTGGCGGCATTTTAATATTGCTCGGAGGGACGCAATATGGCGGCATTTTGTTATAGCTAAGAAGGGCGCAATATGGTGGCTTTTTGTTATATCTAGGAGGGGCAAAATATGGCGGCATTTTGTTATAGCTAGGAGGGGCGCAATATGGTGGCATTTTGTTATAGCTAGGAGGGGCGCAATATGGCGGCATTTTCATATAGCTCGGAGGGGCGCAATATGGCGGCATTTTGTTATAGCTAGGAGGGGCGCAATATGGCGGCATTTTCATGTAGCTGGGAGGGGCGCAATATGGCGACATTTTGATATAGCTGGGAGGTGCGCAATATGGCGGCATTTTGATATAGCTGGGAGGGGCGCAATGTGGCGGAATTTTGACAATGCTGGGAGGGGCGCAAACTGGCGGCATTTTGATACAGCTGAAAGGCTGAATGTTGAGTACTCTAATGATGCTTAACATTTCTGTTCCTCTGTTGCAGACAACAAGCATTGTATATTCGGAATTACAGGCTGTCACGGCGGTATGATGTGTACATGGTTGTGGGATGTGACGCCGTGTAGTCTGGTAACTATTGATTAAAAAACCCCACTTCAAAGGAGCGTAATTTATATTGGTCTTCATAACAGAGGCTAATCCGTCAATACCGTGTAGGGGAAAATGTGTAGCTCTTCACTCCAGTACCATATTAAATACTCGCTCATAAATGTATCCTGCACGAAGAAAATTACAGCTTCATGTATCAAAAAGAGGAAAGCTTTATTTAGCCTTGCGATGAGCCTCTCGAGTGTCTAAAGGATTCATCACTTTGTACTGAACTGACCACAGGACTCGAAAGTGTAAAAAGTGAAAAGAAAGGCTTTAAATCCGTTGATTGTTTAATTGCACGCGAATAGAGCTGAAAATTAAAGTTTCGCTTGTGTTATCAATAACACCCGTCACTTCCTAGGGTGAAACGATGAAAGTGACTGTTGTGAAACTAAAATCCAGTTGATACTCACAAATCCCAGCTTATGTACTGTAATTAGACATTACTCAGTGGGCTGGCACAATAATACATGGCAGTAAACAGACCAATCTGCGATGCCTACAAGTGTCGACCACGAAACATGAGCCGGTCCCAGTGGCCGCGCGGTCTAAGGCATAGGTTTGCGGCTGTTGGCCTGCTGAGATTGTGGGTTCGAATCTCACCTAGGCATGGATGTCTCTGTTGTGAGTGGTGTGTGTGTGTTGTCAGTAGAGGTCTATGCGACGAGCTGATCAGTCGTCCAGAGGAGTTCTACCCACTGTGGTACGTCGTTGTATGTGATCTAGAAACTTCGTGAATGAGGAGGCCTTGGTCCACTGGGGGCTCTCGCGCCGAAAAAAAACAAAAAACCAAAATATACAATATTTGTGTTTCTTCCATCCTCGCTTTTCCAAACACCATGCTCCGCACCCTGCTTTCCGTGACTTATTCACCTGTAATTCTGAAGAGTGCCTGAAACAGCGCTCGATCTCTTGGGATAGCTCTTCTTTAAAAAAACCCAGGAGTTTTGTTCCATCAGTCCGTATTTATTTTCATGCTCTGCTATTGCATTTTGTTTGTTGACTTGCATTCCTGCTTTCGAAATCGAATATAAATCCCATCGGAAGACCAGTCGACACTGTCCCCTCAACAAAAAGAATTATTCTTTTATGCGTTAGTTGGAAAAGTACACTTCAAATTTCCTGGAAACAAACGATTAGAACTTAATGAAATACGCTCTAGTTTCGATCGCCATTGGACAGGAAACCATTCGAGGAGCTATGGTGCTAGCTGTATTACTGCAGTTAATTTGCTAGTTAAATATTTTGAAGCTTGAAATTAACTTTAAGAATATTTTGAAATTTGCTTTGTAGCTGACACAAAATACACCTGCCTCCTTTACAAGGCAAACTATTTAATCTTATGCTGTAAAAAAATACATTTCGAAAAATCATACAAGTATTGTGCATGTACACACTGGGGGCATGAATAAAATGGGAGAAATCTCTGGCATCAGGTAGCCATGCTTATATATAAAAATGTAAAAATATAATAAGAAGCGCGTCATCATATGCGCTAATATTTTACAACCTTAGTTATGTGGCGCAAAATCCAACTCTGGCCTACGCCGCTTCAGTGTTGATGTTTCTAGATCACACGCAATTCGACACACACACACTTGCGCGCCTACGCACGCAGGTACCTGATAGGACTCCTATGAAGATGGAACAGAGTGTTCCGAAACGTCGGCACATAAAATTCAGACACCGGGGAATCGCCCAAATAAAGGATACAACATTCAGAACACTGCGAAAGTTTTAAATCAAGAAAAATTATTTTTGTTTCAGCTTCAACCTTTTAGAGCCTACAGGTTACTTGATGCACCAACAGGTTTACCGTTCAAAAATTGTATATTCAACCCACATTTTATTTATGTGTTTTTTATTTAACTCAGAAAAAACAGCGAATGTTGTCTTATACAACATAAACTGATGGGTTTTTGAAGCCGACATGAAAAGTGTTTACTGCGCGGTACGAACTGGGTCTTTAAATAGAAGAGCTTAAGCCTCATCTTTATGGCTTAAAATTACGTATGAACACGACAGGCAATGTACGTAGAATGTGATATTCAGGTGCTTTCGTGCAATAATTATTGCACTGGAAAATAAATTAACATTACACAACCTGAGTGTGCTTATTTATAGCCCTAGTTATCCAGCATGCAATGAACGTGCGACATATTATCATCCGTGGCATGCTCCCCACTAAAATATGTTTCCACAGTTTCTCATAAAGTCACGATTTTCGAAAAGGTTACTAAACAAAAATTTGTGTTTTGATTTTCTCTACAATATTCGTCTGAAACATTTCTCATTCCAAGAAGAAATGAGCGAGATATGATAAGAAATGTATATTGCTCTTCACGTAAAGTAACCTTCTCCGACTTTAATGAAACTTGAAAATTTTCAACAGATTTTCGAAAAATCCTCGAATATCAAATTTCATGAACATCCGTCCAGTGGGAGCGGAGCGGTGCTATGCGGACGGACGGACAGACATGACGAAGCTAATAGTCGCTTTTCGCAATTTTGCGAACGCGCCTAAAATGGCCTAAATACACAAAATACGAAATTTAAAAACACGCAACTTAGTCGTTTATTACAAGAAACCTTCGTTTTTACATAAATTCAAATAAGTCTGTGTTATAATTCTGTAAGCAGAAGAAGAAATATACGTTTACTTTTAATTTAAATCCTTTCTACAGGGCAGAATACAAATTGAGGTTTTATGTGATAAGATGTGTTTTGCGGGGTGTAATCTAGTAGGTGGTTATTTACCAGGTTACACGGCGTCATAATTCATAAATCAAATATAGGAATTTTCACTGCCCTGACAACCTCCAGTTAATTCAAGTCCTTTGTGATGCTGTGTTGTGTCAAGTAGTCAAGTAGTTCCCGATGTTTCGAAGGATAATAGCGCCGTTTCTTCAGAGTGAAGCAGTCCAAAAGAGCGAACTGCTTGAAATAAAACTGAAGGCACAACAATCCTTTGAAACATCGGACACTGCTAACCCAGCGACAGAGAGCAGTAACCCAGAAGAGCTGAATATCCAGCCTCAAGTCCTCAACAAACTGGAGTGTTCGAGAACAGGGTGCTTAGTGGTGCATTTTAAACTAAGACAGAGGCAGTAACAGGTGGGTAGAGAAGACTGACCTGACGATGGAGGCAGCATTTTCCTGTGAAACGTCGGCGTACATCAGACGACGCGGAAATGCAGTCCATAAGTTGAGGGGTCTCGTAACCTGTACACTTCACCAAATACTTTACGGTGAGGATGATACGGTTGGGGCATGTTTTATTCACGAGAACAGTTATGGCCTTAGCTGTGGTGATGTACAGTAAAACAGACCGTCAAAAGTTTAAGATCCTCATCCAGTGTATTCTAGTTAAAACATATATTAGGCCGAAGTTCATCTGTATATTGTGTGTGCGAGTACATTCTACTATTTTTGCTTGTGTTCCGTCTGGTTACAGGCGTTCATAAATTTCACTTCAGGCGTGTTATGAAACGCATATCTAACAAACAGCTACCAGTGGGAAGTGACAGAAATAGTGATAAAGACTTAAGTTCTTGAAGGACTTCAATGTTTTCAGAGGATTTTTTTTTCAAAGGTTGAACAAAGAAATAAGAGATCCCTCCCACGCTCTCAGGGACACAGCTGTTCCTCTCAGCGACATGATAACTTACGGAAAAAATTATATATATATATCTGAAACTTGGTAAATATATATATATATATAAATATATATACTAAGGTTTGGACAGGGTCTGGTAAACAAGGGACATAGACTTTGTGTTTCACAAATGCGGACAGTTACCTGAGGGTCTGCAAGAATATGAAATTCTCAAGAAGCAATGAGCTCCACAGTGTTAGTTTCTTAGTTATAACTGCTAAATGAAACATTTGGCTTGAGTTACGGTTCATGAATGTTCAGGATCAGATGATGAAAATAAACGGTGCATACACACAGCTGAGAGTTAGTGCATGAAGAGGCAGCAAAGCACAAACTAATTGGAAGTCTCCGCTTTCGTATTTACCCTCCCTTAAGCTCATGTCTCGGAATTTGCCAGAATTTCTGCTCTATTTATATGCTTCCTAATGCCTTCTATGCTTAGTTTTTCCGGCACGTGCAGATTATTATATCCTATTAAATGTAACTTGCCTTTCAGTCAATATTCATACAAGTTCTTTCGCCCGTTCCGAGATGGAGTGCAAAATTCAATCCGCTGATTCTAAGAACAGGGAAGTTTGTGAATGATCAATTCTCCTCTCTTGGGAGACACACACAAAAAATGGTCATATTGATGATAATTGTTGTTATGATGACAAGCAGTAGAAGACATGCCTCGGAAGTAAGTTTTAAGAATAATACGTCTTCTCAGTTGGCTTATCTTTGCCGACGTTTCGGAAGAACACACTCTGTTCATATTTAGAATCAAGCAGTAGAGTTCTTGTACTGCTCGAACCCGACAATGATTTTTCTTGGCTCTGAACATGAGCGTGCTTGTCCCTGAAGATGATGCTGCTTGTCCCTGAAGATGATGCTGCTTGTCCCTGAAGATGCTGCTGCTTGTCCCTGAAGACAAAGTCAAGTAGGGCCTTCGAAATATTGGTAAATATTTACCAGTCCACACGTCAAACCCTTTCTAAGAAATTTCGAATTCGCACAACTGGGAGTGTTTATTGAGAGGTCTGTTAAGCCCAAGGTTAATATTGTATTGTCACTGAACAAGGGAAACATCGATCGAAGGCGACAGCAGACAACACAACACCCTGGGGGATGGGCTGTAGCACGACCTTGTGAAACTCCGCCAGTAGTTATCGAGGGGCTTCACAACGTAAATGGTTATAAGGTCAGCAGTGCACACATTTAACAATAGAATGTTGAACACAGAATTCCTCGTATATTTCCTATTAGCTGCCTCTTCTTATACGTAAACTGGCTCTAAGTAAAAGTAATATGGTATACATTTTAACTAAAACAGTAAGCAACAGGGAGCAAATTAAAATCAAGCAAATTAGTCTTTTTTTAAATTTTAATTGTATATGTTCTATAAAATGAATTATTACACTGAAACAAAAAAATCGTATTAAAAATATGTACTGACACTATGAATAAAAACTGAAGCAATTCGATTCTCGCCGTAAAAATGAAACAGTCTCTTAATTATAAATTAAAACTAATCTCTCGTAAGCCCAAATTCTTTCAATACTTTGTTTGCAGTCCTCTGTTTCCAGTGATTTATTTTAGACTGTCTGGAATGCATTTTACCAGGTTTTTGTGTACTCAGGACAGATTTTTTCCCGTTACTCTCTTACAGCCTTCTTCAGATCTTCATCATTGGGAACTGCGTGATTTCTTATTTGTTTCCAATTTAGCCCAAAATTTTTAACCCTTTAAACGCCGAATTAAATCCCATCTACCATTTGCTGCCATTAGTAGGAGCTCACCATATTCTCCACGTTAGTGGGATAAGGGTTAATTACATCTGTCAGGTGACTGAGGTTGAGTTTTAATTTCTTTTGGACAATTGCGCAAGCAGCACCGTATTACCAAATGTGAAGAATGTTGCAGGTTACTGTCATGGTAAAATGCAAAATGTACTTAAATCGCAGGTTTTTCAGCACTGGCTTTCAGATGTTCTCGAAGAACGTGTATATGGACGTGTTTGTTCACGATGTTTCGATAAAATGAAAATTTCTCACTCCTGGTGCTGCCATGAATCCCTACATCATCACGCAACCACCATGTTTGACCAATGGATGCATATTGTTTTTCCTAATTTCTTCTCCGGGTTTTCTTCACACTTAATTACGCCAATCAGATCCAAATACATTATGTTTGCTTCCATCAGCATATAAAACACTTTCCCAGAATTCTGAAGCCTTCTGTAAATAGTTTTCTGCGAATTCCATTCGAACTTTCTGATTCATGAAGGACTTTTATCTGACCACTCCTCCATAAAAATAACTTTTCCTCAATACCCTTCGAACTGTCTCAGGATTAACTTGTTTACGTAAATGTTTTTTTTATTTTATTTTTGCAGCCAGTTTCGTAGCTCTTGATTTTCGATTATTTCTAATTTGTCTCAGAATCCATCTTCCCTCACATGCTGTAAACTTTTTTATGTTCTTCCTCACGTTACCAGTAAGCCTGGTTCCTTTTCTATACATCTCAACAATATGTTGATCAGTAGAATGACTTCTCTGGATAATTTCGATTATTTCCCTCAGCGAATTTCCATTGTTAACATGATTAATTACCAACTGACGTTCCTTCAATGCTGTGTGAGCACCCACAGCCAATAAATGAGGTATAATTCCTGTCTGTCATTAGATCTGACTCAAGACTAATAGTTTATTTATTTTGCTGTTGGAAAGCAATTCCAAAAGTAATCTATGTAAAGAAACATGAAACTGTATCCTTTTAACTGTGAGGTCAGCCGAAGGTGAATCAACATGTTGACATACACTGTGAACTACACTGTGAATTCACTGCTTAATATCTATTCCTTTACTCATGAAAAAGCGACATAAGTTCAACAGTTCCTTACAGAATACGCAATTTGTCGAAAGTGTACTTATGTAAAAATTTTAATTGATTTTGTATGCTCATAACGCAGTGTATCATTTTGACTGGGAGCCACTGTATTTACGAACTGAGGTAAATTTGATTTTATCGCGCATCTTTATGGCCAGAAATTGGAAGTGACAGAAAGTTTTTAGTGCAATGTACCCAGCCTTTCTAGTGTCCCTCCTCGTCACTGGGAATATCGGGGGGGGGGGATGGAGACGACAGGGAAATACACCAATTCGAAGTTACTGAAAACAGCTTCTTTTATTGAAGTCGAACCACTTAATGTTCACCAGAGCACCACGCTTACATCCTGCTCGCTGCCTTGATATTTCCGAAGCGATCCCGTGGATAACGCTTTCGCCACAAACCTCAGTTACTCTGTTGGCCACCTGACATCCATTCTGTAATACGATCCCCGCACACCTGCACAAACGGTTGGTAAGC
>Ga0123355_10019715_pt1 | contig 10743 bp, 8 predicted proteins | sample TergutEmb28metaG_3_FD_89872 | JGI IMG/M metagenome (GOLD analysis project Ga0123355, IMG submission 89872) | Embiratermes neotenicus P1 segment gut microbial communities from Petit-Saut dam, French Guiana - Emb289 P1 | ecosystem: Host-associated > Arthropoda: Insects > Digestive system > Gut ...
CGGCCTACAGTCCAAACACGACGGTCTCTGTAAGGAGCGGCCTACAGTCCAAACACGACAGTCTCTGTAAGGAGCGGCCTACAGTCCAAACACGACAGTCTCTGTAAGGAGCGGCCTACAGTCCAAACACGACGGTCTCTGTACGGAGCGGCCTACAGTCCAAACACGACAGTCTCTGTACGGAGCAGCCTACAGTTCAAACACGACCCCATCCGCAAGAACTCAAAAAAGTTGATCTCTTCAGACGCTCGTATAGCCTATATATGACGAAAATAGATTGAAATGTGTTTCAGTGCCAGTATTTGTGAGCAAGCAGAATAAAACCACCGGCGGTGCCCACCGATCCCTCTACAAAACCTTGATATAACCTCACGTATGATCGCATCGGCTTTGAATCTCCATCTGCCAGGAACAGAAGGCAGCAATGAAGGGGCTGCAGTACGATTATGGCGTATTATTAACAGAGAGAGGGCGGTGTGAGTACGAACGGCTTTGAACTTTGTGGAGGGAAGAGTCGAGCGATCATGTAAATAGAACAGAAGCAGCAATTAGAGGGGTAGCAAGACCTAGATCTTCGATATACATAAAATAGCTTTCACTGTTCGCTGCTTGCTTCCTGCATTATGTGCAGACTGTTTATCAACTGAACAGGTCACACGTGTAGTCTAATTACCGTTGAAATGATACACCCGCATCCCTGGTACGAATTTCTTACACTATTTCCGCCATGCAGCCGGTACTGTGTGGCGTCTGGAAGTGGCGCTTTTACGGAATTTTTGGTTCTTGCAGTTTATTTACCCACGAATTCCCACCACATAAGTTTCACATAGTCAAATGGGACAGTAACTGCACGTAATAAACTGCCAGATTGGTGGAAGGCAGTGGCAGTGGCCTGTTATGATATCGTGTACCGACCGGGCTTTCTCTGGGAGGAGAGGAGGAGGCCACAGACGTTACCCGATGTAGCTAGAGTCAGCACTGCATCTCGTCGGAACTGAACCCTCCCAATTGAGGGTGTTATTTAATTACGCTGTCAGTTGTTAAATCGTACAACGGTCGTGATGGAAGAACGAATGAAGGAAAATCAAGCATTGGTGGAATGAGAATGACTGGGGAAAACAGAAGTACTCTGAGTGAAACCTGTCAGTGGCACTTGATGCACAATAAATCCCACATGGACCGGTCTGGAATTGAACGCGGGCGGTAAATCCACCTTATGAAGCGGGCTGCCAAAGCATTGCGTGGAGACGTCGATCCCCTTAATGACTTCCGTCGGTCTGTCTTGGGAAATGCAGTGACGGCGCCCTAAAATAAGACGCTGTTAAGATCAGCAGCCACGTCTCACTGGACGCCAAATACTCGACGCTGGTACATAATGCGCTAATAATGACACAAATGGACCGCACACAGACAAAACTCTTCTCGCTGTAGCTGCAGTTGAGATGTGAAATGTTTGGTGCTGCTCCATCGCTTCCTGTCCGCATTTCCTTCCACCACGTATTAGTTAGCCAAGATTCATTTTGATGTTATTCTCCCGTCCGCTTCGGCTTCTGCCTTGTTTTATATGTAAAAGCGTGTGCATGTTCCGCATTTCTTCCACACATATCCCATATTCTCGTCCAACATATTTTCTTTACCCTTTCATTACTCCTTTTTTGTTACATTCAAAGCTTTTCCATAACACATTGTTTCTCAAATAATCTCAGTCTATAGACATAACATCAAAGCAGCAAGCCATGTCCCACATCAACACAGCTCAAACCTCATGTGCCCGGATCTCAGTTTCTAACTTTAATCTTTTCGTTTATATGCATTCGCTGTCCTAAGAACAAACTGAGTGGCAAATTCCCATGAAGAATGACGTTCCTCCCACTTTCAACAGTTTGCTGTATCTTGTCTTGCTCGCTGCACACAAAACAGCAGTTTGCTGTATCTTGTCTTGCTCGCTGCACACAAAACACAGCAGTTTGCTCTATCTGGTGTTGCTCGCTGCACACAAAACACAGCAATTTGCTGTATCTTGCCTTGCTCGCTGCACAAAAAACACAGCAGTTTGCTCTATCTGGTGTTGCTCGCTGCACACAAAACACAGCAGTTTGCTGTATCTTGTCTTGCTTGCTGCACACAAAACATAGCAATTTGCTGTATCTTGTCTTGCTCGTTGCACACAAAACACAGCAGTTTGCTGTATCTTGTCTTGCTCGCTGCACAAAAAACACAGCAGTTTGCTCTATCTGGTGTTGCTCGCTGCACACAAAACACAGCAGTTTGCTGTATCTTGCCTTGCTCGCTACACACAAAACACAGCTTCACGTTAGAGATTTTTTTCTGGAATGAAGATTGTGAGCCGATTTCTCTTTTCGTCGCCACTGCTGGTGAGTCCAGGGTACTTTGATGTCCCGAACACCGAAATAAGCCTTTGTTATCAACTTGATTCATATTTGTTAAGTTACCAAAGACCAAACCTTTCAATTTCCCACTTCATCTTCGTCCCAGCAGGAAGACTGTCAAGTTGTGGGGTTGGGAAGCTGCAGTAGACAACATCTCATCCAATTTCACTGACCAAATTAGCTTTCCTTCATATGCAGACCTTTGGAGGTCCATTTAGCGGATGACCATACGTATTTATGTTACGTGGAACAAGTTTTCAGAAACACTCGTTCCCTCCACATCTCCTGCAGGATCTTCTGCCCTTCCTTCTGAAGCCCCTAACTCGAATATAATTTTACATACGTCTAACCTAACCTCTACCCATAGCTCTCTAAACTTCACTACTAACGCACCCCCTGCGCGGTTCAATTGAAAAGGTTGGGGGATGGAATAACATGCTCAGAAAGTGAGGGAGAGAATACAAACACAGGAAGTTTATAATACCTGGCATCCCTTGACAAAAGGTATTGCAGTAAATTGGCTGTACTATGCTGTCTTGGTAAAGCACAGCTACCTGTGTCCAACCCTCACGCAGTATACAGCAAAGAGTGGCTGTATGGATCTAGTGGTAAAAAAGTTGAGGTAACTATGAATTCTGTGTAGACGCACATCAGATACTGTGTGCAACAAGACTGCAAATGGTGTATTTCGTGACACAGCACGTAGACTTTACCGAGGGGTCCTTAAGTTTCAAAATGTCACGAGGGTTTACGATACACATGCAAATGTAATTTTCAGTACGGCCACAAGCAAAATATGGCTTCCGAACGTCACTTTTCGAGGAACAGACGATCAGTAGCTTTACTTGCAGATCTGTTATTCTTGATTTAACCCAAATCGGACAGTAAATGTTGAAAATACAGAAGGAAATTCATTGACTCCGCTGTAAAGAAAATATTTCAATGTGCTGATTTTCACCAATCTCAGAACTGCTCTCGATAGGTTTCTGTTGTCTGACAGACGGTACCGCGCGTTGACTGCGGTAGACAAAGAATGTAGATAGTGAGGATAAAGTTCACTGGCGCTCTTAAGTATGTCTTCTGCACCAGCAAATTTCACAAAACCCACCAATGCTGTGTGACAGTAGTGGAGGGTTTCTACTCCGAATTTTTTCCGAAATCCGTCAGAGTATGTGGAGATTACCTTTTTACATCATTTGCTCCCCCTGGAGTAAATGTGTGCTTGTCACTGGGCAGATTTTCACTGAACTTGTCTTCTTCGACAGCATTTCTTAAAGAACGCTTTGACAAATTTTATAAAATCCGACAAACGTTTTAGTCGCTACCCCTTGGTCACATACCGATGGAAGGACGGACGGAACGACACTCGCGGTGTTTACACAGGATGTTCTTTTTTTAAAATATAAACACAAATTTTCTCAAGACCTAAGTGAAATCGCCGATCTACTTACACACCCGGAAGTGAAAGTCTTTGTATTTCCGGTTAAAAGTAGGAGACTCATGCAGGTGTTTGTGTCGCTGTCTGGCCGTGTATTACTTACTGCATGGTGCAGAGTCCTTCTTGAGAAGCTAACTGGTTTGCAGCTAGTCAAGAAATTCCACGCATTTCACGGAACCCGAAGGTTCATTACCGCACTCACAAGCGTCTGCCGCCTGTCTCTATCCTGGGCCAGCCCAATCCAGTCCATATACCCACATCCCACTTCCTGGAGATCCATCCTAATATTATCCACCCATCTACGCCTAGGTCTCCCCAGTGGTCTCTTTCCCTCCTGTTTCCCCACCAAGACCCTATACACCCCCTCTCCTCACCCAAACGCGCCACATGCCCAGCCCATCTCATTCTTCTCGATTTTATCACCCGCACAATATTGGGTGAGGAGTACAGATCATTTAGCTCCTCGTTATGCAGTCTCCTCCAATCCCCCGTTACATCGTCCCTCCTAGGTCCAAATATTCTCCTCAACACCATGTTCTCAAACGCCCTCAGCTTCCTTTCCTCCCGCAATGTCAGCGATCAAGTTTCACACCCATACAAAACAACAGGCAAAATTATAGTTCTATATATCTTAATCTTTAAATTTTTGGATAGAAACCTGGAAGACAAAAGATTTTGCACCGAATGATAACAAGCATTTCCTGACCTCAATCTGCTCTTAATTTCTTCCGCAATAGAATTATGATTTGTTAAAGTTGTTCCCAAATATTTAAACTCTTCCACCCTCTCGAAGGTATTATTATCAATCCTCACACTGTGAATTCGTCCTGCATTCTGATCTCGAGACATGGTCATGTACTTAGTTTTATCAGCATTTACTTCCAGTCCAATCTCCCTAGTAGCAGCTACTAAAGTTTCTGTGGCCGTGTGCACATGTGCCAAATATTCCAAAAATCTGCCTCTTTCCGTAAGAGCAAGCGTAAAGGTGTCACGAAGTTTCCAAGATTCTCCGTAAAGTCCGTACGTAGCTAACAGGCAAAACGGCGTCACATAGCGGACGAACAGCATGTTACAGTCACCATACATGACGGCCTCAAATTCCGACGGTGAGAAAGGAAGGCACGAGGATCGCCTCCAGCACTTCTTGGATGTCGGAAAATGAAGCGGGAGAGCTTGTCGCTCCACGACTTGACATTCCGAGAAAAAAATTCTTTACTGCTTTTTAGTGCTTCTTTCTTGTTTGTCTTGCCTCCTCCCTTCCCCTCCCCTCCCACCTCTTCGAGGACTATCCGTATTCCTTACCCCAGGTAGAGTCGTGTAGACTGCGATACTGGCTGCACTGGAGGGAGCAGAATGCTGGTCAAATAACAACTTCGATAAAGCAATGACACGCAAACTTTGTCGCGGAATTTATCAATAACTCGCATTTTCCGCAAAATGACAAGGAGAAGCGAAATAAGTTGCTCAAATTGCAGTTCGCCGTGTTCAGTGCGGTTTTCATGTCACGTAACCACTGACACTGTAGTGTTTCTTTAGCACGTGAGTGTATTCTCGGTAAATGAGTTTAGCACAGACATTGTCGAGATGAGCCCCCCTTGTTACGAGGCACAGCGCTTCGTACTGAGCGACCTTCTGCAGGCCTCGTCACGCGATATGGCGACTATCTGCATGATATTCCGTGTGCGGACTGCTGTTGATTGACCGCACACATTCCTGTCAGACTTCTACAGATGATACAGTGCTGTGTCACACTATGTGTGGTTTATAGGATACCTCATAGTGCCCACTAGTTGCCTCTTTTAGGCATTCGTTCCACAAGGCGCACAGATTCATTCCCCATTAAAGAACGACCGGATGTTGATGTAATTTGGTACTGATAATTCCCGGTAGCAGCTGTCAGTCAGTGACGGTCACTTCAATGTCGATTGCTTAGACAGGGTAGAACTGCTTCTGTTTCCGCAGCATTTAGAGCAGTGCGTCGCCTCACCTGTCGTCCAAGAAGGTATGAGGTGGCTCTTTTTCCTGGCGTATGGCGCTCCGGAGTTGAACCTGACTCACGTCCATTCAGTGCCGAGGATGTTGACAAATCGCGCAGCTAAACACCTACTGCCACAGTAGCTTATTTACCTTTTTGCCTCAGCCTTAAGATTTGAAAATGAACATTTGTTTGCGTTCATTTACAGTCTTTACCTTACTATCGTAAATTAACCCTGCAGTCAGGAGATAAGGCTTGTGTCGTGCTACACTGACCTTTCGTCTAGCAGCGAGATTGCCTAGCAGAGATGAGACTTGAGACACGGCGGGCGATCTTCCGTCCATTGCGTCCTTGCGAGCAGGCCTTGGTTTTGAAGAGGCTGTTAAGGCTGCCAAGCAAGATGAACAGTTCTACGTAATTAGTCAGTCAGTCAGTCAGTCAGTCACAGCTTACGGCCTTGGTAGGACTGTCAGAGGGAGATGAAACCATAACATAATCTGTCGCTTCGCTACTGTGCTATATGGACGCAGAACACAACGTCGCGGCAGTGCTGTATGGACGCAGAACACAACGAACCACCCGCACATTTTTATTGCTAATCTTATAAGAAAATAAGTAACGATCGAATGCAGGCGCTTGACCGGACTGCTTCAGAACAGGTTTCGTGTACGTAATTGCTGCTGAGAGTACTGGCAGCTAGAGGTGCTGTAATTGTTAGTTGCCATTAGCTGGGAACACCTGCCTGCTTGCCTGCCTGTTCACTGTCTGGCCACCACAGCACTGACACCCACAGGCAAGAGTTTGGTTCGGACTGCCTGCTCTCTACCCATAAAACGTGAATGGAATACTGGGGTCAACCATAGCCGTCTCCTTCCGAATCCTTGCACACACTTATGATCATTATTAGACGACATGTACTCACTGCGGTTAACGTATGAATAAATTCACCGTTAAGTCCTGAACGTTGCGACAGACGGGTTGACACTCCTGCTTCATATCCCAGATGTGCTGTTGTTTTTAACCTCAGTCTGAAGATAAAGGAGTATTACTGAGGCGTTGCGTGGTTGTTCTCAGGTCTTCCTGAAATTACAGCAGTAACACAGATACCTTACAATAGACCGCAAATTCTTCGTTTCAAATCTCCATCTTGAGGCGTGTTGACAAAATTGTGACAAACGATTATTAGTTTCGTCATGTCCATCCTTCCGCCCGCCCTCCCGGTGCATGGAACAGCTCGGCTGCAACTGGACGGATTTTTATGAAATTTGATATTTCAGTATTTTTCGAGAATCTGTCGAGAAAATTCAAGTTCCATTAATATCTGAAAAATAACGGCACTGTCTTTACTGTACTGTACTGTACTGTACTGTCTTTACTTTAGTGTACTGTACTGTACTGTATTGTATTGTCTTTACTTTACTGTACTGTACTGTCTTTACTTTACTGTACTGTACTGTACTGTACTGTACTGTACTGTACTGTACTGTACTGTCTTTACTTTAGTGTACTGTACTGTACTGTACTGTCTTTACTTTACTGTACTGTACTGTCTTTACTTTACTGTACTGTACTGTACTGTACTGTCTTTACTTTACTGTACTGTACTGTGCTGTACTGTACTGTCTTTACTTTAGTGTACTGTACTGTACTGTACTGTCTTTACTCTAGTGTACTGTACTTACTGTACTGTACTGTCTTTACTTTAGTGTACTGTACTGTACTGTACTGTCTTTACTTTACTGTACTGTATTGTACTGTCTTTACTTTACTGTACTGTACTGTGCTGTACTGTACTGTCTTTACTTTAGTGTACTGTACTGTACTGTACTGTACTGTACTGTACTGTCTTTACTTTACTGTACTGTACTGTCTTTACTTTACTGTACTGTACTGTACTGTACTGTACTGTCTTTACTTTACTGTACTGTACTGTACTGTACTGTCTTTACTTTACTGTACTGTACTGTACTGTACTGTACTGTAGTGTCTTTACTTTACTGTACTGTACTGTACTGCACTGTCTTTACTGTACTGTACTGTACTGTACTGTACTGTCTTTACTTTACTGTACTGTACTGTACTGTATTGTACTGTACTGTACTATACTGTCTTTACTTTACTGTACTATACTGTACTGTACTGTACTGTACGGTACTTTGCTGTACTTTACTGTACTGTACTGTACTGTACTGTACTTTACTGTACTTTACTGTATTGTACTTTACTGTACTGTACTTTACTGTACTTTACTGTACTTTACTGTACTGCACTGCACTGTACTGTACTGTACTTTACTGTGCTGTACTGTACTGTACTTTACTTTACTGTACTGTACTGTACTGTACTGTACTTTACTGTAGTGTACTGTACTTTACTTTACTGTACTTTACTGTACTGTACTGTACTGTACTTTACTGTACTGTACTGTACTTTACTGTACTGTACTTTACTGTACTGTACTGTGCTGTACTTTACTCTACTGTACTGTACTTTACTGTACTGTACTGTACTGTACTTTACTGTACTGTACTTTACTGTACTGTACTGTACTTTACTGCCCTGTACTGTACTGTACTGTACTGTACTGTACATCACTGTACTGTACTGCCCTGTACTGTACTGTACTGTACTGTACTGTACTTTACTGTACTGTACTGTACTTTACTGTAGTGTACTGTACTGTACTTTACTGTACTGTACTTTACTGTACTGTACTTTACTATACTGTACTGTACTGTACTTTACTGTACTGTACTGTACTTTACTGTACTGTACTTTACTGTACTGTACTGTACTGTACTGTACTTTACTGTACTGTACTCTACTGTACTGTACTTTACTGTACTTTACTGTACTCTACTTTACTGTACTGTACTTTACTGTACTGTACTGTACTGTACTGTACTTTACTGTACTGTACTGTACTGTACTGTACTGTACATCACTGTACTGTACTGCCCTGTACTGTACTGTTGTACTATACATGAGGACCGATATACATGCTTGATAACATCTCGCTCAATTCTCCTTATAATGAGAAATATTTCAGATAAAACTGCAGAAGAAACCAAAAGGCAGCACACTTTATGTTCAGCAAACTTCTTTCGAAAATCTTGCCGTTTTTGAGATAATGTGGAAAAATATTTGGAGCCAGACAGGCCACAGATGACAATATGGCGCATGCATACTGCATGTTGGATAACTAAAGCTAGGAACGCATACTTATTACATGTAATATTCGTTGCTTTTCCACTACATCAATGGTTGCAGGAAGGTGCCGTAATGTTACGTTATACGTACAGTATATTGCCTGTCTTGTCTGCTAGCGTGGTCAGGTCGGACCTGACCTGACCTGACCTGACGTGACCACGCTAGCAGACGCCAACAGAACTAGTATGACAAATACCTATTGTGTGTATACAGTGTTGAGACTCCTGATGATGGACAGTGGACTTGTCCGAAACATGTAGAGTTCTTTATCAAAAGTTTGAGAAATGGTGCATCTTATTGGCTTTCATTATAAAAGTTTAGCTATTGGTCTGTGACGTAATTAACGTATCACTAGTTGCACTGCAGGCAGTGTGACGTAATGATTGTTTTACTAATTTCAGCGACTGCTGTTAAATGCCGGCTTATTAAACCTTAAGTTGGTGACTCAGGAATTGCTCAAATCATCACGCGCATGCGTTAGGTTATTTCACTTTTTTTTCCCCCACCAGATTTAACTCGCTACATGCAGTTTTTTGCAGAGTACTGTAAATTGGGTTGTGACACCATGTCGAGTGTTGTTTATGTCAGTTGTAACTGCCTTGTTTCCATAGCAACTGTCAGCAGCGACAAAGACAGTAGGCATGAGTGTGCCTGCACTAGTCCCTGACATCGTCAGCGGCACGACGGACACTGAACACTCACCGCGAACTTTCTACATCCCAAGGGTGATTTTATGGTTTGAGGAGTTCTGTTCACTCTTCGATTGTCATAAAAATGAGCTTTGTTAGGTGCCATGAGCTTTTTTATTTCCCTATGTGGTTCCTCAGCTGTCAGCTCCTGGTTTCCTAATTCCACTTCCTTCTTTACAATTTCAGATTCGTCCCTCTTTTCTGTACAAGAACCAAATATCTACATTTTTCTCCTTAATTCCTAGTGTTTCGGTTTGACCCCGTGCCTTTGGCCTATTGACCTTTTATGTTGTGTATTGCTGATAGCACTTTCTGTTAAGTATAACTTTCGTTACAGTTCTGTTGGTACGTTCAACTTAAACTCTTTACGCTGCCCCAGTTCCCCCTGACGCTAATTGTGCCCCCAACAGTGGCACCTCATAATGTGCACGTATTCACAGCGGTCACTTGTTTCGTGTGTACATAACAGTTAATACCAATACATTACAGGCCCAATCTTCAGACAGAACTGAGTGTGACCGAGTAAGAGCGTGATGTTATCAAAACTGTCGCAACACTGTTTTGATTCAGACTCTTCTCTAAATATTGTCACCAATTCAGTTCTGTCCATGTCTTCAGTCGTTGTTTCTACATACTCTATACCCGTATCTCTATGTAAAGTGCTTTTGTAACCTTTCTGGAAGAGACTGTACAGCCCATACTTTATGATGATTTGATCTAATGCAAAATTCTTTAAATTACGGTTATTAAGAACATTTGCAGTGCAATGAATAATGTGGCGGCACAGCGCAGTAGTGTCACTGAGTAATGTGGCGGCACAGCGCAGTAGTGTCACTGAATCATACTTACCGACAGTTTGTTATCATGCTCTTAAGTAAACAAAGAGGCAGTTATTCCGTGAGAGTGTGAGGTGGAACCCTGAGTGTGCAGCAGTACAACGTTTCAACCTCTCCTCTAATCCTCAGGCGCTGTAAATAAGTTATGAATAAACCCCCCCCCCCCCCCCCCCCACAACCCTTTGCGCCACCTCCACCCGCCACA
>Ga0123355_10019716_pt1 | contig 10743 bp, 9 predicted proteins | sample TergutEmb28metaG_3_FD_89872 | JGI IMG/M metagenome (GOLD analysis project Ga0123355, IMG submission 89872) | Embiratermes neotenicus P1 segment gut microbial communities from Petit-Saut dam, French Guiana - Emb289 P1 | ecosystem: Host-associated > Arthropoda: Insects > Digestive system > Gut ...
ATACTGTGCTCGCTACCAATCCAAACCCCGCCGCCTTCCATAATGTTAAGATTGCCGGTTGGCCTATATCTGTGATTTCGGATATACCCTCCGCTCATCGTAACCATGGCTCTTTGCATCAAATAAATACCACCGCCCCGGATGGCGCGGTTAGACTCAATCACACCTGCCGAAAAGTCAAATACAGACCGAGTAAACTCGCCGTCATCATATTCACCATCCATTACAAATACACCGCCGCCGCCCTGATTGACACCGGTACCGGTAGCTCTATTGCTTATTATCGTGCCAAAAGTGCCGCCGGGGCCATATTCCATAATAAAGCTTCCGCCGTTTTCTACAGTAACGCCGCCGCCAACCGGTGCGATATTTCCTTCAATTATCCCGCCGCGCATAATAAACGTGGTACCGACAGAAGCGGATCCCAGATGGCTAAGATTAGACGTAACACCTACACCGCCCCCGCCGCCCCCACTACCTGTTGAGTTGCCGATAATATAGCCGCCATTCATAATAAAGACCGGGCCGTTTACAACACGCAAACCGCCACCCACCATAGTGCTCCTGTTGTTGTACACAGTGCCGCCATTCATTGTAAGTAAAGCATTTTCATACCTGATATGAAGACCGCCACCATATACGCCACTATTACCTGCTATTAATCCATCATTGATGGTAAGTATGCCGCGGTCAGTTTGTATCCCGCCGCCTCCGCCGGAAGACGCAACATTGTTTAAAACTGAGCCGCCGTGCATGTTAAATATACCGTCCGTTATTTGGACACCACCGCCCATGCTGGCTCGGTTGTTGGAAATAACAGCATTTTCATGAATGATATCTAAACGGCTCCCTGCCTGGACGTGAATCCCACCAGAACTAACGAGGGGGTTGGGTGAAAACCCAAAACCATCTGCCCTGGATAGAGTAACATCTCCAATATCCAACCTAGCCCCTTGCGTTACACGAAAATGCCTTTGAACCTGATTACCAGGCAAAGGAGGCATATGCTGATTCCATCGCGGGTTAACATCCTGGGTATGGCGTACCAAAATAACATGCCTGTCTCCGTCAACATTGACTTGAGGGACCGCCGTGGTTGTAATCGTATCAAAGTTAAGACGGATTGTACGCTGTGCATTTGATGATACCATTTCATCGATAGCCCCTTGTATCTCGTCCGGGTGGGTGATTATTGCATCCGGATAAATGTTAAGGGGCATGATACCGATATAATACGGCGCAACGCCAATATAGCCGTTATCCTCATAATATGGGCCTGTTTCATAGCCGGCGTAATAAGGCTCATACCCCGGCCCATCTCCAACATAGTAAGACGCCTGTTGCGGATAATAGTAGCCATACCCGATATAATCGTTATGGCTATACGCAAGTACAGCAATAACTGCCACAAAAATTAGAGTGACAAACAACATTAGTACACGAATCCAATGTCTATTTGCCACCCCGGCAGGCTTGCGGGCACTCTTTATGTAGTACATAAATTCGCTCCTTTGCAAATTTAATACAAGTAAAATGTCAGTGCTAAAGACATACAATGGTTTTTATGTAATATCTAATTCGGATTCCTTGCTGAGTATAAGTTCACACGGCAAACTTGTTAACAACGAAAATGTGCATAAATCGCGATGAATTCCGCAAAAAAAACCCATGCGCGATATGTGGCATGGGCATAAAAGTTCGTGTATTTGAAAGATTTATGCATTGCGCTCTCTTTACACGACTCATCAATCCGGCAAAGCAGTAATGGAAAATCTGCGCAATGCAAAAATTACATAGCAATCTGGAAGAATATTGCGTAGCAACCTGCGCCAAATGCACATTAAAAACCCGTGACATAATTTACGATGACAAATATCTGCAATAAGCTATAATAGTAGCAAAAAACACCAAGGAGGCCAAAATGAACAACAACCCAAGCCTAACCCTAGGCGAAAAGCTAATGCATGTAAGAAAGGCAAGGGGTTATTCTCAAGAAAACGTGGCCCATGCCCTGGGGAAAAACAGATTTTTTTACCAGCGCATAGAAAATGAGCAAACGGAATGTGACGCCGAAACATTGGCCGCCATAAGAAAGTTTTTGGACATAGAAAACGCGCCTTTGCTGGGGCATGAGTTGAAATTTTTCAAAAGCCAGTTGTGGATGATACATGACCTTCTTAATGCAGACAGGTATCCTGAAGCCGAAGCGCTGTTTCAAAAGCTGTCGCCTATACTAGATTTGCCCTTCGAGAGCGATCTGCAATTGCTGTACACAATGTTTGAAATAAGGATGCTTTTAATAGAGGCCGGCAATAAGCAAATGGAAGAGAAGAGAAATATCGCAGAGGAGAAGCTAAAGAGCGTAGAATCACTTATTGACTTTAATACCGCAAGCGATGAAGTTTTACAGCTATTTCACTGCATCAAGGGATCACTATGCGCTCGTAAAAGAGACTACATGGGCAGGATAAAACATTTTCTTAAGGCTATTGACCATACAACAGATAACATGCCCATAGACGCGCGATTGTATTTTTATATTGGTAGCTCGTATATCTCCCTTGGTAAACCTTTCAAGGCTATGGTGTACCTAGAGTATTCAAAAATGTTAGACCGCAACAATACCAGCAGATATGCAAACCACACGAATATAAACATTGCACTTGCCTGCATGTGTACAGGCGCGTATAAGAAGGCTGAAAAATTATTAACGGAGTCATTAATATATGCAGAAAGCATCAATAGCGAACAAAGCAAAAAGACAATATTGCTTTATTTAGGTTCGTTATATAACACTACAAAGCAATATGAAAAAAGCATAAGTTTCTTTGACCAAGCCATCGCATATGCAAACAATGACAGGAGGGCGGTCGTCTCCATTTTATGCTTAAAGGCTAATAGCCTGTGCAAGCTAAAAAAAATAAATGAATTCCATGCTGTGCTGGCACAAGCAAGAAAATCGGCTAATGGCGATGAGCACTATGCCATTATGATTGAGACGGAAAGTCATTGCATGACCCTTGATAACAGTGACTCCTTACATTATTTAGAAAACATAGCTATCCCATATATGATGAAGTCTAAAGGCGTTTCTGCTCTTAATGCGATAGGAATATGCAAAGACATTGAGGCACACTACCTAAAAAAGCGCTCAAAAATGAAGGCCCTTACAATGGCCGCCACAATGCGGGATATATATGAAGAGGCGTTTTTTTGGGATGATGATTTAGAATAAACAAATGGCCCATTATCCGGTTTAGATACTTTGGGACAAAGCGATCCTTCGTTTTTTTGGAACAAAAATATGAATCTCCCGTTTTATTGGTCGCAAAGGTATCCGGTATGCGAATTCCACTTACCCAATCAGGGCCCGTATTGGGCAAGCGGATATCAACCATACTATTATCAACACATAAAACCAGTTGTACAAATTAGAGAGGTGTTTAAAATGAAAAAACTAATATGTCTTGCTACAATACTAATCATAGTGCTTGTACTATCTGCCTGTAGCAACAACCCGGCGCCGCTAATTGCACCGCCGCCGGACGCGTCACCCGACGGAGTAGGCGTTGAACATGTCCCCGGCGAAGACATCAGCGACGATTCGGAGTACGAACCTGATTATGATTACAACGGCGAATACGACTTCGGCTTCGACGATGGCTTCGACCCATGGGCAGACGTACCCATATTTGGTTCATGGACAGGGGAAGTTGTAGAAATAAGCGTTGAGTACAGCTACCCGCCAACCTACACTTTCCTCTTGCAAAGCGAAAGTGGAAGTGTCAACTTCATAGCCGATTTTAACACCTTTACTTTGGGCGAAACCCCGGAGGTAGGAGACACGATAACCGGGTTTTACTTGCTGGCCGGTATGCCAATGGCACTTATTTACCCACCACAGTTTAATGTTTCGGCAATCGTTAACGGCGAATTTGACAATATACACGTAGACCGGTTTGACGATGAGCTGGTAAGCTATGATGGCAATCTAAGGCTCAACATCGGCGACGAAACAGAAATTATTTTGCAAGACGGCGAACCATTCGAATGCGAACTTGCCCACCGTAAGCTTGTGGTTGTATATGATATTTCCACAAGAAGCATCCCCGCAATGACGACACCAAGCCGGATTATAGTACTGTTTGAACACGCCGTAACCGGCCCCGCATTCTTCTGAAGATAGTATATTAAGCGCAGGTTGCGCCTTAGGATAGGGTTGATTTGTTAAGAAATTGTTAGATTTTTCTTAGCATTTCAACCCTTTTGTTTTTCCAAACAGGGATATATAATTAACCCCAGCGTACGACACGGAGGTATATTAATATGTCTTATGAGACAACAGCCAACAATCCCGGTAAAGGGAGTTTATATAAGAACAGTCCTAAAAACGCTATATCAAGAAGAACTTGGCGCGTTTTCATAAAATCTTTTCTAATCACAACCGTTTCATCTTTAGTCATAGCCGTGTTGGTCATAACAGCGTGGAATAGAACCGTTGCGCCACCGACGCCACCGCCAATGGCACAAGTGCCGGTCTCCCCTGTAGAGCGCCCGCCAAACCCAAATACCGAACCCACTAACAATTATCAGGAAGAAGAGCCGGAACCGGAATATATCTGGCCGGCACCGGAAAGATTTACAGATGATGACCGGCGTGAGATGTTTTGGACTTTCTTAATCGTGGGCCTTAACGAGGGCAGAAATGCAAATACGGTAATGGTAGCTTCTTATTGCGGCATAACCAGGGAGGCTAGTCTCATCAGTATACCCCGCGATGTGGCCATAAACGCAAACCGACGCGGCCACGCACAAAAGCTGGCCTCTTCTTACTTAGCGGGTGCCGGCCAAGGGCGCGGCAGAGCCGGAGGCATTGCGCAGGTGCAAAGGGATGTTATGAATGTTATAGGGTTTATCCCCGACTACTATGTTGTATTCGATTATGATACATTTTTTACGATAATCGATGCCATTGGCGGCATTGAGATTTATGTCCCAATACGTATGCGCTACACAGATCCTTATCAGGATTTGTTTATTGATTTGCACCCGGGCTTGCAACATATGGACAGCGCAACGGCGTTAGAGTTTGCGCGGTTCAGACAGGGTGACGACGGATTCCCAAGTATGCCGGGTGGCGATATAGGCCGCACCAGGAACCAGCAGGTGGTTATAAATGCGGTCATAAGCAGTTTGCTTACCCCAGCAAGCATCTTAAGAATCCCCGAGTTTGTGAATATCTTTAATGAAAGTGTGTACACAAATTTAACCTTTAGGGATATGATGTTTTTCGCGTTGGAGCTTAATCATGTAAGGGGAACAGACGCGCTAACTACCGATACATTTGTCCCTGTCCATTCCGGCGGCAGGCTTAATTACTATCTCGAGTTTTTAAGTCCGGCATCTGTTCTTGAGATTGTAAACAGTACAATTAACCCATTTTATGAGGATATTGAGTTGCGAGACTTAAATATTATTCGTGGCTAAAACGGCGGCGTATACTCCACATCGTGGAATATATCCGTAAACCTATACCCCAGCCTGTAGTCTTTAGGCGCTATGTCCCAGGTTAGATGCAAGCTGTCAGCTACAGTGAAAACTGTCCCCTTGTGCCATTTATTTTGAGTGGCGCTTCTGTCAAAATCCCATTCCAATGCGTACAGCGCAATTTTGTCGCCGGGCTCTACCGGGTCATAGCCTTTTTGTATTACGCGGCCGTCATTATAGCGTATGCCTTTTATATGGCCTTGTGGGCTTAGCCGGTTGAATGCGATGATTATATCCCCCGCCCTGCCGTTTATTTCCGCGGGCACCGCGTAGAAGCGGGTACGGTTGGTTTGGGCAATAGGATATAGGCTCGCCGGCTGGCCGTTTATACTTGGCCACAGCAGGTCGTTGGCAGGAGTGTCTGTTTGTAACAATCCGGCCATACGATATCGGTTTTGAGTAAGGGGTTGCCAAAGCACCAACTCTGACCGCACGGGATGCTCGTTTTGCCGTTCCGCTTTGTTTACGTTTACCAGCCCGTGGAAGAAGTGGTGCAGGTATTCCGTATAGCCTTCATCCATGTCCAAATCCGAATAGGCCCTTAGAGAGTCTATGCCTTCGGATTTTCCGCCATAGATATAAAAGGTTGCCAGCCCGTACACATCTATATCGGAGTTGTGGCGATGGTAAACCACGCATCTGTCAAGGGCCCGTAGCACCGCTTTCGCGTTGCGTGGGAAAAGATCCATAAGCATTACAGCCATATCCCCTATATCTACCATGTCGGAATAATTATCTCTGGGACTGCCCTCGCCAAAGGTCCTGGTCACACCGCGTCTTATTGCCAGGTCGTTAAAAGTCGGATCCTTTGCTGACTTCATAACGGCTGTACCTTGGGACATCAGCCGTCCCATTTCTGACATAACGGGTTTTACTCTTGCCAAATCTATTACACTTAGGTTTAAGATTTCGTCGCTGTCCGGGCCGTAGAAATCCATGAAGGTGTCTACTATGACTTTCCCCAGCTCAAAGCCGCTCATCTGCGGGTTGTGGTTAAGCGCCCGCAAAAATACATAGTCCCAGCCGTCTCCCGGCTCTAAGTCCTCGGACGCTATCAGTACGTGAGCATAATCCGTCGCTATTATTGCCATTTCTATTGTGGCCATCAGACAGGCGTCAAAGCCCAGGAATTCTAATTTATTTCTCCTTAGGCCGGCTTCTTCAAAGGCCAGTTGCATATCCGGTAAGGTTAGGCTGGCGTCGTTAAATTTCTCGTCATGGCCAAAGCCGGCTATTGAGCCGCCGCCGTGGTCCCACATTATCAGTCCAAATTTCTCTGCCGGGTAGTTTTCCAGGCCAAAGCTTATGAAGTCCCTCAACGTCGATGATTCACCCATGCTTATGTTGCCCATGCTGGTAATCTCGTTAAGCCAGCCGTCGGCCATTTCCCATATTACGCACTCGGTTGCCGGGATTGCGTCGTTTTGCCAGCGCTTTGTGCCGCCGGTTAGGATTACCACGTTGGCGTTACGGGAGTCCAGGCCCGAGTCCAGCATTTCTACCAGGTCGGTTGTTGCGGCCCCAAAGTCACTCTCCAGGTCAGAGCCGTTCATGTATATCATTATTGTGTAGGGCTTGATAGCGGGGCGGGACATTGCGGATGTACATATTGTTACAAACAGCGCGGCGGTTATTAGCAGGGATAGTTTTCTTATGTGATGCATGTTTTCACGCTCCGTTTTCTTTGAAAATTTTTGGCTTATGCGTTTTCAAATTAAACAGCCCGTCGTTGCGAGCAAAGCGAAGCAATCCAGAAGCACACGCTATGCGTATTCCAAGCAAAAACATCTCTTCAAGCTTCCCCGGAAACCGCCTAAAAGCACGGCGTTTTCCGTCTCGCCTTCAGAGTGTTTTACTAGAAATCCGTATTAACCAATGTTTTTGGTGGATTGCTTCGTCACTCCGTTCCTCGCAACGACGGGCTTTGGTTTAGATACTTTGGGCAAAGGCTTTAGTGCATTGCCGTACCGCTGGTAAGAGCCGATTTTACACTGCTTAAATCCTGTGGGTTAGCCGGGGGCGAACAAGCATAGTACCCCTTTTGCTCGGCAATTTTGTAAAGGTCGTATTGGAATTTCTCGTCGCCGTCGCGCATTTGTTGGAAGGTCTGGCGAAGGCTTGGGTTGGCGGTTTCGGTTATAAACGTGGCATAGCCAGTTAGGCTGGACTTTACGCCGCTTAGCACGTCCAGCACGATATCTTTTTCTTTCATGATATTTCTCTCCTCTCGTTAATAAACATCGTACAACTACAGCATTTGAATCAGGTTGTTGGCCGCTTGTGTGGCTTTTGTAGACGCCTGTGAAAACATCTGCTTGATTTGCGGATCCTGCACTTGGTTTGAGTATTCGCTAAGCTTGCCGGCCACGGTTTGATGGCCTAGTACTACCTCGCGAATCCAATTGAGTTCTGACTGTTTAAGTCCCGGCATGATTTTTGCCCCTTTCTGGATGGATTTACATATAGTTTTGCTTCAAATTCAAAAAATTATGCAGGCAATATCCAAAGGCATAAACTTAATCAAATTCACATATATTTTCCCGATACAATAAGTCGGTTATACGACCGGAAGGGCGGGGCCAACATGCGCGAAAAGATGACAGACCTATTATCCCTGCCAAAGGAGATTGCCCTAAACCTGCCGCTGATATTGGCCACTGGCCGGGGCGAGATAAACATAGAAAACTATAAAAACCTAGTTGAGTTTACAGACACTAAAATCCGGATAAACACCGCCGCCGGGACGCTATCAATCGAGGGTGAGAAACTAAATCTCAAGCAGATAACCACCGAGCACATATTAATAACCGGTAAAATAGAAAAGATGAGTTGGTAGGTACAGGATATGTTACTTAACTTGTGGCAGTTTTCAAAAGGATATGTACGGCTCAAAATTACAGGCTTTTCGGTGGAGCGGTTCCTCAACATGGCCGCATACCGCGGCGTGTACTTGTGGGATGTAGAGCGCACCCCGGAAGGCGTCCACGCGAATGTGACAATTCAAGGGTTTAAGCGCCTTAAGGGCTGTGCCCGCAAAACAAAATGCCGCACAAAAATAATAGGCAAAAACGGCCTGCCCTTTATCGCCTTCAGGTACCGCAAGCGGAAGCTCCTGCTGGGCGGGGTCGCGTTTTTTGCGATTATGATGTACGTGCTTTCGTCTTTTATATGGCATATAGAAATTATAGGCGGCGAGGATGTGTCTCATGCCGCTATTTTTACGTTTTTGGAGGAACATGGCCTTAGCACCGGGACATTTAAATTTACATTAGACGCGAGGAGCTTGCAACGGGAACTGCTTAACCATTTTGACGAGTTAAGCTGGGCAGACATACATACAAGAGGCACACGCACTACCGTAATGGTAGCCCAGGCAATACCCCCCCAGCCCATAATAGACCGGCATACCCCAGCCCATGTTGTAGCCACACAGGACGGCCTAATAACCGGGATTGCCACATCGCAAGGGGCCCCCCTTGTGCGCCAAAATGATGTTGTACGGGCAGGCGAGATGCTGGTTAGCGGTATTTTAGAGTTAGGTGTTGACACGGGAATGCCAAGCACCGTATATGTACACGCCTACGCGGAAGTTTGGGCAAGGCGATATCATTCAATTGAGTTTACTGTACCGCTGGCCTATGCCCACAAAGTATACACCGGGCGCGCCGCCAACCGCCGGTCCTTGCAGTTGCTGTTTGCGGGCAACATGCGCATTGGCTTACCCAGGAGTGTCCCATTCGAGTCCTATGACCGCGTAACAACACGCCGCCACCCAGGGGTAGGCGGTGATTATCCGTTGCCTTTTATCCTAATAACAGACCGCTATACAGAGTTTACATGGGAAACCCGCATCCGCACGGTAGAAGAAGCGACGGAACTGGCCGAGCGTATGCTTACCAATAGGGTTATGCGGGAGTTTGATTTTGGTATAGATATCATTGACAGGTATGTGGAATTATCCCAAACCCCGGAAGCGCTGGTGGTAACGGCGCGTATCACCACGCATGAGCGGATAGACAGGCAGGTGCCTATTAACGGGGTGCCAATTGAAACGGGGCCACCTACCCCGTAAAAGTTATATTTATTCTACTCCTCCAACAGCGCCCGCGCAAACATATCCGCGTCAAAGGGTTGTAGGTCGTCTATCCCCTCACCTACCGTGATAAACCTCACCGGGATATCCAGCTCATTTTTGATTGCCACAACTATGCCGCCCTTGGTTGTACCGTCAAGCTTTGTGAGAATAATACCAGTGATATCCGCTACTTCTTTAAACAGCTTGGCTTGTTGCAATGCGTTTTGGCCTGTGGTGGCGTCCAATATAAGCAACACTTCTTTATGCGCCTCCGGGTACTGAGTCGAAATTATGCGGTTAATCTTCCTGAGTTCTTCCATCAAGTTTTTCTTGTTATGCAGGCGGCCGGCGGTGTCGCATATTAGCAAGTCTGTCTTACGGGCCTTTGCCGCCGCCGTCGCGTCAAATACAACAGCCGCCGGGTCCGAGCCCTCGGCCTGGCGTATCATGGTTACACCCGCGCGGTCGCACCATACGCCCAGCTGGTCTATTGCCGCCGCGCGGAAGGTGTCTGCCGCCGCTACCAAAATGGATTTGCCTTCGGATTTGTACCATTTTGTTAATTTACCTACTGTGGTGGTTTTACCGGCGCCGTTTACGCCAATAATTAAAAATACCGCCGGTGTTGTAAACTCGAAGGGTTTGTTATTTGCAGTAAGGGCCGCGGCAATTTCCTCAGACAGCATGGCCCTAACTTGGTCTGGCTCGCTTACTCTTTCCGACTTTACTCTTTCGCGTAGCCTGTCCAATATGGCGAGGGATGTTTCCACACCCATGTCCGCCATGATAAGCGCCTCTTCCAGCTCTTCGAATAACTCCTCATCCACGATGCTAAAGGCCGAAAACACCTGTCCAACGCCTGTGAGAATACTATCCCGCGTCTTGGAAAGGCCCGATTTAATGCGCGAAAATAACCCTGTTTTTTGTTCTTCCACTTACGTCACTCCTTTTTAATGGGGGCTCTGCCCCCAAATTAATGGGGGCTCTGCCCCCAAATCAATGGGGGCTCTGCCCCCAAACCCCCGCCGCGTAGGCGGGCAAAGCCCGACTACGCTTCCTCCGCTTCGCTACGGGGCCGCGCCGTTTGCGCGGCTTTATTGCTTGGTTTAGGCTACGTACCA
>Ga0123355_10019718_pt1 | contig 10742 bp, 9 predicted proteins | sample TergutEmb28metaG_3_FD_89872 | JGI IMG/M metagenome (GOLD analysis project Ga0123355, IMG submission 89872) | Embiratermes neotenicus P1 segment gut microbial communities from Petit-Saut dam, French Guiana - Emb289 P1 | ecosystem: Host-associated > Arthropoda: Insects > Digestive system > Gut ...
ATACATCGAAATGTATTACAACAGACGCCGTAGACATTCGGCAATCGGATATGCTACACCTTTAGCATTAACAAATAATTTAGCGGCTTAATTCACTGTCCAAAAAATCGGGGGAACTCCAGTACTTATGACCGCTATTTTTTTTAAACTGTTGGGTAAATACTCTACTTATACATATTATGCTAATGGTGCTTTTTTTGATAGGTTGGTTTTTTCAGATAGGTCAGATCGAAAATTTAATGAGTTTTTAAATAAGTATATTATAGAGGAAGAAATTACAGGTTATTATAAAAAAAACAGCTTCGTAACAGAGTACAATGATTACCTTTTTATTTTTCTTGATAGGAGTGGAACAAGATTTACAAGAGAGCAAAAAGAGTCTTTGCTTTTTTATTATACGAGGTTTGCACAATATGATTCGCCCTCCGAATTTTTAGATAGCGAAGTTAATACCAAGAAAAATTTTGGTTCATGGCCTTCTAGCTTTTTTATTATGAAGAACACTAACGATAACCTGATTGAAATGAATAAAAACAAAAATAAATATAATGATTTTTTCGAAAGTAAAGAATTTGAATTATTATCTAGTGTTCTACCTGATCCACGGTATATATACCCAAAAGATAAAAATGGCCATAACTAAATGAATAATGCATTGAACTATATTTGTTTATCAGAGTGTGTACAAACATAGTGATTAGTAGTAAGCCCCAATGCGTGTTCTAAGCCTTTGGAACACGCCCGCCACGTCCGTTTTTACACGCTTGTATTCAAAGGGCAGCGCCAGCACTGCTGAGGCCGCGGAAAAGTAGATGTAGGCGGGAATAACCAGCCACAGTACCGGCCAGTAAAAGACCGCCCCCGCGTTTGGGCCTATGGGCACTGTCAGAAAGAAATTGGGCGTCAGGGCGGTAAAGAGTGTGCCCAGAAACGCTACATCCGGCAGCGGCCCAAAGATAAGGGCGCTGTTGCGGACTTCGTTAGAAAATAAATGCCCTATATGCACGAATCCAGCGCCTGTTAGAATAATTTCATTTACAAGAATGACGCACAGGACGGCATACGCCAAAAGGGGAGCCTTTGGTATCCGCCTGTAATCAAGGGTATGCACCTTTAACAACACCATAAGCAGGGGCGTAACCCACAAAAGAATGTGGGAGATATAAAACCGCATGACTTCAAACTCGAAAGGATTACGGCCTAGCGCGTCAATAGGAATAATGACAGCTCCAAGCCCGCTCATTATACCCATGTAAAACATATAATCCCGCAGGATATTTTTTTTGGAAAGAAAAAACCAGGGGAAAAGCAAAACGCTTACGGCGCAAATATTCTGGGGCGTAACGGTCATTATCGCGCGCGGCATCCATACCTGATGGCAGGCGGAAGCAAGCCGCAGAAAATGCAAAAGAAAATTGAAAAAAAGAATGCCGAATACCACCGCATTGGAAGTCTTTTCGCTTCTGTTGCGCAGCAAAAAATACAGGCCAAGCAACAGCCCCAAAGAAAAGGCCAAGTATAAAAAATAAAAAAAATTAAAGTATTCGACCGTCATCTTTTTGTGAACTATTTTGGCTTACTGTCGCCAAACTGGTTAATCATCATGGCAGGCTGATGCGTGGCATCCAGCGTGTCCCGCCAAAGACTGCTTTCCGGATCAACATGGTTGCGCTGGGAAATAACAGCTTTTATCGGCAGGTGGACAAACTCGTTGTTTACAAGGCCGATGATAAGATTGGTTTTCCCCGCCATAGCCGCATGGGCTGCGGCATTCCCCAAACGCTCACAGTAAATTGAATCGCTAGGGTTCGCCGGAGCGGAACGGATGGCATAACTGGGATCGATGTACTTCAAGTTAATCTCGATGTGCTTTTCTTCAAAATACTTGATTATCCTGTCCCGCAGATATGTTCCAACATCTACCAGTTTAAGGTTTCCGCTCGCGTCCAGCTTTTTATCCGTAATAAGCTGTTCCTGCATGGCTCCTTCGGCAACAACGATAACCGCGTGCTTGCGGCTTAGCATCCGCTGCTCCAGATGATGAAGAAAGCCGTTGTACCCTTCCAGATTAAAGGGCACTTCGGGGATAAGAACAAAATTCACCTCGTGGCTGGCAAGGGCGGTATGCGCCGCGATAAAGCCGGATTCCCGCCCCATTACCTTGACAAGACCAATGCCGTTAATGGCCGAATGAGCCTCCATGTGAGCTGCCGCAACAACTTCCACCGCCTTGTCAACAGCGGTATCAAAGCCAAAAGATTTCTGGATCAGGGAAAAATCGTTGTCCACTGTTTTGGGAATTCCCACCAAGGCAACCTTGAGCCTGCGTTTGTTGATTTCCTCGGCAATGTCCAGTGTGCCGCGCTGGGTTCCATCCCCGCCAATGGTAAAAAGCATATTCAGGTTAAGCTGCTCTATGGAATCTACGATTTTGGTTACCTCTTTGCCGCCGCCCCGCGAACTGCCAAGGAAAGAGCCCCCAAGTTTGTGAATGTCGTCCACAACATTCGGGCTTAAAGGTTTAACGCCAAACTGATACTCAGGCAAAAAGCCCTTGTAGCCATATTGAATGCCGGAAATTCTGCGTACTCCGTAGCGGTGCCAAAGACAGCGCACGACGGCACGGATTACGTCATTAAGCCCGGGGCAAAGTCCGCCGCAGGTTACCACGCCCGCGTGTACATTGGCGGGGGAGAAATAGATAACCTCCCTTGGCCCGGCACATTCCAGCGCTTGATTTTTTTTGACAGGCGGCTGGGGGCCCGGTTTAACATCAACGCCGAAACGGACAAACTCGTTATCGGTTACATAATTGGCAAGCTTTTCCCCCCGGATGGTAGACATGGCAATAGGCGACTTGGTGTTACGCTTGCCTAAATCTTCAATAGTAAAATCATAGTTCGCGCGCATAGAATTCCCCTGTTTTTCGGCTTTTTTCACTTACGTTAAAGTATACAACACGGGGCGCTTATCAGCAACTAAGTTGATTTCCTGCCCGCAAGCCTCTTTACCCGCTCGGCTATTGCCCCGGCGCAAAGGCCGTAGGCGGCAAGGAGTTCGTCGTAGCCGCCCGTTTCGGTAAAGGTGTCCTCGATGCCTATGGCGTCATAGGCGAAGGAAAGGCCCGCAAGGTTAAGTTTTTCCAGACAAGCGCTCCCGAAACCGCCTGAGATGTTGTGCTCTTCCACGGTAACAAGGCGTCCGGTTTTCTGTACCGATGCCGCAAGGCCCGTGCCGCCGCAGGGTTTTACAAAGGGCACGGAGAGTACCTCCGCGTCAATGCCGTCTTTGGCAAGCAGGGCGGCGGCCTCGACGCACATACTGGCGGTAATGCCGTTAGCGGCAATAGTTACTCCGGCTCCCTCCTTCAGCTTGACCGGCTCGCCACTGGCAAAGTTTTTCGCTTCGGGAAGGTCTGGCATATAATTCCGGTTAAGCCGTATGTAAACCGGGTTTTGCCGTGTAAGCGCGTATTCCAAAGCCTGACACGCCTGACTGTTGTCGGCGGGAACAATGACTTCCATGTTCGGCATGGCCCGCATAATGGCGATGTCGGTAATGGCCTGATGGCTTGCCCCGTCAAAGGAGTCGCTTAAACCGCCATACGCCCCGGCAAGGACAACGGGGAGTTTGTTGTAGCACAAATCATTGCGGATTTGGTCGGTGCATTTCAGGGCCATAAAAATAGCGAAGGCGTTAATTACCGGATGTATACCTGCCGAGGCAAGACCCGCCGCCACCCCGGCCATATTGGCTTCCGCAACGCCGCAGTTAAAAAAGCGATCCGGAAATTCTTTGGCGAAATAACTGGACTTTGTGCTGCCTGAAACATCAGCGTCCAGCACAACCAGATTCTTGTTGGTCTTTCCCAACTCCGCGGTTTTTTGCCCAAAGGCATCTCTCATGGTAAGGCTCATAAAGCGGCCTCCTTTTTTTCCATATCCGCCGCAAGCTCCGGGCGGCCTTTTTGGTAGCTGTCGCCGTCAATGGGAGCGCCGTGCCATGCGCTTTTTCCTTCCATAAACGACACTCCCTTGCCCTTGACGGTGTTGTAAATTACCGCCTTGGGCCAGACATCATCGCTGTCAAGCCACGCAAAGGAATCAAGAATCTCCCCCGCATTGTGGCCGTCGTAGGCCTTAGGCGCAAGATGCCAGCCGAACGCCGCGAACTTGTCCGCAAGCGGTTCAAGGGGAAGCACCTCTTCGGAAGGCCCGTCGAGCTGCACCTTGTTGTAATCTACCATAAGCACAAGGCCCTTGGGTTTGTACTTGGCGGCGAAAAGAATGGCCTCCCAGCTCTGGCCTTCGTCAAGGCAGCCTTCGCCAACCATCACGTATGTCCAGTGCTGTCTGCCCTGCAGGCGGGCCGCCAAAGCCATGCCCGCACCTGCGGATATTCCGTGCCCCAAAGCGCCCGTGGAAAAATCCACCCCCGGAGTTTTCATTGTCGGATGCCCCTGAAGTATGGAACCCATTGTCCTGAATCCGGCGAGTTCTTTGGTCGAGAAAAACCCCCGGTGCGCCAAAACCGTGTACAGGTTGATGGACGCATGGCCCTTGGACAAGATGAACCTGTCCCGGTCTTTCCACCGCGGGTCTTCCGGCTTGATGTTCAGCCTGTTAAAGTAGAGGGCGGTGGTAAGTTCTGCGGCGGAAGAAGATCCGCCCCAATGCCCGGTTTGCCGCTGATGAAGCACGTCAAACATTTCCAGCCGAAAGGCCGCCGCCATAAACGCCAGTTCCTCAGGTCTTGTTACTTTTTCTTTTTCTCCCAAAAGATTCGACAGTGTACTGCCCAAAATGTCCTCCTTCAAACTACAGTTTTAATATCACCCAAGCCGTGTCTGCGGCGGCAACAGGGGTTGTCCGGGAAGTCGGTTACTTCCCGAACAGCCTATTGCATTTTCTCCTGTTTCCTCGAAACAGTACGAAAATGCCGCAGTAAGGAAGATGTCCGAACAAGTTTTCCGAACTTTTCGGACATTCCCGCTTTTTCCACCGTATAAAAGCATACCACACCTGGGCGGCGGCGTTCCAGAGGGAAAGGGCAAGCCCCCGCCAAGAATGGCTTGACAACATAACAGTTACTACCGTACAGTAATTTCCGGGCGGGTGTTATTAGAGATTATAGTGCCGCAAACTCCCGCTGTGAGCCCACGGCGAAAGCGCTTGCCGTAAGCTCGTGTGTTTTTCGGTTTGAAAAACCTCCTATGGTTAATATATGAAAATGCCGCCTATATGCGAAGGCATTCTCTTAAAGGGAGAAAGCCGGGTGGTGTTTTTTCAGAGGGAGTTTGCGGCCTTTTTTCCGGCGGGGGATAAGTACAAATACATGCAACCTTACAGAGAATACCCCTGTCCAACATTAAAGGGGATAATACTACAGTGGAAGCAGCGAAAAGGATGATAGACAGATTTGTATCCCGGACGGATTTTTCGTCCTACGAGGATTTTTGCGAGAATTTTTCAGTCAAGGTTCCGGAAAATTTCAACTTCGCTTGGGATGTGATGGAGGCGCTTGCCGCCGAAACCCCCAATAAGCGTGCCCTTGTCTGGTGCGATGAGCGGGGGGCCGAGGCTGAGTACACCTACGAAGATATCCGGCGGCATTCCAATCAGGCCGCGAATGTGTTGCGCGCCGCAGGCATCAGTAAAGGCGACCCGGTAATGCTGATTCTAAAGCGCCGGTATGAATACTGGCCCGTGCTTCTGGCCCTTCACAAGCTGGGGGCGGTCGCCATCCCCGCTACCCACCTTCTAACCACGAAGGACATCGTCTACCGCATCAAGGCGGCGGATATTGTGTCCATCGTCTGTGTGGATGACCCCGAACTCATGGCTAAGGTAGAAGAATCGGAGCAGACGATACGGCAGGAGGCCGGGGACTGCAGCCTGCGTCATAAAGCCTTTGTGCGCTCAGTCCATACCCCGTCGGCTGACAACCCTGCGGAAAAGGCGCAGGCCCTTTTTGCGCAAACCGCGGGGGCCTTGAGCCTTGGCGCGTTTGCCAGCGCTGTTCCGTGGGCCGATTTTAACGCGCTTTCGGCGCAGGCTCCGGATAGCCTTCAGCGTCCACCCAATGTCAACACGAACAGCGACAGTATGCTTCTGTATTTCACCTCTGGAACCACCGGTATGCCCAAAATGGTCAGCCACAACTGGGTGTATCCCTTGGGGCATATCGTTACGGCCCTTTACTGGCAGCGGGTACAGGACGGCGGCCTTCATTATACCGTGGCTGACACAGGCTGGGCCAAGGCCGCTTGGGGCAAAATCTACGGGCAATGGATATGCGGCACGGCAGTGTTTGTCTACGACTACGACCGTTTCGCCCCGTCCGCCATGCTGGACGTAATCGTCCGGCACAAAGTCAACACATTTTGCGCCCCCCCTACGCTTTACCGCTCTTTCATTAAGGAAGACCTTTCCCGCTACGATTTTTCCGCCCTTAAAAACTGCATGGCGGCAGGCGAGCCCCTGAACCCCGAAATCTACGAGAAGTTTCTGGAAGGCACGGGGCGCGACCTTAGAGAAGGCTACGGGCAGACGGAACTGACGCTTACCCTGTGCAACTTCCCTTGGCAGGAGCCCAGACCGGGATCGCTGGGCAGACCTTCGGCGGGGTACGATGTTGACCTATTGAAAGAGGATGGATCCTCCTGCGAAACGGGCGAGGAAGGGCAGATTGTTATACGCACAGACAGGCGAAAACCCGTAGGCATGTTCGACGGCTACTACCGGGACCAGGAGCTTACCCAGAGCGTCTGGCACGATGGCGCGTACTACACCGGGGACATTGCCCGCAGGGACGAGGACGGCTACTTCTGGTTTGTGGGCCGCTCTGACGATGTGATAAAGAGTTCCGGTTACCGCATCGGCCCCTTCGAGGTTGAAAGCGCCCTGCAGGAGCATCCTTCGGTGCTGGAATGCGCGGTTACCGGAGTGCCCGATGCCGACCGTGGCATGGCAGTCAAAGCCACAGTGATTCTGGCCAAAGGCTGGGAGGCATCGGAAGAACTCAAAGTGGAACTCCAGAACCACGTCAAAAAAACCACCGCCCCCTACAAGTACCCCAGAATCGTGGAGTTCGTGTCTGAACTGCCCAAGACGATCAGCGGGAAGATACGCCGGGTGCAGATACGGGCAGGGGACGGGGCGTAGTGCATCCCCCCGCCGCGCATTAGGCCAGAGGCTCATGCACGGCGGGGGGCAGCGTATTGACATATCCGCAAGGGCGGCGATACAGTGGTGCGAAGGAGCATATGCCCAAATACGTGCTGGCCCTGGATCAGGGCACTACCAGTTCCCGCGCAATTCTCTTTGACCGCAGCCAGAATATTACCGGCGTGGAACAAAGGGAGTTCCTCCAAGTGTATCCGCGAGAGGGATGGGTCGAGCATGACCCGATGGAAATTTACTCCTCCCAATACGCCGTGATGATGGAGCTTTTGGCCAAGCGTGACATTTCCCCCGCGGACATAGCGGCAATAGGCATCACGAACCAGCGGGAAACCACGGTGGTGTGGGACAAAAAAACAGGGCGACCCGTGTACAACGCCATTGTGTGGCAATGCAGAAGAACTTCCGGCATTGTGGACGGCCTGGTAAAAAAGCAAGGCATGGCGGATCACATAAAAAAGACCACCGGCCTTGTGCCGGACGCGTACTTTTCGGGAACCAAAATCAAGTGGATTCTGGATCACGTAAGCGGGGCGCGGGAGCGGGCCGGAAAAGGGGAACTGTTGTTCGGCACGGTAGATACATGGCTCATGTGGAAGCTGTCAGACGGCGCGATTCACGCCACGGATTACACTAACGCGAGCCGCACCATGATGTTCGACATTCACGCGCTCGACTGGGACGACACGCTTCTTCAAGCTTTGGGCATCCCCCGCAAGATGCTTCCGGCGGTATATCCGTCAGGCCACCGTTATGGCTTCGCCAGTATTCAGGGGACAAAGATACCCATTGCCGCCGCCGCGGGGGATCAACAGGCGGCGCTTTTCGGGCAATGCTGCTTCAACAAGGGTGAGGCGAAGAACACATATGGGACAGGCTGCTTTCTTCTTATGAATACGGGCAGCGAGCCCTGCGAAAGCCGCAACGGGCTTATAACGACCATCGCCGCCGGGCTGGACAGCGCCGTTCAGTACGCCCTTGAAGGAAGCGTTTTTGTGGCGGGGGCCGTAATCCAGTGGCTGCGGGACGAGATGCGCCTTTTTCCGGAAAGCGCCGATTCGGAATACTACGCCAGCAAACTAAGCGATACCGGCGGGGTATACATGGTTCCCGCATTCACGGGCCTTGGCGCTCCCTACTGGGATATGTACGCCAGGGGCTGCATCGTGGGCATTACCCGTGGAACCAAGCGCAGCCACATTATCCGGGCGGCGCAGGAATCTATCGCTTATCAGAGCATGGACCTTGTACGGGCGATGGAAAAAGACACGGGGACAAAGATTTCGGAACTCAAAGTGGACGGAGGGGCAAGCAAAAACAATTTCCTTATGCAGTTTCAGGCGGACATAACCGGGGCCGTTATGCGCCGTCCGGTAATCCGGGAAACCACCGCCATGGGAGCGGCTTTTCTGGCGGGCATTACCTCAGGCTTTTGGCAGGGCCCTGACGAAGTCCGTGACAAGTGGCAGTGCGGCACGGTGTTCGCCCCGGACATGGACGGAGAGCGCCGGACGGAACTGATCGCCGGCTGGCACAAAGCTGTGGGCCGCAGCCGGGATTGGGCCGCCCTGTAGCCCTGCGAGGAAGCTTGCGCCAAGCCGCACATGAGCCAATATTCCCGCCCAAAGCCCCGGCAGGGGAGGATATACGGTTTAAGAAGCCGCCTAGGGAACCCGCTACGGAGCCACGGTCTCCTACGCTAAAGAGCCTAGGCGAATGGCTTCTTAAACCGTATATCCTCCCCTGCCGGGCATTAGGCTAGAGGCTCATGCACGGCGGGGGGCATTGCTGGAGGGGAAGAGGGCATGAGTCGTCCACGGCTGTCCGGGGAAGGCCGCCCGAAGCGGGGGGCTCCGCAGAACACCAGCTCAAACTCCGTTGCGCTATTACCCGTTGCTCGACTGCTTTTCCGCTTTCAGCAAAAGGAAAAATAACTGAATCGTGCCAATCCCGTGGAAAATCAACATGAACGGCACTATAAAGGCTACAATTCCGGCAGACAAAATAGGGTTAAACAACAAGGCAAAACCTGAAAGCGAAGTCAGTATGCCAATAACTAAGGCCCCTGTCCTCATTTTTGATCCTTCAGGTTTTCTGGATACAGAATCAACAATTCTTGTTATTCCCGATGCCATAACCCATACGGCAAAGATAAAGGGCAAGATTATGGCTATCGCGTATATGCCCCTGCCAAACATTACCCAAATGCCGAATAAGGTAGATAATATACCGCTTGCCAGCAACATTCCGGAACGACTGCTCTTTTCCGCGCCAGCGAAAGAAACAATTTCCGATATGCCGGAAACCAGCATTGCAATGCCGAAGAAAATTGCCAGCACTACTATGCCAGCAATAGGCGTAAAGATTGTGGCAACGCCCAGCGCAATAATGCCAAGTCCGGCTGCGGGCAATAGCCATTTGAAAGCTTTCCTCATAAAATCCCCCCTTGCTTTAGTTCACCCTTACCAGTTCCAGTGTCTGGAAAACTTCCGGCGGAATTTGTTCTTTTAGCACGATAAAAATTCCATCGAGTTCTCCACTGTCATCAAACGACAGAGATTGAAGCAGATTTGTGTGAATAATGCCGGGGTGCAGCGTCCACATTCCTCCAAGAAGCGGATCGATAATGAGCCAGCCGAGGAACCCGCCAAGCAAAAGATTTCCCGCCAGATACCAGCCGGCATTTAAGCCGGGGGTCAGTTGAAACACTTGTCCCTCAAATCCCTCTCTGGTTATTTCAACACGGTATGTCGCCCCGCGGAAATAGCCATCGCCCCTTCTTAAACTTGCAAGAGTGGGGGTGGTCGAACTCCATACAACCATGTTGTGCCTGTCATAAATGACGATATTAGCGTTACTGGGCAAACTCGAAATTCTAATGTACTGAGTTGTTCCGCTTATTATTGAAGCGCAACTGGCAAAACTGACCATCAAAACTACCGGCAGGATAACCAACCTTTTCATAAAACACTCCTTCTGCGACCCCGCCTTCCTTTAGGCGGGTAATGACGTGACTAACTATCCGCCCTTACGGGCAGACATACCCCAACGGGGTACAATAAAAGGCCGCCTTAAGATTTTTCTTTGGTTTTGGCCTGTTATTCCGGGGAAAAAAGAGAGCTTCCCGTGGATAATGCCTGACTGGGGTGTGAGTGGGAAAAATGGGTAAATTTTTTTAGAGAGATCGAGTGAGTCTTATGTGTGTGTGTTAATGGAAGAAAACATGCCAATTTAGGCGAATTCGGGCAAAAATCGCTCAAATTCGGGAAATAGCTCTGGCTGTTGGCAGTTACACCACACATCATGGGGCAATGCTAGCACGGTAATGCAGGTCGTGTCAAGCCTCTACGGAGGCTTGGCGTGGGTTTTTTCCAGAAATGCCGGGCGCAGATGTTCTGCGGAGCCCCCCAATAATGCCCCGCCGCGCGTGAGCCACCAGTACAATGCCCGGCAGGGGAGGATATACGGTTTAAGAAGCCATTTGCCCAGGCTCTTTAGCGTAGGAGACCGTGGCTCCGGAGCGGGTTCCCTGGGCGGGATTCTTAAACCGTATATCCTCCC
>Ga0123355_10019719_pt1 | contig 10742 bp, 5 predicted proteins | sample TergutEmb28metaG_3_FD_89872 | JGI IMG/M metagenome (GOLD analysis project Ga0123355, IMG submission 89872) | Embiratermes neotenicus P1 segment gut microbial communities from Petit-Saut dam, French Guiana - Emb289 P1 | ecosystem: Host-associated > Arthropoda: Insects > Digestive system > Gut ...
CTGAATATTTTAAACACGGTATATACTCTCCGTTTTTTCTCTTCAAAATGCAGTTTGTTTCATAATTCTAACATATTTGGTTCCTGTTTTATTCACATTTTATATACAGTGTGTGCTAAAATTTAAAAAAAATAATTCCGGCGTCAAAAGGTTAAAACATTTGTTTAAAGATTTAAAACACCGCACTGTAAGAGTATCATAAATGTTCATCACACTGCTTATTAAAATTCAATCTAATACAATATTTCATATCAAGAACACAGGAAGCCGGCAGTTACCACTGCAACAAGTGACGTAATGCTGCACCGTTCAAAAGCTATACGTATACTTAAGAAAAGTCTTTTTCTACTGCCATATGATTGTCCCGCTTAGATTGACCTACCTTTCCCCATATTTATTGAGTCATAATCTTACTTTGGGTCAGTTAACAACATAAACACGTTTCTCTGAAATTTCAAAACAACATAAAAAATGACAATCACAGATGTTTGCGGAGAAACTTGTATGAAATTTTTAGAAAAATAATAATACCAGGAAATCTAACCTGACCTAAAAATGACGACAAAACACAGCAACGACGTACGTACTGCGCACAACTTCAGGTCTGTTCAGTGTTGACAGACATTACTTGACGAGAGACCAAGGAAATGTTACAGTCTCTGTCTCTCTCCAGTTTGGCTGCTGGCGGTCACTTGAATTAAAGGATATAATGTCCAGAATTTATTTTTTACTGTCAATTAATTATATGGGATGTGCGCATAGCTGATTTATAGCAGTAGCGTTGAATATTTGTGGAAATTAATATCTAAATTACTAAATAATATTCCACGCCGTGCGGTAAGAGGGTATGATTTGTTATTATTCAGATTCAAGCAAGGAACGTCCGTCGTTCCCTATTATTTCAAATTATCTAGAATAAACTTCTCTATTATACACGTCACATGTTATAAACAATACTGTAATTTAAAAGTTTACTTAAAATGGAATGGAAAAAAAAATAATTTCTGGGCGTTTTTGAAAGAAGTTTCGACTGAAAATAAACTGTATTTATGAACGAACAAAATAGCAGATCAAATTGCTGCTTTCATTGAAGTGTTCGAAAAAATAATTGAAATGTGCTCTTACAGCAGTGACGCCTTCTCAGATGCAGGCACAACTGCAGTAACGGTATGCACAACACTTACAGCAGTGACGTCTTCTCAGACGCAGGTACGACTTCAGTAACGGTAGGCACAACACTCAACACTCACACTGGCACCCCACTTTACCATACAGCACCCGTGCACAAGTCACAACACCGACTAACAACAGCGCCATCACTCACTTACCACGAACTCAAGACTTCTTTCTGCCACCTCATATCCTATCGAAAATTTTCTGTTCTATGGTTTTCTATTGTCGTTTAAATATTGCCTGCACTTAACCATCGTGTCTTTTATTTCTTCACCGTAAATTTTATGACGAAACTTCATTATGATTTCGAACCGATTTTATATCAATTTAAATTTTGTCATTGAATTCGTTCTTCCATTTGTCTTACAACTAAATGTGGAATACTCCCTACAGGGTCAACACAAGTATAATAGCAGCGGAATGTCCTCGATAAAATTAAAATGAATACCAAATGTAACGAACTGAATTACTATTCTTATTATTTCCTATGTTAATTTGACGTTCAGGTGACCGTGCTTCGTGATAAATTCTTATAATAAAACCAACTAGATGCACTAATTTCTCAAATTAATTTGTGGAATAAAACTCTACATGTTTCGGGCAGTTCCTCTGTCCATCATCAGGAGTTTTTCACTTTCCATACAACAATACCTATATGACATATACCAATGCTGTGAGCACAGTGAAAAATTCCTGATGATGGACAGAGGAACTGTCCGAAACATGTAGAGTTTCATTCCAAAAATAAATTTGAGAAATTAGTGCATCTGGTTGGTTTTATTATGCCGTTCCCAGTAGCTGCGCGGTCTAAGGCGTAGGTCTGCGGCTGCTTGCCTGCTGGGATTGTGGGTTCGAATCCCACCGGCAGCATGGATGTTTGTCTATTGCGATTGTTGTGTGTTGTAGGGTAGAGGTCTCTGCGACGAGCCGATCACTAGTCAAGAGGAGTCCTAACGACTGTTGTGAGTCGTTGTGTGTGATCTAGAAACCTCAAGAATAAGGGGGCCATGGCTCGCGTTGGGTCGCAGCGCCACAGGGAAAAAGTTGGTTTTATTATAAGAATCCTATGTTAGTCTCTTTATGTGACGGAATGGTTACTCAATGAAGCACGGGCATAGCGACATATTTCTATATGGTATCAATATAAACATCTAAATGTAGGAAAATTATTCTTTAGAAGGTGACAGTTACTGAGATGGTCAAGAAATATGAAACCCGCAGGCCCGTAACAGCGTACGGAACAGCCCGCCTTTGATAGATCATTTAAAAGGTTTGTTGTACGTAGTCGAGTAGTTTACAGAATAGTTGTTCCCTGCAGTTTCCTCACAACCTTCACCACCACCACCATCACCATCACCAATCCAACAACAACAACAACAACAATTTCCTTTGACATGTTGTCATTTGCTCGTCATGACGCCACTCTCCGCATTGCAACGTCCTTGCATTTCCCCGCCACTTAATGTTTGCTGCTATTATGCATTTTCATTTTCTGTCTCGGACTCTGCCGTCACGATAATTACAGTTTATATGAAGTTCTGTCTGGCGCACTTTGTTGGTTAAAAACCAGGCAGCCTGGAACATAAAATTCAGTCTGCAATACTCTCTCTCCACTTTATTCTTTTCACTTTAAAGTTGCTTATTATTACCACTATTATTACAGGCACTATACAATTATAATTAGTATTATCATTAACATATTACGGTATTTAGTAGCTCACTGAATGACAATACACGTATTTTCCATGTACACCTATAGAGCAAGTACGCAACGTTTTTCCACATTTGATTATTCACACTGTGGTCGTTCGTGTCAAATGACACCGTCCAGTCCACGAACTTGGTTCCAGCGGTAACTCTCCTGACTTGTTCTCGGGAAGTCTCCACTTCAAGTCTCGGGTGGAATGCCGACTGTTCTGCCTGCACTGTTTCGTGTCCCCACCCCAGTACCTGACATTACGTCGCGATGGGATCATTTCACATCGTTTCGAACTGACTGTTCGCTTCTTCCAGTAATTCGTACAATATAGTCTACACTTACCACAGCGGCTGAATATAAGTCAGAATAAACAAAGAAATTAGTCAACTGACATCATACACCTGACAGATGGAAGCCAAAGTTTTGGAAACATTATTTGTAAACCTTAGTTTGGAGTTAGATGACATATCCGACAATATGTGTCTTGTGATGAGGCCACTATTCATCCCCAGGATGAACGCCAGATAATTATAACTAAAAAGAAAATAACCCAAGCATTCGGACGAATACCTTTCCTACTGACACTTCGTTCGCCACAAATCCCACATGGTACACGCCGGCCTTTCACTGCGGTGGCTCGGTCCCCTTCCTCGGCCAGTACATGTGGGATTTGTGGTGAATAAAGTAAGACTGGAAGAGGTTTATTTCCGGGTGCTTGGGTTTTCTCACGCTGTATCATTCCTCCACTGCTCCATACTCATTCTTCCACCACCGACGCTACACAAGTTTAGCGAACGGCACTGTTGTGAAATTACAAAATCAAAAAAGGCTTAAAGGTCCAGTAGAGAAGCAACTTAACTTTGTTTAGACTATATGCATAGTTAACGCTCAATATAAACAAATGTGACCTGGCGAACCAAGGAAGAGGAAATGGCGAACGGTACTCCATATCGGGAGGAACTATTACTTCTGCAGACTGGATAAAGAGGCCGTCACTTTTAGCTGTGTAGCACAAAGTCAACCATATTATCTGCCACCAACTCAGACGATTCAAAAAGAAAAGTACATGTCATAACATACAGTTAAGCCAAAAAAAGTACACAGAATAAATAGAGACACTGAAGAGGTAACTGCCGCCGGCATCGAAACTGGTTTACTGTGTCCACGTGGTATCTCACTACACAGGTAGAAATTCATGCGTCTGTAACACTGGAATGACGCGGATATTACGAAACTGAATATCGCAGTCTATCACCTATCCTATAACGACAGTCTGTTCATAGAGTCTGTTGGGTAGGCTAGATTCTAACCTAACCTAACCTAACTTAGCCTATCCTAAACTTAAATATTTGCAACAAAAAAAGTTTTCAAACAATTATCAATACGAGTCATTTTGAATTAAACAACACATGAGACTGAGCGCACTGGTGAGCGTCCAGAACAAATAGAGAACTGGAGATAAGCAGCCGCTGACAACTGCACCAGCACATATGCTTCGGGCTGGGTAATATTCGGTGTGATGCTGTCACAACATAACAAAAAGTTATATACTCAAATGTTATTATATTTTTCCAACAAATGCATACTATATATTAACAATATTTGTTTCTTAAGGCACTCCTACATGTTTCGATGTTTACACATAATCCTAAGGGAGTTTCTTATTAAGCATGTTAAAGTTACAAAATTAAGAAAGACGTACTGTTAATATATTGTGTATTTGTTGGACAAATATAGTGCAGTTCTATAAAATACACGGTATATACACCAAGAACATAAACTCAAAGTCTAGATTCTATCTTTATAAGGCACAATACCTTATTAACCCTTATCCTGCTAACGTGGAGAATATGGTGAGCTCCCAATAATGTTAGCAAATGGCAGATGGGATTTAACTCGGCGTTTAAAGGTTAATGTACAAAGCAATAGGTATAACTGCAGTTTACATATCTTCATCTTTGCATTTATGCATAGGAGACAATACGAAAGAAACGTGAAGTAACAGAAACATGACATTATTATTGCAAACGTACTGCCTGAAACCGAGAAACTGATTTAGTGGGGACTGAAATTCTGATGCTTACACTAAGTATAACTTTAGACTGTAGAAAACATTACTGTTTTTCCGCTTTAGAGTCTCAGTGACTAAATGGATATAAAGGCAACACGTCAACATCCATGAAATTGCTCAATCATTATTAACCGTGAAATTCTCCCGGAATGTGAGCCTTGAACTTTCTATTCAGAACTTGTGGCTCTCCCTTTGTCTTGTGGACCAGCACATTGTACAGTACAACTTGCTACAAAGAATCGAAAAACATTTCGTTACAAAGACTGCAATCAGACATAAAAAAATTAAAAAGTGTTCTGTAGCTACAAAATGTTGTAGTCAGCTTCGCGGTCAAGAATCTAAGACTTATCTTCACAGTGGGCTATAACAAAGAGAAATGCATTGGTCAATAGTGCTGTCATTTATTTTCTATGTTGATGAATCAATGTATATTTGGTACAATATCTTTAGAAGTTAAAGGACTAATTTATCGTAGGATCAAAATGCAGAACTCTAATAAAATAACAGTGAAAGTTTAAAAACAATTATGTCAGGAAGTAAATCAGAACCTTCAGTTGCACTACAAGTACTGGCTCACTGCAGTATTAACTTATCGTGATAGACTTTCACTATTCATTTTCACTATACCATTTGGGCAGGACAGGAGTTAATCTTAAAGTGTGACATTCTCATAGTATTTGTAGAACACACAATAATAAGAACGAAGTACGTCGACGGACTGCGTCCTTGTTATTGTGTGATAAGGAGACACTTGAACAACCGTTGCAGAAATAAAATTCTTTATTTCACAGAAAAAAAAAACAGTTAAATGATCAACAAAAAATAGCAAATACACTAATTGAACGGAAACTAAGAATAAAACAGCTGAAAAACATAAATGTTGGCAACTTCTTAAGTCTGATCAGTGTGACAGTTTTAGCTACGAATAATAGAGATGTTGACTAGATACAGAGGGGCAGACAGTGGACGAGCCCACATCATATGTATAAACTCCACGATATTTTGGTTCTGTTGTTAAATATGAATTGTGACGAAGGTGTCCAAAATATTGCCATCTTCGCCATATCTAAAAATAACACGTAAAATGAGTAACAGTTGAAATTTGTGAAGTCAAAAACACAAAGAATATTGTCTAAAAGTTTTAGAAATTTAGGTGACTAAAAACGTTACTGTAAAGTGTTTTCTTCTTTAAATGTGGTTTTTTAAAACTCCTTCCTTTAAAGTACCAAATAATGCACTTAAGTACAAATTTTCAAAAGCGCATAACCTACAAATTGACAGTTCACCGGCATATGCATGTATCTTATGCAAATGAGTCTACGGTCTATTCAAGAAAGTTCCAGCAGGCACTGTGACAGTTACTGCTGTCATTATGCAAGCCAGTAACAGATGCTAAAATAAGTCCCACCCCGTTCCAGTTACTATGTCTTTCCTGCTGACTGCCATCCTACGAGCTCCGGGCCCTAGCTGCGAACTACAAAGCGGTCTCATAGCACTAGGCTTATCGACGTCGTTCAAAAATGAACGTATTACCCCTACTAATGGTGATGCGTCTTAACGTAAATTGGCACCTTCTTCTCGACATACACAGGAACTTTGACGGGGTATGGCTTAGGGACGTGCACAGGGACGGGATATGGTTTCGGTACATGTACGTGGTGGGGGACAGGAACTGGTACCTTAACCTCCTCCTTAACGGGGTACGGCACTTTCTTTTCTACGATGAATGGAACTTTCTTCTCAACATACACAGGATAAGGCTTCGGAACTTCAACTGAATAGGGCTTCTTGACCTCAACTTGAACAGGAACCTGCACTGTGTAAGGGACCTTTTTCTCCACCGTGACGGGATAAGGTTGAGGAAGAGGATATTTTACTTTATGTGTGACGATGGTGGCCTTGACGTGGTCCTCTTGCTTGATCTCGCGTCCTTGGTGCCGGGGCAGATGCCGATGTGCGAAATGCTCTCTGTAGGTGCCCCTTTTCACCACGGTCCTGCTGTCTTCTTGTGCCAGCGATGCAGTAAGGAATGCCAAAAAATAGAAAGCCTGCGGAAAATCAGGCGATTTTCTACATTTATTAAAGAGGCTGATACAACCGGGTATATAAAAATGACATACCTGATATTACTCAACATGTTTTTGCAGTCCCTAATCCGAAAAAAGAATATCATCCATTTTGTCAAGTCCCGTAAGCAATGTAAATTGTAATATAGTCTAGGCTATCTATTTTGGTCACCAACCACTGTAGTTTAGAACATAACTTTTTCGTATAATTGACAAGAAGATTAGGTCTATGTTAACCTTCCAGGTCGCACAATTTGCACAATACAGCAGGAAGACCTACGCAACGAGTTGAGGTTGTGTTTCTTTGGAAGTTAAGAAATACGATTTAAAAATATGACCCTAAAGCAAAAAGCAAGGCCAACTGAAGTCAGGATTACAAGTAATGTATACAAACTCAACCACATTCTGTTTCTTGCCTCCGGGAGAAAGAGAGCCGGTACACATTGCACGGGAGGTTGGGTGGGCCCTAATGCCGGTCTGGACGGTTGCGAAAAATCTCGCCTTTACCAGGATTCGATCCCTGGACCATGTACTCCGTAGCGAGTAGCTACACCGACTACGCTATCCTGTCCCACGTTATTGAAACTGAACTGGAAAAAATTAATGATTTTTAGGTTTCCACGTTGTTTGACTGGTGTTGTTCTTAAGTACTGGCACACAACGGCAGTGGTCTGTGTGAACCTTATTACTCCAACATACAGGAAACACAGTGCACTTCCACCTGGCACCAACGCCAAAAGGGGGAGAAATTTCAACACTCTGTGCACTAAAACGAAACACCATAAATTAAATTTTTTATCGTTGTACCGTGCATTTTGATAGATATAAAGTCCATACACCAACAAATGCACCGTTTATTAAACTTGACGAAGTTTTAAAATTTACATTAAAACTCACTTTGACTTGCTCCTACACGTTTCGTTCTACGGCCATCATCAGGAATCCTTCATTGCAGCCTAGCTAAAGTTATATTTAGGTTAAGTTTCGGTAAAAACTACGTCGTTATACGTTATGCGGTGGTGTGGCAGCATGCTGCAACACCACCGCATAACACATAACGACGTAGTTTTTACCGAAACTTAACCTAAATATAACTTTAGCTAGGCTGCAATGAAGGCTTCCTGATGATGGCCGTAGACCGAAACATGTAGGAGCAAGTCAAAGTGAGTTTTAATATGAATTTTAAAACTTCGTCAAGTTTAATAAACGGTGCATTTGTTGATGTATGGACTTTATCCTACAGACTAAACTTAATTCACCTTAATCCGACACCACTTCATCAGATACAAAAGCACACACGTAGTGGTGTGCACTAAAACGTTACGAATATCAATAACACAGCCCAAAACAAAGATTAATCTTCATTTTAGGTTAACAACAACGAAAAATTTCGCTCATAGAAGAGTAAAGTTATTTCACTTTTAAACGGGTTATGATATACACAATCCTCTAAATTAAAAATAAATTATTTGGGAATTGGAGATATTTTGTCCACAATATAAACTAATTTTCCTGGGAGATGTTTTACATTTTAGTGCAATATAACTGCGCACAAAGCAGCTGCGTGTTTGTCGCTCGGTACTCACAGTGTGCTTCATGCTGCTGGTGTGTGTGTGTGCGAAGAACTTCAGATTGAGCGATGTGTACAGTCCACAGTACCGCTACCTTTATATACAGCCTACATGTTTGACGACTCACACACACTTTCGCCTTAAACCATTTACCTTTCCATGTCCTATATCCGTTCTGCGTCCTCATTGCTTCTTACGGAGGGTCTGGTGCGACAGCCTCCATCAGCGTATTAAGGTAATTATTTCTTTTGGTCCGTGGGCTCGAGCACTTGCGGGCTCAGGACTTGTTGGTTGGCCAATTGAGTACCGCCCTCATTATACAGCGTGTCCCACTCGCTAACGAACTCGGCATTTCTTTAATAATTTTACCACTAATGAGGATATTGCAACGAAATTTGAAAGGGACTACATACACATTCCTCTTCATTTCTCACACAACGAACATATTCCTGTTCAAATTTCGTTGCAATATCTTCATTGGTGTTAGAATCATTAAAGAAATTCCGGGTTCGGTAGCGAGTAGGACGCACTGTATATTCCAATAATGTACTACACGTGTCAGTCGTTTCACATTTCATTGTCAAAAGTCGAGTATATACAAAAATATAATTTATACTGTATAAATAATCATTTCAGGAATATTTTGTACTTCAAAGTTTCAAGCCACAAAAGTTAAAGAAAATAAACCTCATGCAAATTATGTATGTACGTACGTACTGTACACTGTCGATCATCCGTACCCGGTTCTTCCGGTTTGGAGAATATCTTGAACGATCGTAATTTGGTAATGACTAATTAGTTAGATAGGAAATAGCGTGATTTAGCGCTGAGTGCTGAAATTCCTAGGCGAAAGACAAATCACAAAATATTTACGTCAACAATAAGCGGAAGCTATAATATTATGTATAGAGTAAATACAGTTTTATGCTATGTTCTTGGCTCCAATAATGTATGTGTTTTGGATTTTCTGTGTCTCTCCATTATCCGTGCACCTCCCACCCCACCGTCACCACGAATATTAGACAGTAAACTGTTAATTGCTACCGCGGAGAAAACTAGCCACATCTCTGTTCAAACGAATTGTCGATTAATGCATTTGAATGCATTTCTGTTTGAAATGCAGATGACACTAACAGCTTTCCATCGCTGAATGTCTCTCTTCAACGGCAACAACGTATGAACCGGTTCACATAGTAGGCCTAACCTCTCGAACAAAACCAGTGTTTATCTAGACACTGTGGACAGTGACGGCCCTTAGCTGCTAACACAGTACCCTGCAAGTTCTGTTGAATGATTGGTAGCATTCCCCTTGTGTGCGACAGATCACTTTGCTTGCTTACGTTAGCCTGAAGACTCTGTTAGCAGATAAGAGCAGTAATATCGACCAGCAGGATCACGACACTCAATAAGGCACCAGAGACAATAGTAAGAAAGCGGTCGTGTAATTTGAGGTGTCATCCAGGCATATGCCTGGAAGTACCGGGGAAAACTACGAAAACCCCAGTCAGCACAGACGATCCCCTGCCCGATATTTGAGCCCAGGACCTCCCGACAACCAACATGGGTCTACCGAATCGAACATAATGTTTGGTGTAAAGTATTAATGAAAACCGACATATCTAAATCAGTTTTAGTGCTGAAGTCCATACGTTGTGTTACTTAATTACCTACTTACTCCATGCAGCAGAATCCTTCTTGAAAAGCTAATCGGTTTTCAGCTAGTCAAGAAACTCCCCGCATTTTATGGAACTCGAAGGTTCATTACCGCATTCACAAGTGCCCGCCACCTGCCCCTATCCTGAGCCAGCTTGATCCAGTAGATACCCCACATCCTACTTTCTGAAGATCCATCTTAATAATATCCTCCCATCTACCCCTGGGTCTCTTTCCCTCAGGTTTCCCCACCAAACATACCGTTGTATTAGATTATAATACGAAATTGCACTATGAACACCATCACTGGTAAACAGTGGAAAGAATAACGCAAATGAACTTGATAATACAGAAGGCAGGCTGCGATATACCGAGGCATCTATCCATAAACCCAGAGGGTCTAAACTCACCACTCGGGGAAAATTCAAACTGGCACCCATACTAGCGTACGTGAAAAGCCAATCGCCCCCCCCCCCCCCCCCCCCCCCCCCCCCCCCCCCCCCCCCCCC
>Ga0123355_10019720_pt1 | contig 10742 bp, 8 predicted proteins | sample TergutEmb28metaG_3_FD_89872 | JGI IMG/M metagenome (GOLD analysis project Ga0123355, IMG submission 89872) | Embiratermes neotenicus P1 segment gut microbial communities from Petit-Saut dam, French Guiana - Emb289 P1 | ecosystem: Host-associated > Arthropoda: Insects > Digestive system > Gut ...
GATAACCTACATCAAAATTAAATATATATATATATATATATGCATTATACACTGTCATTACAGATGTATTCCGTGTATATTTTTAAGCAATTCGGGCTAAAATTCAAAGAACTTAATACCAACAAAGTTCGTAGACAAGACAAAATGGAAGGAAATAAGTACAGAGCCACTTATTATCCAAGTGTGATATTTATCTTCATCTTACCTATTGATCTTGACGTCGATTTGTTTGCAGTTTTGTTAACTCGCATGCAAAAGCTATCGTTACTAAGCTAATTAGAATGAACGTATGAATTTTGCATCAGTTTCTATACACCGTTTTTCCTTATATTTCGTCATATTGCCCCCATACTGCAGCATATTATGTGGTCTGAAATTTGAGATTTTCATGACAGTAAAAGTTAGGGGTAGGACACCGTACATCCTTGTAAGTGTGCTTCAGCATCAAACGAAGTTGCTGAGTTTTTTGACTAGTGGATAATATTGAATTAAATAGTAAAGAGATAAGACGTGGAGTTATAGACTGCATTTAGCTGCTGCAGGCTCGAGTTTAGTGGCAGCTCTGATGTGCGTGATAATGAACATTCAAGTCCCGTAACAGGCAAAAAGCTTTGATCAGTTTTGGGACTGTCCGCTTGGGGAATAAGGGTGAGCTACAATTCTATGCCTGCTCTGCGCGCTCATTTCAAGGCAGTGTCCACAACAACAGATACTCGTTTCACAAAGGACGATAGTGAACAGACACTTCTCTGCTGTACTCGTGACTCATCTGTTATCTCATCTACTCGTCCTTTATATAGTTTCCAGAAGCTCCCTGTGCAGTACGGTATTAAACAGGTTCTCGCTTTCATCTCAGATCCGAATAGCAAAAGCCTTCAGAGATTAAAGCTAGCGTCGGCGTTAGGGCTTTGTGCCCAGAACTCCGTAGACAAAAGTGTTACTGGAATTAAGTAAATTCTCCTTTCTGATTACTATAACACATGGACTGTTGACTATATATACTGACATTGTTCAAAGACCGCAGTAAAAATTGACCTGCTGCCGTTGTGTTACACAAGTTAACCAGTACTAAGTGCATGCATAATTTTTAAGTAATTGTAAAGGACGTTTTATTTAGGTATTTAATGAAGCGGCAGAAATGAAGTTAATGAGACCTCTGGCAGGCTATACCCTTTTTGACCACAAAACAAATGACTAGATACGCCGCGAGCTACGGATTACAGGCATACTAGACCAGATAGATAAATACAGACGGAACTGGCTTTTACACTTACAAAGAATGGCACAAAACCGAATCCCTTTGAAGTCATACCACTACAGACCACAAGGAAGGAGAACAATTTGAAGACCGAAGAAGCGTTGGCGCGAGCAGCTGTAACCCTGGAGACGGAAGGGATCGAAGGGTTCAATCCTTGATGTTTATTATTATTATTATCTAAATGATGTATTATTTATATCGGTTTTTAACAAACTGGGTTCCAAGAGACGAAAATTCGTAGTGCCGTAAGAGCTTCAGTGGTGGTCCAAAATTTGTGTGTGCAAATTATAATCAGTGTGGCGACATTCGACGCTAATCATTCCGTCACTGGTAGCAAGCAATCAGTCGCTACTTGGATCCAGAAGCTTTCAGATTCTGTAGTGAAGAGAGTTAGCAGAGCTGGCCATAGACAGTCGATGTGTCTGGCGAAACGGTCAGCTTATCGATCAGTTTGAGGTTAGCCGTTGATTTTGTTTACATGTAATCTACATAAAAGATTAAAAAATGCTGGTATTTAACTTCAAGGAGCGTCATCCCTGTTGTGTTTGTTAGAACCCAAGGTAATAATTCTATAAGGATGTAGCAGTCATAACACAACTATATTATCAGGTACATATAACTTATCAACATCAACTACATGTTTCGGCCAATGCTGCTGTAGCCATCATCAGGTTGGATACAATTTATCAGAGAAGCTCTATAGATATTATATAACACAGAGCAATTATTTGTATTAGTGTTGGTAAGGGGACGAGATCTCGTTTACACAAAGACGGTGGGCGCAGCCCACGGGGCATGAACCGACTCGGCAAGTGCACTACATTGTCATAGACAAGCAGGGTAACACATGTTATATGCATGATTCTTTACCATCTGCACACACGCCCACCGACTTTGTGTAAAACGAGATCCCATTCCCCCTTACCTACACTACTATAAATAATTGTTCTGTGTTATATCATAACTATAAAATTGATAAAATTGATAAAATTGTAACCAACCTGATGATGTCCACAACAGCAGTAGCCGAAACATGTAGTTGATGTTGATAAGTTATAAACAGCTGATAATATATTTGTGTTATGACTGCTATATCCTTATAGAATTATTACCTTAGCTGGTATTTCATTTTATATTTGACTTATTTTGGACTGTTAGGGGTTTCTCAGAAAGTTGTGTAGCTTTTTAGGGTTTCGTGAGCTAAAATAGATTGAGAAACATGGATTTAGATGATGTGAATTCATCATTCAGCAGTAGAATTCAGTTTAGTTTATTGCCTAGCCTGTTGGATGCGAGTGCTGAAGGTCATAAAAACATAATCCTACTGGAGTAATATTTTTATTGCTTGCACTTGTGAATACGTTACATTATTATTTTTGTTTATTGAACCGTGCATCATCTTGATAGTTGAATAAAGAGAGACCAACTTGATGTCACTTGCTTTATTATTTCATTATTTAATGATCAACATGTTTCGGATGTTAAAATATCCATCCTCAGGAGCTTGCGACTTATTTGTTGAGTTATTTCATGGGTTGTATTGCTCTGGTTCGATGTGTGTTGGTGTTACATTGTGGTTTGGCTGGGGTGGTGTGGTATCCGTATGAAATAACTCAACAACTAAGTCGCAAGCTCCTGAGATTGATGTATTAACATCCGAAACATGTTGAGCATTAAATAATGAAATAATAAAGCAAGTGACATCAAGTTGGTCTCTCTTTATTCAACGTTACATTATTATTATTTTTTCAAAAACTTATTATGTAATTATCCGTTTTTTGAGCTGAATTTGTTGGACAACTCAGTATTTCGTACCATCGCCGTATAGCCTGCACAACTGTTGAAGGATCAGTATTGTTTCATACAAAACACGTAGGTAGGTTTCTGATTTACCATTGTCCCAAATTCATGTGCTTAGTTCCGATATTTTACCGTATATCGCTGTCAGATATGTAGCTAAAAACATTTTCGTATTGCTGCTATTGTGTGACATCCCCCCATACAAAAATTGCCTGAACAAAAGATAGTGTTTATCTCTTACCCATACTGTTGTGTTCCAGTAAATGTGTTAATAAACTCGAAATGTATCAAAGTCATGGTTCAACACATATTTATACGTGTTATACTTTCTTCCTATCTAGCTTACATGCGTCATCCAATCGGAATATCCTGGAGGGATTTCTGTCGAAGCTACATGTGTCATGTTTTTATAACCTTAAATTGCGAATGTTTTGTGGTTGAAAAGAAAAATTGCAGATATTACACTGACAATATGGAATCCGTTTAAGTAAGGGGTTTTTTAAGCTTTTTTGTGCCATGTACCCGTTTGAGGGTCTCATGACACCTCCGGACCCCTTCTCTGAAAATGTATTTCAATGCATAAAATTCATATAATGATATTTACTGAAATTAACAAACATTTTTAGAGATTAGAGGTAATAAATTACTTTTTTGTTTGTATTCGTTATTGAATGAAAATCTAAATTTAAGTTGTATGTTAGTGAAAATAAAGTGACAATTTGTCCCTATCCAAGGTCAAGGACCCCAGATTAATAAAGGCCGATCTAAGTATTTGTGCCACCACGATCTGCAGCCTGTAAGTAAAATTTGTCTCAGATACTCGTAGAATTGTTTGTTTATGCTGGCGGTTCCTTTGTTGCACCTGGTAGGTAACCTGTGAAGGAAATATAATGTCTGTACTTTCCATTCATGCTTGTGAAATCCGTTGTAAAAATTTCAGTAAATTTTCTCTAAAGTATACTCTTGTGCTGTGCACAAATTTAGAAGGTATATTATCATTCATTATTTTAGGGTCCTAAGTTAAGTGTAGCTTCTGTTTCGTAAATTCACACATCCGTCATATTGTTGCTAGGGCCTACTGATTACAGGAAATTAAAAAGTGACAATCTTTGAGAAGCCAGTGCACCTCCGAGACTTCAAACCGTGCCTCCCCACATACGAAGCTTTTCTTCCTCTCAACACTATTGCTGTGGACACTCCACGTGGCCAATTGCAGTGCTCTTCGGACCACATGCGTTGCTACTGCTGTGATGTGTCCCTGTTTTCCCTGCCCGCAGTACAGTTGCTCTCAGTTATAGCTATTGCTGTAGTAGCTATCGTAGGATTCGGAAAGCGATTTTCTTCTATACATTTGCTCGAAAGATGCATGCGTTATTCCAGGACAAGACAAGCGTTTTCTGGTCTTCGTGATTTACTGTGTCCTAAAGGAGACAAAAACGGTGATGATCCAGTATTCTGAACGTGGACTACATTCTGTTCACTTCATTTTCCCCAGTAACACATTTCTATAGAAGGAAGAGAAGGAAGAACAAACTGTGTGGGTAGAAGAGAAAGATCAAGTTACAGGGAAGATGCCCTACAGGGGCTTTGCGTTCCAAACTTCTACTCCATATTTGCGTGTTACTAGCACTTTTGACAGAGAATGCTGTTGAAAATGGGAGTAAAAGAAAGCACGATCTGTTTGAATTGATGGCCATGAAAACGGCTGCCTTATCTTATAAGAAACAAACTTGGAGCACAAAAGTGTATGGTTAGTGTAACGTGCTATAATTTTATTCTTGCTTAGTTCTGTAATGACACAGGCTTATTAACTGTAACAAAGTTCATTCCAGTAAAACAGACCGATGTTTTCGGAAAAATATTTATCGTATATGTTGGGAATTAGACCAATAAACTTGTTTAAAATTTGACACAATTTATTTTCTGAAAGATGTCATCTCTTTGGCTCCCATTTCCTTGTTTGTGGTGGTAGGATCTAACTGATATATAGAATATGTAATTAGTACTTAGTGCCTTTCATTTTTACTGGACGTTTCTGTAACATTCTTCTTATTTGCTTTCATTCAATTTATGCGGTCTGACCTCATTTGTACTAACTGTACGGATTTAATACCTGTCTTCCCATTCTACCTTTGTGGGCCGGGTAGCGCAGTCGGTATAGCGACTGGCTACGGGCTGGACGGTCCGGGGAATGAATCCAGGTGGGGGTGAGATTCTCCGCACCTGTCCAGACCGGCCCTGGGGTCCAACCTTCCTCCTGTACAATGGGTACCGGGTTTTTCCCGTAGGTAAAGAGCAGCCGGGGCGTGACACTGACCCCTCACCCCTTCTAATGCCGTGGTCAAGAAAGAGTAGAGCTATACCTCTACTCCCCATATGGGCCATAAGACCTGTACAGAGCCTCAGTGCCTGTACAAGGGTGTACTATACATTTATCCATTCTATCTTTGTTCTTTAAATATAGTCTGATATCCTCAATCAGTAATAGTTCTCAGAGCACGCAAGGAGTTTTTCCCTCTCTGAGCCATCTAACTGTGGCTTTGCAACTGTAAACATTGTGTGTTAATGAACAAATAGCCTTATATCAAGAGTTTCTCGTTCTATAAACGATGACCACGACTCATATTGTAATTTTACAACCGGCGCCATTTTCCAGATAAATCTGTAGTGAGATGCTGCTGAAAATATATTTATGGTCTCACATTATACTGGCCTGTCCACTAATTAAAATGAATCAAACACACTAGTGAGCTGTAAGCTACAGTACCAAAAATATGAACTGTACAACGGCCTATAAATTCTACAGCCGAGTAAATTATGTCAACTCTGGAGGGAGACGGAATTTCTCTATGTTTTTAAAGTAGGAATCAGTCCTGGGGAGTTTGATGTAAACACGATGGATTTGTACAGGTGTCGCAAATCTGACTTTCATAAATTGTAATTTAAAAAGTTTGTTTTGTAGAGCAGTTTCTTTGTATGTAAGGTAACAACTGGGACGAAGACAGCGTACCGCATGCCTTACCAAACTCATCCTTATTTTGATCGCCCTCAGTTTCTATAAGGAGTAGAAACCATCAAGTTCTGCATTATGTTTTTTATCCAGTATCCTTTTACTTCCTCCTTCTTAATCCAAATGGGCTGGACGGTCCGGGGATCGAATCCCGGTGGGGGCGAGATTTTCCGCACCTGTCCAGACCGGCCCTGGGGCCCACTCAGCCTCCTGTACAATGGGTGCCGGGTCTTTCCCGGGGGTAAAGAGCGCCCGGGGCGTGACGCTGACCCCTCACCCCTTCTAGTACCGTGGTAAAGAAAGAGTAGAGCTATATCTCTACTCTCCCTATGGGCCGTACGGCCTGTACAGAGCCTCAGTGCCTGTACAAGGGTGCACTTTACATTTTACTTCCTCCTTCTTAATTCAAATATCTTCCTCCACACACTGTTGTCAGACATTCTAGCCTGTGCATTTTCCTTAACGAGAAGCACATTGACGATACAGCAGGAAAAATTATACTTCTGTATATTTCAAGCTTTATGTTTGTCGATAGTAAAGGCCAAAACAGAAGTTTCCAGACCGGTTGGCAGCAAGCGTTCTCTGAAATTAATCTGCCTTCAATTTCTTCATGCATATTGTATTGGTTTTTAATGTCCTTTCCAAGTATTTGGACTTCACCACATTTTCCGGTGCTTTTCAGCTGTTCTTATGCTGTGATTTTGTTTTGAAGACTAATATTTTGCTGAATTAAAAACAAGTCTTTGTATCAAATTTCATTTCGAACTTCACAGCGAGCATGAAAAAGACCAATCACTTAGCGACGTTTAGGGAAATTATCGGTATTCTGTGTAACAGAATGTTGTGCACATAGTTACCACTGGGTGGAATAGCTTAGGTCAGCGATGCGCAAAATGGGGCCCTGCTACTTTCGCAATGCGGCTCGCGATCTAATTTCAGAGACACGAAACCAAAGGTGTGAACGTCGACGAATAATTATTGTATCCGCGTTCATAAAAATTATTTTTATTTGTACTTTGTTTTACTTACAACGCAACATAATTTCCGTAACAAATATACGAACCGTTCCATCTCACATAGAAGTAAGTATCGGGTTGCTTGACCTCATTGCTTATGGGTCTAGTAATCGGAATGTGTAGGTAGGTTTTCACCCTTTTTATAGGCCACGCAGGCCCTTAGGGTGAGTAGAGGTATAGATCTACTGTATCTAGGACCTTCGGCACTATATGGGGTTGGGGAGTCAGCCCCACGCCCCGGCTGCCTCTACCCCCGGGAAGGACCCGATACCTATTGTTCAGGAGGCTGGGTGGCCCCCAGGGCCGGTCTGGACGGGCGGAAAACCTCGTCCGCACCGGGATTCGATCCCGGACCGTCCAGCCTGTAGTCAGTCGCTCTACCGACTGAGCTACCCGGCCCACACCGGAATGTATATAGGTGTCCAAGTGTAAGTACCTGACAACACAGCTGGTGTCTCGAACTGCTTCTTTCGTTCATGTTGTTTCCTCAGAGGAAGCCAACGACTTCAAAATTTTGTACGATTGATTAATATGTTGTAAGATTGATTTAAAGTAAGATTTACCACCCAAATACCTAGGAGGAACGAGGTAACGGGGGAATGGTGGTGATTGCAAAACGAGGAGCTAAATGACTTTTACTCCTCACCCAATATTGTGCGGGTGATAAAAGCGAGAACAATGAAATGGGCTGGGCATGTAGCACGTATGGGTGAGGAGAGGGGGTGTATAGGGTCTTGGTGGGGAAACCGGAGGGAAGGAGACCACTGGGGAGACCTAGGCGTAGACGGGTGGATAATATTAGGATGGATCTGCAGGAGGTGGGATATGGGTATATGGACTGGATTGGGCTGGCCCAGGATAGAGACAGGTGGCGGACGCTTGTAAGTGCGGTAATGAACTTTCGGGTTCCGTGAAATGCGGGGAATTTCTTGACTAGCTGCAAACCAGTTAGCTTCTCAAGAAGGACTCTGCACCATGGAGTAAGTAAGTAAGTTTACCACCCAAATACAGGCACTAAAGACGACAGGATATTATCATTAATGAAACATAAGTAAAGCGATGTAAGTATTATTTCTAATGTGGCCCGCAAATATTTTTCTTCTTTTGATTTGGACCTCTTAGTCAAAAAGTCGCGCATCGCTGATATAGAGGAATATCAAATTAACTTCATGATACAAAATTTTCGCAGCGCAACTGTGTGGTGCAATCTTTCTTAAGAACAGAGACAGCAGTTTATCTAAAGCAAGAAATTCCTTGTTTTTTAAAACAGCACCAGGATTTATTATGGTATTCACTAAACCGCAACTTTTGATTTTATCCTGTGCCATCTCTATTCTTTACAAGTTAAACTTAATTCTATATGGCATTTGAGGATTAATATCAATGATTTTAACCGATCGCGAATTTCGCGCGGCCTAAGGTGTAGGTCTGCGGTCGGTCGCTCGCTTACTGGGATTGTAGGTTCGAATCCTGCCGGGGGCATCGATGTATGTCTCTTGTGAATGTTGTGTGTAGTACGGTTAGAGGCCTCAGCGACGGGCCAATCCGTCGTCCTGGGGGAGTGCTGCCGAGGGTGCACGTGTCACGATTGTGATCAGACGCGACGATAACACTCTAATTCTACAATGAGTAAGCAGAGGAGGTCAGACTAAAAAAATAACATTTTGTTTATTCTCCCATTAAAATAGAAAAATGTTATGCCTTAAGACTGTGGATCCTATCGTGCATAGCAAGTGCTGCCTGTTTCAGCTTGACAGATTTGTGGAGCACACTGTAGGTCGTCCTTGGTCTCGTGTTTCTGTGGGCTTGTAGCATAATGGGGTAAAATAAACAGAATAGTGGCAATAATTATCCGACAAGATGCAACAATATACAGTTTATTTAAATCTGCAAACTGCTGTACATGTTTCGGTTGGTATCTCGACCCATCATCAGGAGCTCATATCACTGTATCTACAGTATCTGGCATTATTGAGACCGTTACTGCTACCTGTCGCGAGCGTGACGCTCACGACAGGTAGCAGTAACGGTCTCAGTACTGTAGATACAGTGATATGAGCTCCTGATGATGGGTGGAGATACCACCCGAAACATGTAGAGCAGTTTGCAGATACAAATGTACTGCATAATTTTTTTTATGTTTTGCTGACCGTGCATCTCAGTATAAACTTAGCAATTAACCAACTTAATGCACAAAATCTTCTTTTATAATAAGTTTATTATACGCCTCTACATGTTTCGAGCATTGTGTGCTCATCGTCAGGAGGTCAAAATTGTATTACACAATTTTGACCTCCTGATTATGAGTGCATAGCGCTCGAAACATGTAGAGGCGTATAATAAACTTATTATGAAAGAAGATTTTATGCATTAAGTTGGTTAATTGCTAAGTTTAAACTGTATATTGTTGCATCTTGTTGGATAATTACTGACACATATAACACTACGCGCGGATCATTGAATATAAAATAAACAGAATAGACATATAAAACAAAATGATAAACAATTACGATTTTATTACCGCGTTGGCTTTCAATATAGTTAAGTAACTTTAGAACAGATGTCATGTACATAGAACACTTTTACGCTAAGAGTTATATTTTGTTCGATATTTTGCCAACTGAATTAACGTATGTCCAAATCACGTTCCGTATGTTAAGATGCATCGCGTGAGTTTCTATGCCTGAACTAGTAACTAAGTTTGCCGTCTCCTCTGTTAGACATTGCTAACTGAAAACAGACTGGTCTGAGTTATGAACGTTTCAAAATAAGGTAAGCTGTGCATATCTAGAATCATTTTACAGATCCTAATCTTGTTTCGCACTCCTCCGACCTCGAAATCCCCTCAATTTATCTGTGACAGCTACTCTGCGGCAGAGTTCCTTTTCTAATTTCATCCCCGGTTTCTTTATCTAATTGGTTTTGCTCTTTTCCTTATTACTCCTCAACATATTTTAAAGTTTCAGTACTGAATTTCTATTTTAGCTTCCACTCCGAGCCCGATTTCATGAGTTGATCAACAAAGTTATATATATGTATAGTGCGTGTATTGAACTCTTGGTAAAAAAACTCGAATTTATAGTTTCGAAAAGTTAATATATTTCCTCCCCTTATTTTTTCTCTCTACCTCTCTTCCTAATCTCCTCTCATTCCCTCTTGTAGTCAGTCATTTCCTTCTTCGACCAATTCTTCTTAGTACGGCTCTACAACTCTTAGTGCAGAGTTTTGGCCTTCCCGAACACTTCCTTTCATCTTCTCCTATCCTGGACAAAGGTCTTCCAGTTTGGCACTTTTAACCTCTCTATATCTTTTTTAACATAGCATTGTCATGACGTTCCATGTTCCAATATGTATCCATAATTTCGTATTCCGCTTGACTCGCTTTGGTCTTTGTCCATTTATCCATCCGGCTCTTCGACCACTTCCATTCCTTAATAAGAAAGGCGTATAAGAACACCATGTAGCTGTGTGTGTGTGTGTGTATATGTGTGTGTGTGTGTGTGTGAGAAAGAGAGAGAGAGAGACGGAGAGATAGAGAGACGGAGAGAGAGAGACGGAGAGATAGAGAGACGGAGAGAGAGAGACGGAGGGAGAGAGACGGAGAGAGAGAGAGACGGAGAGAGAGAGACGGAGAGAGAGAGAGACGGAGAGAGAGAGA
>Ga0123355_10019722_pt1 | contig 10742 bp, 11 predicted proteins | sample TergutEmb28metaG_3_FD_89872 | JGI IMG/M metagenome (GOLD analysis project Ga0123355, IMG submission 89872) | Embiratermes neotenicus P1 segment gut microbial communities from Petit-Saut dam, French Guiana - Emb289 P1 | ecosystem: Host-associated > Arthropoda: Insects > Digestive system > Gut ...
AGTAAGTAAGTAAGTAAGTAAGTAAGTAAGTAAGTAAGTAAGTAATATACTGTTTTGCAATATTTTGGAATATATATATATAATATATTTTGAATGAAGTTAATTGACTACCAGTAGCTGTTCGCTGCAGAAATACTTCAAACGGACTTTGGTAAAAGACTGTAGCAGCTACTCATACAATCACTCGCAAGAACCCCACGCCCAACCCCCGCCATATACCGCAAGCATAATGTACAGGGGTGCTGATAAGTCCCTTACTTATCAGCACCCCGGTAAGCACTCCTAAGTGTGGCGCTTTGCACTGTTCTGTGCAAACACAGCTTAAACTTTACATAGATTTTGAAAAAAGCGGAAAAATTCTTAACAAGGAAACCTGCTTTTGAAGGAAGCAGATGAAATACTTAGTTCACTGTAAAACAGGCCCTGAGGGTACAGAGGGGGAGTACAGTTATAGCTCTACTATTTCTTTAACCTCGGTGCTAGATGGGGTTGTGTGTTCAACGCCACGCCCCGGCTGCTTTGCCCCAGGGAAGGAGACTAGGTACTAATTTTACAGGAAGATGGATGGGTTCCAGGGTCGGTCTGGAAGGGTGCGGAAAATCTCGCCTCCACTGGGACTCGATCTCCGGACCGTCGAGCCCGTAGCCAGTCGCCATACCGACTGAGCTATCCCGGGCCCACGAGAATAACTAAACGATTTAAATGAATATATATCTGTCTGTCCGTCCTTAACAGCCGCCTAGAATGATTAAGTCACTTTTATTTGTAAGAAGACGTTCCACTGGACGTTTCGGGAAGTGACAGTGGCTCTGTTCTGTCTTAGGTTTAACATTCTACACATCTGGCCCAGCAGTCGCCAGAGGACACTCGCCCACTCACACCTCCCCCCCCCAATTCGTGATTCTCCCCTTCTTAATATCTTCCCACCATCTAGATCTTGGTCTTCCTCTTCTTCTTTACGCTCTCAGGTTGACCGCTGAAAATTTGCTTTAATTTCCCGATACCATCCATCCGCAGCCCTACCAGTCTTGATATATGGCAGCGAAACTTGGACTACTGAAGCAAGGGACGCCAGAAGAATAACAGAAGCAGAGAAGAAATACATGAGAAGAACAGCAGGATAAACTTGGACAGATTACAAAACAAATGCACAGATTGCAAAGGAGTTAAAAATAACACAAATTTTTGGACAAATTACTGGAATAAAAGAGAAGCTGGATAAAACATGTAAATAGAATGCCTCGAAATAGATTACCCAGAGTAATGAAACACTACTGTCCGACTGGCAGAAGGAATCATGGTAGACCTTTGAAGAGACTACCGGAAAAGTGAGACCGGAACGGGTCAACAAGTGGCCCGAAACCATGACAGATATATGATGACGATGATGATGATCCATCCGATTGCTGTGGCTATCTATTCCAGTCTTCTCACTCTCGTATAAAAAAGGTAAAGGTAAAGGTAAAGTGGTCCCGTTACAGGCCCGGTTTGGCCCACAGGGTGGGTAGAGGTATAGCTCTACTGTTCCATGACCGCGGCACTAGGATGGGGTGAGTTTCTCGCTCGTATATGGCTGAAAATATCCACAATTTCAGACAGCTGTATCTGATTCTCTAATGGTCCTTGCTATACACAGCTCCTTTGACCAACCTAAGGGCTTTCCTCACGGACGCCCTCAAGAGCCCAGAAATATATTCGCTGACGGTCCATGCTTCTACTCCATACAGGACGATGTGAATTGTTAAGTAAGGTTAAGTAAATTCTTATCATGATAACCGTGGGAATGATCTGAGTCTTAAACAAGGGCCGAAGTACGAAATACGCTCTATCTGCATCATTTATTCTTCCTTTTACCTCTGTCTTGGGGGGACCGCGGTGGCACAGAAGTTAAGGTGCTGTGCTACAAATCGGAAGGCTGCTGGTCCGATCCCAGCAGGTGTCATTGGATTTTTCATTGACATAAAATCCTTCCGATCGTACTATGGCCCTGGGGTCGACTAAGTCTCTAACAGAAATTAGTACCAGGAGCATTTCCTAGGGGTAAAGGCGGCCGGTGCGTAAGTCTGACAACCTACCACCAACCTGTGCCGTTGTTATGAAATCTGGGAACCTTAACTTCCTGGAACCCTATGGGCCTGTTCAGGCCTGTAATGGGACTGCTTTACCTTTTATCTCTGTTTTTCTGTTATCAATAGCATTTAATACCGTTCCAAGCTATACAAATCCACCAACAATCTCAAGGCGCACTGTACAATCTTCCATACGGTTCTGTTATTCTCGTTTTGAATATCTCGTAAAGCAATGCTTTTTCTTGTCACAAAAAACTCTTACATTACGTGCACATTTCCTAATTAAAATTATCTGTATATTTCTAATGTTTTTCATTCGCCGTGCCTGTTCCCACCTCTCATCTACACTTACTTACTTACTTACTTACTTACTTACTTACTTACTTACTTACTTACTTACTTACTTATTCCATGGTGCAGAGTCCTTCTTGAGAAGCTGACCGGTTTGCAGATAGTCAAGAAATTCCCCACATTTCACGGAACCCGAAGGTTCATTACCACACTCACAAGCGTCCGCCAACTGTCTCTATCCTGGGCCAGCCCAATCCAGTCTATATACCCACATCCCACCTCCTGGAGATCCATCCTAATATTATCCACCCATCTACGCCTAGGTCTCCCCGTGGTCTCCTTCCCTCCGGTTTCCCAGCAAGACCCTATACACCCCCTCTCCTCACCCATATGCGCCACATGTCCAGCCCATCTCATTCATACAATAATAATAATAATAATAATAATAATAAGCTCTACCAGGAAAACATTCGATAGATTCACCACAAAAGACAGCTATACTTGGAACATCACACATAATACGGAAAGTACTGCAGTGTGAAGCTTGAAGCGTGTGCGGTGGGGATCACCGCTGGTTCAAGAGAAGTACCGGGAAGAAAAGGCCTGTGACAAGAGACATCCATATCGTATAATAATAATAATAATAATAATAATAATAAGTGAAAAGCGTAATAAAGTTGTGAAACTGTCCATAAGCAAATTCGGTCAAGCCACATGCCACCTCGTCTCTTTCATATCCAAGCATTACCATCAACATCGAGTGCTCACTTAACCTCAGCCCATGTTATTCCTTTCATACAAGACTACGTGGGCATGTAACATTTCTAGCTACAGGCAAATCCTCATTTTAGTCATGGCTTCTGAGATACATCGCTAATCTTGTAGCCCACAAATAATTCTATCAAGTCTTCCTTCCTTATTTATAAATGTCTGCCATACGTCCTTGACAGACGGCAGCCTGAGGCATTCCTCAGAATTTCTAAGCGATCGGACGCAGCATTCTGTGTGACCGCAATAACTTTTTTTGTCCTCACGACGCAATTAGTCGCTTCATAGTCACAGCCTTCAAATGTGCGCATTATTTGGTTAAGAACCAGCGAGACCATAATTTAAAAGTCGCTGAAAACAAACATAATTTAGGGCACTATTATAATAAGACTTGTATCTAACTGCCTGTCATCAGCCTACATGTAGCTCAGAATTAGGGAATTCTAATCTCCATTGGAAATTCAAACAAGATCACGTCAAGTACGTAAATATGATGTAAATGAAAATTTATTTCTAAAATGCGCATTCGAAAAATTTAGAAGTGAGCTACTGAAGACTGATCGCCAAACTAGAGACAAGTTACTGAAAATCATGCGATAAACGAACGAATGGTCACCGCACAACACACACTAATATCGGTGGCTGACAAACGGACGGAATTTTGAGGTCCGTGGCTCCTGGCACACTCATTTAAAGTCCCCCCCTTCCCCCTGTAATTTCATAAAACGGTTCATATGAGGGAGAATCAAATTAAAACCTTAAAAGTGCGATAACAATTCGAACCACAGCTCGATTGTCTGTAAGTTGACAACAGTGATACTGATGGTTTGAAGAGTGGCCGACAGGTGGCAGTACTATGCAGGAATGCAACACGACGGCGCAGTAGTAGTGTAAAGTTGGCGGCCCTGCTTGCAACATGCACCAAATATGAACAGCGTTCTGTCATCCGTTTTTTTAAGCAGTGAAGGTGTGAAACCCATCGAAATTCATCGACGAATGAAAGTTCAGTATGGTGATGCATGTCTGTCACTACAGCAAGTGTACCAGTGGACTGGGAAGTTCATGAACGGCATTAGTTCTGTAACAGACTCTCCTCTACCCGGTCAGGCACACCCAGTAGTGACACCAGAGGGCACTGCGGCAGTTGAAGCCATCGTGAAGGAAAATCGCCGCGTAACAGTGAATGGAGACTACATGGAAAGTTGAAGTCATTGTGTGCATTTTGTTTTAAATAAATTACGATATAAAAAATATTTGAGGTTTTCATTTGATTCACCCTCGTATTTACTGACATAAATCTCAAATGCGTCATTTTTCTCCCGGTAATTTACAGCCTAAAAAATCGAACATTTGCAAATAACAGGAAATCCCGGATCTTTTCTAAATGACTCGTTAATTTCAGCAGCACTAATTGACAATAACACTTAAGGAATAAACATAAATAAACGGAAACCAAGAAAGAAACAGATAATATAGAAAACAAAAAAGAAAAGAGATAATATATTTTGTTAATTTGCATTACATAACAGTGTCACAATGCGAGGTAGATTTCAGGTGAAATGTAATGGCACACGGTGACGTAAGGGAGGGGAAAGTGAAGGGAAACTGGCGAATGGAGTGGGTAGACAGTAGTCTTGAACTCTACCTCAGAACACGGTGTATCCATCATTACTACCGCTGATGCGCACAACTCGGTTGCCAGTAGTCGACTGAACTGACGCCCCCGGCCGATTTAAATAGACTCGTCCGTTTCGCCGAAAGACGTGTGCCATCACATTTCAACTGGTCTCTAAAAAAACCCACAGTTCGCCAATGCTCGACAGGCAAAACAAATATATCAGCGAAATGGTACAAAAAAACATGCAGGAAAAACAACTAACGCCAATCTAGTTATTAATCAAGACAAACGATAACAACAGCCATTGTATCAACACGATAAAAGTAAGCATTTTGTCGGTTTACATTACATAATTGTATCGCAATATACGGTATAAGAAAAGCCTAGAATCAAAGTTCCATTTATTCACCAACTGATGCAACAGTGAGTTGTCTTAAAAAACAATATTAAAATTTTGCATTAAAGTTAACATTAAAACAGTTCCTACATGTTTCGGTGTTACAGTTACAGTTACAGTTACAATTACAGTTACAGTTACAATTACAGTTACAGTTACATTTACAGTTACAATTACAGTTACAATTACAGTTACAGTTACAATTACAGTTACACTTACAGTTACAGTTACAATTACAGTTACATTTACAATTACAGTTACAGTTACAATTACAGTTACAGTTACAATTACAGTTACATTTACAGTTACAATTACAGTTACAGTTATAATTACAGTTACAGTTACAGTTACAATTACAGTTACAATTACAGTTATAATTACAGTTACAGTTACAGTTACAATTACAGTTACAATTACAGTTACAGTTATAATTACAGTTACAGTTACAGTTACAGTTACAATTACAGTTACAGTTACAATTACAATTACAGTTACAATTACAGTTACAGTTACACAACATGTCGGAACTCTTTTAATGTTAATTTTAATGTAAAATATTATTTTTTTTTAGACAACTCACTGGTGCATCAGTTGGAGAATAAGTAAAACACTGATAATATCCAGATGCTGCACGGTGCGAATGTGGGGAAAGAAAGCCTAGAAGTTAAAAATTAGAATACGAATATGAATGGAAGGAAACGGGGGCCGGGGGGGCGGGGGGGACGAAATAATGGTGGTAACATAGATGAAGGGAAGGTAACTAAAGAAATGTAGAGAGAAGATTCAGTGGGGAAACCTGAGGGAAAGAGATCACTTGGGAGACCCAGGCTTAGATGGGAGGATAATATTAAGATAGATCTTCAGGAAGTGGAATGTGGGTGTATGGACTGGATCGAGCTGGTTCCGGACAGGGGCGAGTGGTAGGCAGTTGTGAATGCGGTAATGAACCTTCGGGTTCCATAAAACGCGGGGAATTTCTTGACTGGCTGAGAGCCGGTTAGATTCTCTAGGACTGTGCTGCATGGAGTAAGTAAGTACGTAAGTAAATAAGTAAGTAAGCAAATAAGTAATTAACTAAATAAATAGGTAAGTGAGTAAGTATGTAAGTAATTAAGTAAGCAAGTAAGTAAATAAGTAATTAAGTAAGTAAGTAGGTAAATAAGTATGTTTGTAAGTAAGTAGATAATTAAGTAAGCATTTAAGTACGTAAATAAGTAAGTAATTAAATAAATAGGTAAGTGAGTATGTATGTAAGTAAGTAGGTAAGTGAGTATGTTTGTAACTAAGTAGGTAATTAAGTAAGCAAGTAAGTAAGTAATTAAGTAAATAAATAGGTAAGTAAGTAGGTAATTATGTAAGCAAGTAAGTAAATAGGTAGGTAAGTAAGTAAGTATTGTGTAAGTAAGTTGGTAATTAAGTAAGCAATAAGTAAGCAAGCAAGAGAAGTAATAAAAGAGAGAAAACGGGAAGATGGAAATAAAGGATGAGAAAGAAGTTAATGAGAGGAAGAAAGCAATAAATATCGAAAAATTGTGGGCAGTGGGTTAGCCCGCATTCAGTGGGCATAAGCAACATATAAGCATACATTTTGAAAAGTTCTTTGGCCTGAAACGGTTCAGAAGACCAGCTTTACTTTCACTTATGCGTGACTGTACAATCAGTGCCCTTCCCCTTATCCGCAGAATCTACCAGCTGATGACCATCAGCGTATGCAACTGCAATCAGCACGACTGGGCTTGTTATTCCGTACAGCCACATAAGATTATCATATGCATAACACGTATATATCTATATATCTAGCCCACCCTGGATAATAATTTGCAGTTTTTATTATCAGCGTCAGGTTCCAATGTACAAGTACGGTGATTATGCGATCAGCTAATTACAACATAGAATGCACCGTCACGCCCAATCCAATTCCGACATTTTCAACACAAACATCTTTTGTCTCGCTTTACATCGTCTCCACTGTTCAGAAATGTCAGTGTCTATTGTTTTTGTATACAAAGACCGCAGTAAATCGACGAGAAAATTGGATCAAGTTCTTATAAGTGAGATAAACTGCGCCAAAAAACCTGAAGTCGTAGTAGGGGTTGGAGATGTAACTCCACACATTCTTAACGTTGTCACATTATGTCAGGATGCAAGAGATTCAAACCTCGGCCTCCGTAACTCCGTGCAATGAACCCTGTGCAATATAAGGTTGAGTGAACCATCGAGACGTGTTTGACACTTTGATGCTGGGATAAAGACCTGCCGGTCCCAGGAATTGAACAAGGAGTTTTCAGTATCTTCAAGAAACCGGCATCTCGCAGCCAGTAGAAGGTCTAGTTGTAAAGACTGAGCTAACCCAAACAATATAATAAGAAGAAGAAGAAGAAAAAGAAGAAGAAGAAGACATGACGTCAAGAAACTACAGCAAAAAGCTATATTGGGCACTGCACACCTACTTCGGAAAGTACTAATGTAAAAGTACAATAGATTCAACACTGAAACTAACGATATAAGCACCATGAATAATAACAACAGAATGGCTGCAACACTGTATTCCATAGGGACATAGTTTGTCTCAGGAATATAAGTATAAATACACTGCATAAAGGAGATGATGATGATGATGATGATAATTTTACGTTCATGTGACCGTGTATCGTGATAAATTCTTATATTAAAACCAACCAGATGCACTAATTTCTGAAACTTATTTTTGGAATAAAAACTCTACATGTTTCGGACAGTTCCTCTGTCCATCATCAGGAGATTTTCACTGTACACACAGCAATGGTATATGTCATACTGGTTTGTTGAAAACTCGCTAGCTGTCAGCAAACTTCTATGACATTACCATTGCTGTGTGTACAGTGAAAAACTCCTGATGATGGACAGAGGAACTGTCCGAAATATGTAGAATTTTATTTCAAAAATAAATTTGAGGAATTAGTGCATCTAGTTGGTTGTATAATAATAATAATAATAATAATAATAATAATAATTAGAAATACAGCTCATGTGGAATGTAAAAACAAAGGTGATACCAGTAATAATAGGGGCGACTGGGATTATTTCAAAGTCATTCAGAAAATATGTGAGCAACATACCGGAAAAACATGAAGTCAAGGAACTACAGAAAACAGCCATATTGGGCACTGCACACATACTTCGGAAAGTACTAATGTAAAAGTACAATAGATTCAACACTGGAACTAACGATGTAACGATAATGTCAAAATAGATATTTTGACATTATACTCAAGAAGTATAATTTATTCACAGATATGCTGCCACAACACGTTGCTTACAAAAACGAACTAAATCGTGAATATGTAATAACTTTAGCAAGGAACGGCGAAACTCCCTGACGATGATCTGAAAATATCGAAACATGTCGGAGTGGTTTTAAGTGTTTTAAAATGCTTTAAAGAGAAAGTTATATAGGTGCATTTTTTGGTTAATAGTTGAAGTGACGATGAATCCGTGTTTGCATTGGGTATCGAACCTGGATCCATAAGGACACAGGCGTGAGTTACTGAGTGATTTACATCCTGCCTCCCTCCAAAGAGTCATAATATTTGGAAGTTTGGACACGGAATTACGCATAAACATAAAGATATATGGTAGAGTAAAACTGACCGTCTCTCTTATTAAACAAACAAATTGGTGACTCCGGTTTCGTCTGAAACATGAAATTATTTCGAATGGAACAACGTTCATGGAGACACAGGGCGTGATCTACGGACATAAATCAGACCAAGTGACCAGAGTAGCAATGCAACACACAGGCTGTACATAGTTCTTGAGAGTAAAGCCCTAAACATGTTACCCAGCCATCAAAACGTCTAGAAAATATTTTACAGTCTTTTTCCTAAAATAAGTTCCAGTAGCTAATAGCCTTGAAGATAAACACCAGGCGCACATAACGGTCTTTATTGCCCTACTGTTCTTTTTTCTTTGTTACTGAAGTCCAAGGATTCATTAGCTAAGCGTGTGTCCAATTAACACGCATCTGCCAGACACCCATACAAACACTTGTGAGATGCAACCTTCAAACTGCTTTGTGCTACCTCGAAAGATTCCTACATGACCACTGGGATACAGGGCGAGTGGATGGGTAACTATCCTCACCGCATTTTTTGGTCATACTAGAGTTACAAAGGGGTAAGATATCCTTTCCCATGTCATAAAGGTATTGGGCAGAATAGAGGCATACCTCCACTCATTCTCGACCTCGCAACTAGATGGGGGTAGAAGACAGTTGAAATGTGATAGCACACGCGCAGAAACCAGAATTCGTCTTTCGGCGAAATGGACGAGTCCATTTAAATCGGCCCGGAGGGCGTCAGTTCAGTCGAATACTGGCAGCCGAGGTGTGCGCATCAGCGGTAGTAATGCTGGCTACACCACGTTGACGAGGTAGTGTGAAGAGTACTGGCTACCCACTCCATTCGCCAGTTTCCCCTTCACTTCCCCTCCCGTGCGTCAAAATGTGCCATCACATTTCAACTGGAGTCTACAGCCAACGCCTATTGGATTTTAAAATCCACACTCGATAACACGTTCGTGACTCTCGAAACAACGGTTTTCGACCGATCTTTATTCCAGGGGCAATTTATTTTAACGTTCCACAAACCCAATATAATATTTGTAAACACATCGATGTGCATAAAAACTCTGCATTTGACTATTTGACTGCGCATAAAGAAACTGCTTGTTAATGATGACCGTATTTAATGTCTGGTGATCGGGAAGCGATGTTCGTAGCATTTTACACCCTAACACGATACTTTGTTAGTTACACCCACCCACACACAAACACACAAGGCGCTGTACCGACAGAACTACATTTTGTCTATTGTTTTATAAGGGTGTGAAAATTGGTCACTCACTTAAAACACTTTAATATAAAACAGATGCACAAATATATAATTCGTAGATAAATTAATATTACTATTAAATATTTAAAATTGCTCCAACATGTTTCGGATCACAAGGAATCCATCATCAGGGAGCTTGGTTAAAATTACAGTAATGGTTCTATCTCGTCCGTTGATATGAACGTAGTCGGTGTTATGGCAGCTTATTTGCCCGTGATGCGTGTGTGTGTGTGCGTGCGTGTGTGCGTGCGTGTGTGCGTGCGTGTGTGTACTGCACAGTGTAGAGTTTATAGTAATTCTAAATGCATCTGCGAGTTATATAGTTGAAGAATAAGAGACCAACTTGATTTCACGGTTTATTAAGTTTTATTTCACTTCTTCTATGCTCAACATGTTTCGGACATTAATACATCCATCATCAGGAGACTGCGACTTTTCTATTGCATCACCACATTGGTGGCGTGTTCTTGTTTCGATGTGTGTTGGAGTTTCGGTGTGGCTGGGTTGGGGTGGTATCCGTGTAGCAGGCTGAAGCACAACTGTTTCAGCCTGCCACACGGATACCACCCCAACCCAGCCACACCGAAACTCCAACACACATCGAAACAAGAACACGCAACCAATGTGGTGATACAACAGAAAAGTCGCAGGCTCCTGATGATGGATGTATTAATGTCCGAAACATGTTGAGCACAGAAGAAGTGAAATAAAACTTAATAAATTGTGAC
>Ga0123355_10019723_pt1 | contig 10741 bp, 3 predicted proteins | sample TergutEmb28metaG_3_FD_89872 | JGI IMG/M metagenome (GOLD analysis project Ga0123355, IMG submission 89872) | Embiratermes neotenicus P1 segment gut microbial communities from Petit-Saut dam, French Guiana - Emb289 P1 | ecosystem: Host-associated > Arthropoda: Insects > Digestive system > Gut ...
ACTACCAGCGCAAACACCATATGCAGTAATACATGGTCTTTGTTCTTCTGATGATGGGCATAATGATGCCCGAAACATGTTGAGACAGTAGTTGATAATAAACATCTGAAGTTGGCAATAAACATCTGAATTGTTGAATCTTGTTGGTATTCTCTCTTCACACTTTGCTCATGATGCACGGTCACAGGAACATAAAACGGATATCTGTAATATGTGGTTGCAAAAAAAAAAAAAAGCTACTTAATGTGTTGCCGTCTACACAGAACTGCGAAAGTTTATGTCGAACTCATACCGAATGTAGCTACCTAATGTGAAGGGTCTATAAGGAACTATGAAAGTGTACATGTCGAAAACATGGCCAATTTCGTGAACGACCCTAAAGTACTGAACCTTGACAAAACGTAAGTTACAAAACTGGGTAAATACGCTTTGTTTTCCAATTTGGAGTACACATTTCTACTAGTGAAACTGAGTGGCCTCAGCCATGAACATATAAACAGAACAACCTACTGCGTTAGTAATCAAAAACCTATATATTTTATTGTCAACGCTGCAAAGAGTGCAGTTCCTGTTTGCATTATCTCCAAGGCCAAAGACTATAATGTTAACACTATTTCGAAGTCAGTGGCCTAGCTAAACATGATCCATTAGACCCACGGGTACAGTCTCTAGACTTAACTTGTACACAAACCGCTACACCCACCCACCAGCAGTCACACGTGCAATATAGTTGTAAATACATAAATAAATGGTAAATAAATACGGTCTGCCAAGACCCCGCCGATTCCATTCTTCTGACAAAAGACAGTATTCTAGATTCCTGTTAAGAGATCTCCGAGTAACTTCGCTAATAATTTTAGAGGATACGCCAATTATTGTGGTTGGGGCCAACAATCAGTTGACTGCGTACTGACGCAGTACAAAGCCTCTCGTACTTTAGTATTACCATCTTCAGGTGGAACATCCTGTTATGAATATGTAGTCATTCCTTCGAGTGGGTAGTACTGCTGAGTTCTGCAGTTAAAATCTCTCTACATACATATGTTGTCTGAGGATTGGTGCGGGTTTCCCCTGTCTCTGAAAACGTATGTCGTGCTAGTACAGCAGAATTAATTCCACCAAGTCTCCAGCTTCAGGAACAGATGTTAGCGAGCCTAGGCTGATGTCACAGGTCGGGAGAATGCGCGAAATCGTGTGGGCGTAGATGTGTGTTTCTGAAGTCAGAGCTGTGGAGGTGCCAGGTGTCTTTGGTTTGCGTAGCAGCTGCAGTCATGTTACTGAGATAGGAGGACCGTAATGTTTGCGAGACCCGCAGTGAAGGTTGCCATGCAAAATTACGGGGGACTTTGTGGATTTAATCCTGCTATACATCACGTTATGCTATAAAAGGAATCTTGCATATCTTTTCCAAATCCTTATTCAGCAATAATCCTGTCACTGGACGATACATACAGCCACAACTGTACTACTGTGTGCATTACCGCACTGTGTCATAAAGCAGAATATCAATCAGCAATTTTTATTTCAGAAAACCGTTCAACACTTCTTCGAAGCATGCATAATGCTACACGATATTTCGAGAACCATTGTTTTTTTTTTCCTCGAAGTCCGAGGCTTCACTCGCTTTGCCCTTTAATAAGGGTTGTATTAAGACGATGAAGAAGCAAGGAGTTCATCTGAACTATATTGGAAGATTTATGTACCTCACAGAAAACATAATACATCTCTATCACAAAGACCAACCGGCTAATGTTGCTTAAGGAAATAGTCATTGCGTATTGTGAGAATCATACTAAACGCCTCTAGTAGGTTGTGTTGGCAAAATAAAAAGTTCTTTTAAATGCTACTGCTAACCACTGTGCCTTAGAGAGTTGATCAGCAAATGAAATTTTAAGCACCAAATACTTCTATTTTGTTACATTACAGGCGAATCCATTGCGATGGACCATAGCAAGTACGTCATCATTTTGCTTCTTACCATGACACTTTGCTGCACAGCCACTCTGCATGACAGACCACACATAATATTCATACTAGCCGATGACTTGGTGAGTACAATTTATGGTCCTGCAGTTCATACTAAGTTAAGACAAAAGGTGAAGGAGGTAAAGCAATCGGCGTACAGGCCTATTACAGGCCTTTACCCCTACGAGGAAACAGTTCTGGTATTCATTTCCGTTAGAGTCGAGCCCAGGATTGTTAATGAAAAATTCTAACCCTCGACCTTTGGGCTTTTAGCGCAGTGCCTCAACTAACTGCGCCACCGCGTGCCCCATGCCAAAAGCTACAGGACGTGCCAAATCTCAGGCTATTGAAAGTAAAGTTAAGTGATCTCGTTACAGGCCCGGTGTGGCCCAGAGGGTGGGTAGAGGTATAGCTCTACTCTTCCATGACCGCGGCACTAGAAGGGGATGAGTGGTCAGCAGCACGCCCCGGCCGCACTTTACCCACGGGAAAGACCCGGTACCCATTGTACAGGAAGATGGGTGGGCCCCAGGGCCGGTCTGGACAGGGGGAAAATCTCGTCCCCATCGGGATTCGATCCCGGACCGTCCAACCCGTAGCTCAGTCGCTATACCGACTGAGCTACCCGGCCCACAAATATCAAGCTATTAGTTCCTGGCTTCTCACTGCGGAGGCACGGGTTAAATCCCCGATAATCCATTTGGGATTTGTGATCAATAATTTGACGCTGAAACAGTTTATTCTTCGAATATTTCGGGTATCGTCTGTAAATTATCATTTCATCGCGTTCCATATTCATTCACCTTTCATCTGGAGGACGAACAACGTGCCGAATAGAGGCCGCTTTTTCTAGGAGACCTAACGTTACCGCAAAAAAGAATACAAAACGCTGTAAGAATTAAAGATGTCTCTCAGCCTAAACACGCGATAAACACGAAGACGCTCTTAAACTACACAGGAGATGCAGATCAGTGGTTAGATTCACAACATGGCTGCTTTACCCCCGGGGCCCCTGGTACCCAATTTTTAGAACAATTGGCGGGTCCCAAAGCCGGGTGCAAAGAGCAAAATATGTGCCTCTGCCGGGACAGCGAGAAAGTTTTTCTAGCACACAGCGAGTTACTTTACCGACTGAGCTCGTCACTACTATTACGACACCAAGAAAGTTCAATTTGTGTTTTTAAAGTAATTCACCGAATACTTCAGAGGCTGATAACACATTTTTATAAAATTCATAGACTTAAAGTAGTTATGGATGTAGTTTTACAAAGTTCCTTGTCGTAGAGTGGAATGCGTTTTCTATTCGATATCGTGTGGTGTCAACCATTGTTGCAAGGCTGTTTATATATATAGAGTCTCTTTGTTAATGTGTCTTAATTTAGAAGATAAGTTATTACGTAAAGCAGTCCCGTTACAGGCCTGGACAGGCCCAGAGTGTTCCAGGAAGTTAAGGTTCCCAGATTTCGTGACAACGCCACAGGATGGTGACAAGGTTGTCAGTCTTACGCACCGGCCGACTTTACCCCCAGTAAATACTCCTGGTACTCATTTCTGTTAGAGGCTGAGTCGACCCCAGGGCCATAGTGCGATCGAAAGGATCGAACCAGCGACCTTCTGATTTGTAGCACAGTACCTTAACCACTGTGCTACCGCGGTCCCAAAGTTATTACGTACTCTCATAAAATTTAAGTTCAGTTCTTCACTTGCTGTTTTGAACTGAATAAGCCTAAATCTCTACCCACGAGATGGACAAGACCTTTATTTCAGTTTACATAATTCACAGACACCTTGACAAAGAACCTTGCTTTTTCCGGGTAAATCAGAGACATTTAGAGAGACAGCTGTAAAGTTATTATCTCTGAAAACTCCCACAGTAAGTGACGTTAGCGCAATAAATACGAAAGTTGTTACACCAACACAATTTATAAGTGATGACGCATTATTCTGAAACCGCAATTTTACTATGTAAATGACAAAAAAGCACCTAACAAGAACTCATTAAAGGAACGGTCCGAAGGGCTCAATTAAGAACTTTTTACACAAAGAATGCCAGTTAATGAGCGGGACGCTCGAGTCGTAAACCTGGCAGATTGTATGCAAATGACCCGATACTGGTAACAAGAGGCGAGACTTTTTAAAAATTAACAATGCACTCAGGAATGGGGCGTGAGAAAGCTGCTAAATGTACGTCAATTCCAAAGATTATCTATGTACACAATTTAACACATCGCTCATTTGCGGCAACAGTGTCACATCTCACAATTTGTGATTTTTCAGGTGAAATTTTTAAAGGTTTTGAAGTGCTATAATTTTCTATGAGTGCAACGAAGACACAACTGCTCTCCAGCGGCGAGTTTTGCAGGCTGCATTATGACACTACACCTGCTAAAAGTGCATCCGCAAACTTTTCTTTCTACGCCAGTAACTCAAAAATGCCAAATTTTGAGTTGTGACACTCTTGTCGCAAAGGAGCGATGTATCAAAACCCCATCAGTAACAGAGATGCAGTACTGGATTCTATATAACATGTTACACAGAGAATCGGCCATTAACATTTTACGATTACCTTCCATTTGCTTCCTAGTAACGACACAACCATATGAAGAGATCAGCACAGTATTCACGCGCTAATCCACGCCACTTTTCATCAGCTATTTCTTAATTCAGAATGATTTTTAAAGCTCTTAAACACAGAGTACTAAACTATTAGAGTTCCCAGTTCTTGCTAAGGGGTACTCAATAGCATTGCCCCTCATCATTCATAATCAAAACCAAATGTTTTTAATTTTTAGACAAGGAATTCCCGTTGTGTTCAATTACACGTATAGTTGGGGAAATAATGCAGAATTACAGCCCAGACACAACTTTAAACTATGTATAAATTACCGTAAACAAGAAAAAATAAAATATTATAGGTTTTTTGTTTATGGTTCTGTATTCAGCCCGAAGATGGCTACATATAGCCGAAACATGTAGCCGACTTATACATAGATAAAGTTGTAGTTGGGCTGCAATTCTACATTCTTTTTCCTTACATACGTAAAACCAAAAGATATTCAAAATTAAAGTTCAAATTAACACACGTTTACTTAACCCGTTGTGGTTCGGGATAGCTCAGTCGGTATAGCGACTCGCTACGGGCTAGACGGTCCTGGGATCGAATCCCGGTGGGGGCGAACTTTTCCGTACCCGTCCAGACGGACCCTGGGACCCACCCAGCCTCCTATACAATGGGTACCAGGTTTCTTTCCCGTGTGTAAAGCGGCCGGTGCGTTGCGTTCTAGCGCCGAGGTTAAGGAAAGAGTAGAGCTATACCTCTACTCCCCTTCTGGGCCTTCGTGGCCTGTTCTAGGGTGAACTTTACCTTTACCTTTACCTTACCTAAGCCGTAATTGCGTTCATTCCCTACTACCAAAAATTTCAATTAACTTCAGACTATCTTCCATAACCTTTTGGCGCCGAAATTTTTTTTTTTCAATTTTAGCACACCCTGTATATAAAATGTGATAATAACAGCAAACCAAATACGTTAAAATTATGAAAAAAACTGCATTTTGAAGAGAAAAATCGGAGAGTATATACCGTGTTTAAAATATTCAGTACCTATATTTGTTGAATAAATATATAAAATGCAAAGTTTAGAGGTTAGCGGTGCGGTACGACCACTATAGGGATCTTTAGGCGTCAAACGGTTAAATCTCTTCATACTGAAAATGTACATACACCATACCACCGACGTAGTACTGTACACATGCGCAGTTTGGCTGCATTCCACGTGAGACGTCACTCACATACCAAGCCGTAACCAGGGAATCCCACTAGCACCGAAACTCAGGTGTGACTCAACGACAGAACAAATGCGCTAAGTCCGGCGTGACTCAACCATAAACCAAGTTTCTTGGGAGACAGAGAAAAACTGCTTATACTCTCAAGACAGATGTTGGCCTGTCCAATATTCGGAACGTAAACATCTCGAAGCGCTACTGTGTGAACTACATTGCTCGTTTTGAAAGGCAAATCTCCATATTCTGACGTCTATATGAAAGTGAAATTAACGAGCATGACTAGGTGATATCATCGTTAATGGGGTGGGGTTCTCAAACACATGTGCAATGGCCGGTGATTATACAGTAGCACAGTGCTGCGAGCACTGAACCTACTGACGCAGGATGACGCAGTACTCAATGCATATCTCAGTGAATAACTGGACACATAATTGTGTGGAAGACCTCGCTCGGAGAAGGAAGATCCGGGTTGTAAATCTCAAGAAGGCCATCTCGATTCTGTCTTGCTTTGTTCAACCGAATTTCGCAAAAAAATAAAGAAGCGGCTTATTCAGATCTGAAATGTTCCTGTCACCTGCAATGTGACGCCGTGTAGTCTTGTGTGAACTTTACTAAGTTTCACAGAAAGGCGTTTGCTCCGTCATGTGAGCAGAAAAAAATTATACCAGACTACAAGGCGTCACACAGCGTAAGACGGTAGTGTTTACAGCCACCACCATGAGAATTTACAGCCTTATCATACTGTGATGTAGGATACGACTGCTTGTCATAGGGAACGCAGTTGCGAAAGTTACGCACGAATATACACGTACTGCAGAATAAGAACCAACTAGATGCCACTTCTTGTTTTATTATATTTATGATATGCTCAACATGTTTCGGGCACTTCTGTGCCAATCATCAGGAGCTCACGACTACAATGCTGATTACCACAAGGGCCGTCCGGTTCTTGGGTTGCTGTTGGTTGGAAGGTAGGTGCAGACAGGCTGGATAAGTGTCCGGGCTACAGGTTATAGCCTATAGCCTGCAGTCTGTCTGCACCTAACTTCCAACCAACAGCAACCCAAGAACCGGACGGCCCTTGTGGTAATCAGTATTGTAGTCGTGAGCTCCTGATGATGGGCACAGAAGTGCCCGAAACATGTTGAGCATATCATAAGTATAACAAAACAAGAAGTGGCATCTAGTTGGTTCTTATTCTTCAGTTATCACAACGACGCACGGTCCAATACACATTAAATACACGTACTGCCTTCACCTACAAGGAAGAAGTGAATTTATTTAAGGCCATTTAACTTCGTGATCAGCTATTCAGACTATACAGCGTCGGATGCTATGATGAACAATGAATAATGAATTAGAAAGGACGTGGAATGAAGCGATCATGATTCAATTTAGGCACTACCCGCGGATTTGCTCGGGGACAATGAATGAATTCACGTAAGCCCTTATACAAATTAGTCAGTCTCTGGACTTGTTTTTGAACTCAGGACCTCCCGAATGAAGGTAAGATAGGCTGTACTCTGCACACAATGAAGGCCAAAGGGGGAGTATAAAAGAACTCAGATACCGCTGGAAGAATTTTACTTAAATTTGATAATGGGGATTTTTACCATATATCTGCCCAGAAAATCCACGTTTGGTTAATATTGTACAAGAATAACAGGTACTTTACACGAAGACCTTGGTAGAGGCCAGTTGAAATGTGATGGAACGTGCGCAGAAACCAGATTTCGTCTTTCGGCGAAACAGACGAGTCCATTTAAATCGGCGGGGGCGTCAGTTCAGTCGACCACTGGTAGCCGAGGTATGCGCATCAGCTTTTATTGTTGTAATGCTGGATACATCATGTTCCGATGTAGTGTGAAGGGTACTGGCTATCCACTCCATTCGCCAGTTTCCCCTTCACTTCCCCTCCCGTGCGTCACCGCGTGCCATCACATTTCAACTGGAGTCTACATTGATATGACTGATCCATATAAAGGAGACAGGGTCCTCTGTGACGTAGGACTCTCGCCGAAGAAACAGCTGACGATCTAATATAACGATTGAGAAAGACTTTGTTCTGTGTGAGGTATAACATGTGGCCGAAGAAACAGCTGACGATCTAATATAACGATTGAGAAAGACTTTGTTCTGTGTGAGGTATAACATGTGGCCGAAGAAACAGCTGACGATCTAAACATAATACTCTATAACGTTTTACTCCGAATCTTTCCAAAAGACACGGATAAAACTTACAGTGATAATAACATAGACAAAGCTCCACAGCTGTCACGCCCTGCCGACATTTCTTCTACTGTTTCTTTCTACTTACATCCCTATGGACACAAAGTACACCCAGCCTCTTTAAAGTCTGAAATGAATTCTTCCCCATGTGTAAAGCAACGTGAGCTTTCACTGCTCGCCTGAAAGCAGTGCATAAGTTTAGAATATGAAGAGCTCTGCTTCTATTCACCGTATGTAGCTATGAGATGGTGTTTAGATACTGCCATTACAGAGGTTTATGGTGAAAAGAATGGGGGATGGAACTTTGCACTAATTCGGATATGCAGATAGGTAACGTGCGGGAAGTTTTCTTTCGCCTTCTGTGTTCAGTCATTTTACCTGCCTGAAGGAAATCTATCCTAGTGCCAGTCTGTCCATAGTAAATTTCTCAAGACTCGTCGTGCAATCGAACCCGCACCTCTGCAGTGAGATGCTAGCGACAAACCGCCTGAGATATCGTCTTTATTGAATACTACAGTACTGGTACTGAAGACCTACCAGTTTTTTTTATGACTGTTGAAATATGTTTATTGCACAGGGATGGAATGACGTTAGTTTCCACGGTTCGGATGAGATCCCGACGCCAAACATCGACGCTCTGGCTTACAATGGCATCATCCTCAACAGTCATTACGTGCAACCCACCTGCACACCCAGCAGGGCCGCCCTCATGACCGGGAGGTACCCCATACACCTAGGTAATGATGACGTGTGTCTACATGAAAGATACTGTACTCTTCCCGGGTCAGACACCGCGTAGTTTGACGAGGGTTACGGATGTTTGGGAGGGGGCACTGTTTCAGTCACCGGAGCAGATTAAGGTCTTCTGTGTCTGAGACCGTGTAAATTAGGTAGTGGTTAAAAACATTCCGGGGCAATATATTGCCTACATATTCAGAGTAGAGGTTCTTGCGTTCCTCTGGGTTGACGAATAAATGCGTCGCAGGAATATAGCCCATCATTATTCAGGTTAGACGGCACCTTGCTGTTGTGGGAGACAACAGCAACACACAACAGCCTGCTAAATGGGTTAGCAGCGTCGTTTTGTTTCACGAGTCCCACTACTTCAGCAGCTGAGTATGTGTTACTCTTTCCAAACTTGGTTTACTTACTGTCGCTTTCCGTATATATTTCATACTCTGATTAGTTAATAATGAACTGAAAAGGAGCAAAAAGAAAGGAATATGGCCTATATTTGAATATATAAACTTTTGTTTGGGGGGGGGGGCAGAGAAAAGCAGGGAAGTTTTCAGCCAAGTGGCTGGAGTTGATATTTGAATCAGGGACTCACCGAATAGAAAGACGGGGTGGAATACTTTTGGCACATAATGCAGTCACAGTAGTCGTGTAATCCATTTTTTATTGGTAGCAGCCATCCCATTGTGTTGTAGTACTAACAAACAAAGACGTTCAGTCAAAACACAACAATATATTCAATAACGTAAAAGTTTGCTACAAGTTTCGGTTACAAGTAACCATCATCAGGCAGACATTTCAGTACATGGACATGACTGAACATGTCATGTCCATGTACCGAAATGTCTGCCTGATGATGGTTACTTGTAACCGAAACTTGTAGCAAACTTTTACATTATTGAATATATTGTTGTGTTTTGACTGAACGTCTTTTTTTGTTAGTGTCATCTAAGCTCGTCACTCAGTAGTCAACATCTCAATAAATTTAAAATTTCCCCTCATAAATCAATTGCAATTCAAATAGAAAGCGCATTTTGTGAAATATACTAAATCGGTGCTTGCTACTCCGGAAAAAATAAATGTACTAATTAATACTATGGCTCATGAATAAAAGTGAAAGTTCTTTTGTTTTCAATGCTGACCGATATCCGGAAGAGCGCTGCTTTGTGAAAAGGTTCCCGGCTTTCCGTTTGTCCTGCAACAAGACGCGTAAAAGTATATAGCATATGTGGAGTGACACTGACAGGGAGGTTCGAAGTACCCGGGCAGAAACTTGTCCGAGTGCAAATTTCGTAAAGGGTAAAAAGGCAAACTTGCCTCTATTGACGTTCTCAATGGGTATAGAGGGGGGAAGAATTACAGCTCCTTTCAATGTGAACCAAATTAAGGTGAGTGATCAACTGCACTGCCCAGCCACTGGTACCCATTAAACAGGAGGGCGACTGTAAACCAGAGATGGTCGTGGACGGTTTTCGAAAAGAGATGTTTTCGCCGCCCTGGTGGCATACGAAACCTGGACTGCTCAGCCAGTAGCTAGTCCCTATACCGACTACGTTACATCACAGATCCCACAGGGAATGGCCCGACATCGAACCCAGTAACTCACGAATTTGAGCTAAACACATATATATAAACGAAGTTTCTATCTCACAGAAAACACAAACTGCATCTCCAATATAAAGATCAAAATTTAATATTGCGCAGGGAAACAACAGCGTTTTTACTGTGAGAATGACACGAAACACATAAATACAATGTGTAGCCAAATATTACATAAGTTGGTATGTGTAGTTAATGAGGAGCTTAGGGATCATTACTCCTTACCCAATATTGTGCGTGTTGTAAAATCGAGAATAATGAGATGGGCGGGACATGTGGCGCGTAGAGGGGAGGGGAAAGGTGTGCACAGGGTTCTAGTGGGGAAACCTGAGGGAAAGAGACCAATGGGGAGACCCAGACGTAGATGGGAGGATAATATTAAGATGGATCTTCGGGAAGTGGGAGGGGTTGGAGACTGGATGGAGTTG
>Ga0123355_10019724_pt1 | contig 10741 bp, 10 predicted proteins | sample TergutEmb28metaG_3_FD_89872 | JGI IMG/M metagenome (GOLD analysis project Ga0123355, IMG submission 89872) | Embiratermes neotenicus P1 segment gut microbial communities from Petit-Saut dam, French Guiana - Emb289 P1 | ecosystem: Host-associated > Arthropoda: Insects > Digestive system > Gut ...
ACATTATTTAGAAAATATAAAACGTCTGATTGGAAGGACCTTAGAGATAAAGTACATGCTGATGGGGAGAAATTATAGTGCTTGAACTAACTTTACCATTTTTTGCAATACTTCCAATATTAATATCTGTCTTTTTGTATGTATTTTCCTCTGGAGCTATGTCACGTAAAATTGCTATTGTATTTCAGTCTTGTTTTGTCGCATTTTCTGGATGGTTGCTATTTTACAGCCAACGCGAAACAGTATTAATTAATATTGGGTCATATGAAAATTTTTTAGGCATTACTTTGCGTGCTGATAGTCTGGCTGCTGTTTTTGTTTTGCTTACTTCTGTTATTTTTTTGGCTGTAGCACTCTATTCTCTTAATGATAATACTCCTTCCATGTTTTGGTTTTTATTGTTCATTTTAGAAGGCGTGTTGGTTGGGTTATTCCTAACCCGCGACTTATTTAATGTGTTTGTTCTTGTAGAGGTTGGAACAGTTGTAGTTGCTGTTTTGCTTATGTATGAACGCGAATGGCGAAAAATGTATGCTGGGCTTGTTTTTATTATAATAAATGTAATAGTTATGCAGTTTTTCTTGTATGGTTTGGGTTATATCTATATGATGACTGGTGTTTTGGATATGGAAGAAATTGCACCCAAAATTGCAGATTTAAGCATTCAAGAAGTTGCTCTACCATACACCCTAATTATGACAAGTATTGTTGCTAAATGCTCTATGTTGCCAATTTTAACATTTTTCCCAAAAATAAACTCTCTGCCTGGTGCGCGTTCTTCTATTGCTGGAATTATGTCTGCAATACACATAAAAAGCGGATTATATCTGTTTATTAGGGTTCAGGATATTTTTGGCTGGAATTATAATACTGTTACATTCTTTTTAGTTCTTGGAATTATAACTGCATTCGCGGGTATTATCCTAGCTTTGGCGCAGAGGGATATTAGGCTTATTTTAGCACATAGCACAGTTGCACAAGTTAGTCTTGCTGTTATTGGCTTAAACCTTAATGATGATTACTCATATACGGGCGCTGTATTCCATATTGTTAATCATGCCATTTTCAAACTTGCGTTATTTATGGGTGCGGGTATGATTCGCCATAGATATAAAACGGCAGACGTTACCAAAATTCGAGGGTTATATAAAAGCAGTCCAATAATTGCCATTTCCACAGCCATGTCGCTTTTAGGAATTGCGGGTATGCCGCTATTTAATGGTTTTATTTCAAAATATTTCTTGGGATATGGCGCAACTGGGGCAATGGAATGGATTATTAATTTAATTAATTTTGGAACAATTCTTATATGTTTAAGATACGCAAGTATATTTTTACGAACTTCTTCTTCTACCTCTTCTCCTAACTCTTCTTCATCTTCAGTTGATTTAATTGATGCAACAAAACCAGTGGCAGACTGGTATAAGCAAATTACTATTTTAGTTTTAGGAATAATTTGTTTTATAATTGGAATTGCTGGAATTCCAATTATGCAGTTTTTATTTAACACTACAGTAAATGTTAGTTTTGTGAGTATGTTAAACAAAGTTATTGTTTTTTTTGCAAGTTTGGTTATTGGTTTGTTATTCTTTAAGTTTGGTTTTGTAAAAATTCAAGATAAATTGTTTGCTCTGCTTGCTGACATTGATTTAAATGTTAGAGTAATTTGTGTTTCAATGGGAGTTTTTTTTGCAACATTCTTAATTTTTGTAGGGTTGTAGGAGGAATGTATGACTATTAATAATTTGGTTTTGCATATAACAGAGCAGTGTAATTTGCAATGTAAGTATTGTTTTATGACACATGGAAGTGAACGCATGTCAACAGAAGTTGCAGAAATGGCTGTAGAATATTTATTAAAAAACTGTGGTGAGTACGCTCGGGTTACATTTTTTGGTGGTGAACCATTGTTAGAGTTTGATTTAATTAAACATATTACAGCTTTTATACGAGATAAATCAAGTGTCCCTGTTATGTTGGATATTGTCACAAATGGTACATTACTAACAGAGGAATTCTTTGATTATGCACATAAAAATGGTATACTTATTAGCATATCCTATGATGGTTTGCTAAATGACACCAACAGGGTTAATGAACATGATAAGCCTGTTTTGGATATAACTTTACACAAAGATGCTATTAAAAAGTATGGCATTACATCTGCAAGTGTAATTGATGTAGACAATGTGGATATTTGGCATGATAATGTATTACATCTTAGGGAGTTAGGTTTTAAGTCTATGGATTTTTTTATTAATTATCAATCGCCTTGGGAAGCCAAACATGTTGAAATTTTACGCAGAGAGTTTTTTAAAATTGCAGAAGCCTATGTCAAATGGGTTAAAAAAGGTGATAAAATACGAATGGCTAAAATTGATGACATGGTGCGGGCGTATTCAGGTAAGTTTGGACTAAGCAAAACAAAAGTACGGCGTGATTTAGTATACTCGGTTGCTACAAATGGTGATGTTTTTCCATATGCTTCGGCTGTAGGTAATAACAATCTACTTTTGGGTAATGTTGTTACAGGTATGAATCATACAATGCTGGAAAAAGTCAACAATTTGGGAATGGTTAAAGGTTGTGAAGATTGCCCAATTAATGATGCATGTGTTGCCGCCAAAGGTAATATTATAACTGACACAGTAGAGCCACACGCCTACCCCATAGCATGTAATGGGTACAAAATTGCTTTTGATGTGGCTGATTATGTATTAAATGCCTTACTTGAAGAATAAGGAACTGTTCAAAAATAACTTGACATTTATTTCTTCACAGCTCCTAATTTTGAGGCAACAGAAAACAGAAATGGAAGGGATATTTTTATGTCTAATGTAAAAAAATTGGTTGTTTCGGCAATGTTAATTGCTGCCTCTGTGCTTTTGCCTATGGCTTTTCACAGTATTGAAGGTGCGGGTGGGATTCTTCTGCCTATGCATATTCCTGTTTTATTGGCAGGTTTGGTGTGTGGTTGGAAATTTGGGCTTATTGCAGGTCTGATTGCACCAATATTGTCCCATATGCTTACAGGAATGCCCCCCCAGTTTATGGTTGGCATTATGACAATTGAATTAAGTGTGTATGGCTTAGTTGCGGGCATTATGTCCGAATTTGTCCGCACAAAAAGAGCCTCTGTAGATATGTACATCAGTCTCATTGTATCAATGTTGGCGGGGCGTGTAGTTGCGGGTCTTGTATTAACTCAGTTTTTCTTTGGTAGTATGCCTCCATTTATAACTGGTGGTAATCCATTCTCGTTTAGTGTTTGGATTAGTATGTTTTTTGTGACAGCATTACCTGGGTTGGCTATTCAGTTGTGCTTTATTCCATCAGTAGTTATGGCGCTTGAGCGTGAAAGAGTGATTCCTATGCGATATCCAATTTCCACGCCCACATCCGTGGTTACACAATAATGTTAAACCCCTTTATTATCGCCATTGATGGGCGTGCAACTGCTGGTAAAACTACCTATGCAAAACAACTTGCAAGTGCTACAGGGGCAAGCATTATTCATATGGATGAGTTCTTTTTACCCGCCGAATTACGAACTCCAGAGCGATTAAGAGAACCTGGCGGAAATATTCATTATGAACGCTTTGCAGAAGAAGTATTGTTACGGCTTAGATGGGGCGTTTTGTTTTCGTATAAAATTTTTAATTGTGAAATTATGGATTATGAGGGTGTTCGTGATGTTCATCCAACACCTTGGATTATTGTAGAGGGTGCATATGCACACCATCCATTTTTTGGCGAATATATGGATTTGCGTATTTTTAAAGATATAAACCCAGAATTGCAACTTCAACGAATTGTAGAACGCGACGGCGAGATAAAAGCAAAAAGATTTGCAACAGAATGGATTCCATTGGAAGAGAATTATTTATCTGTATATAATATCCGTGAAATGTCGCGGTTAGTATTGTAAATTTCTAAATTTATGTATTGATAGGGGACGTGCGGAAGCGTCCCCTACAAAAAATCGTGCAAAGCACGATTTTTTTAAAGGAAGGGGTCAAGGGGACAAGTCCCCTTGAGGGTGAAACCCTCAAGGTTTATTATATCCCCTCCATCAAAAACTTTTCCAAAAGCAGTGAATAAATATTCATTGTTCTTTCAATCATACCTGGGAATCTTGCGCTGATATACTCATAACAATCCTTATAACTATGCAGAAAATTAGTAAAATTATTTAAACACAAACCCCAAAAAGCCATGGTAGTATACCCTCTATAAAGAAATACCTGTTCATCACTGCCAGTAAGTGTCCAATCAGTACCAATTGTAATATCATTTGTGTCACTAAATGATGTAACAAATTCAAGTATTTGCTCTGAAAGGGGATTTTGATTTAATTGAAAACTATAACCAGTTGAAATAAATAACTCAGGTCCTTCAATTAACACATCCGCACTTATATAAAGTACAATGGCATCACGTTCTTCTTGTGTAAGTGATTCATAAAAATAGAAAGCCCCATATAACCCAATCTCATGCGCTCCAAAAAATACATATTTTAATGTGTAATAATTATCATTATTAAGCATTCTTTGGGCATTTTCCATAAGAAGTGCCACACCAGAAGCATTATCACTTGCGCCTGAATATCGTAGGCTGTCATAATGTGCGCCAATTATTATAGTTTGTGTGCTTTGCCCTGGAATAGTTACAATTACATTTTGGCTATATCCTCGTGTCTCATGCCCATAAAACCATCCCATTTGCTCGATTTGCTCTAACCCAAGTGATAGTCCCCAGAAAAAATAATTTTCCCAAATACTTACATCATAATGTGAAAATGTCTGCATACGCACATGGTTTTCATCAAATCCTTTGGCATGAAGCATCTGCATAAGCCACAGAGCCATATCATATTCTCTATAAGTAAATGGTACACGGCTTGGGAAATAGGTGCTTATATGTCGCACATACCAATGCGCGATATAACCATGAGGCACATTGGTGGGTTTTGTATTAGAAACAAGATCTATGGAATCCATGTCTATTCTTGTGAAATATATCTCTGTGGGATAATAATTATTTAAGTTATTGTATTCTTCTATTTCAAGTATATCAATGGAATATTCTTGAATATTGTTATCATTATACTCTTCATTATCAAAAAGAAATTCAACTTCATTTGTTCCTACATAAAAATTATCATTATTCAGTAATCCATCCAGTGTTACATTTTCGCTTTCACCACTACATCCTGTTTGTAAGATTAGCATAAATGCAATACATACCATAAAAACAATTGATTTTACTCTTCTCATTTAAATATCCCTTCTTTTTTTACTTTACCCAGTAAATAGGATTACTTCAAGTACAATCCTATCTTTTTTTGTGGTTGACACTTGTTCGCCTATTTCCACCCGCCCAACACCACGTATAGTAATTATATCTTTTGATTTTACAATATAATCCTTTTTTGCAAGTTTCCAGTTGACAAATACTTTTTCCCGTTCAATAAACATTGAAGCCTTGTTACGTGAAAAATTAAATACTGCCCCAATAACTGCATCAACACGCAAAGAGGCAACATTTACGCGTTTTTCCTTGGCTGTGGATTCTGTTTTAGTTAAAATTTCTCCAACTTTTGTTGTTACAGAAACCCGCCCTACTTGCTCTAAATGCTCTGCGATATAATTGGATATGTCTGATTTTACATAAATTGTTGCACCTGCTTCGGCAAGAACAATATCACCTATTTTGCCACGGTCAAGCCCTAAAGCAAGGGTTGCACCAAGATAATCGCGGTGAGTTGGTGATTTTGAAAACTTTTGGTTATATACAACTGATATTGGCGTAATAGGGAATAATTCGCTAAAATCTGCATCTTCATCATCATTGTCAATTTGCTCTGGAAAAAAGCCAATTATTTTTCGTTCGGCATGATTGTATCCCCCATACATAAATATGAGTTTTTTATCGCGTGAAAGAATATTCATAAAAACTGAACATCTTGCGGGGTCAAGAAAGTCTGTATAACTGGGTTTATGTTGAGCTGCCTCTTGACGGTCTAATACCTTTGCAAATAAAATTTTATCTTCTTTTTCTTTTAATAGGTGGTCCATAATTATCCAAACAACCTTTCACGAATAACCAACCCAGTGGGTGTTGTTGCAAGCCCACCCAATGAAGTTTCACGCAAGCTAGTAGGTAATGCACTTCCCACCTCACCCATTGCAGAAATAACTTCGTCAACTGGTATAACTGATTCTACTCCCGCAAGTGCTAAATCGGCAGAATTTATAGCTATGGCAATTCCGCAACCATTACGCAAAATACAAGGGACTTCTACAAGCCCCGCAACGGGGTCACAAACCAACCCCAGCAAGTTTTGCAGAGCAATTGCCACAGAATTTGCAACCATAGAAACTGTACCGCCCAGCATTTCTACCATCGCCGCGGCTGTCATTGCCGCCGCCGCTCCGCATTCTGCTTGGCAACCACCTTGTGCCCCAGAAATAGTTGCCTTATTTGCAATTACCATTCCAACTGCACCAGCAGTAATTAACCCAAGTATTGCAGATTCTTCTGATATGTTAAATTCATCCATTAGGGTAAGCACCCCCGCAGGTAAAATTCCGCAAGAACCAGCCGTTGGAGCCGCCACTATTTTACCCATTGCGGCATTGTATTCCTGTATTCCCAATGCCAACGCTGTAGCTTTTGTATTAAAACTTCCGCCAATAGTTTTGCCCTTATTGGCATAAATAAACATTTTGTAACCGTCTCCACCAGATAACCCACTAACAGATTTTAAACCAGGGCGTAATCCTTCTACAGCAGAATGGCGCATTACATCCAGGTTTTCTTTCATGCGGTTTAACAGTTCTTCTTTTGATATTTCCATATATGTGGATTGGTCTGCCAATATTACTGTTGAGATTTTTTCATTTTTTGATAGTTCCACAATTTCCGCTATTGATTGATAACTAATCATGCTGCTATATTCTCCGTTCTCTATTTTGATAGAGCTTTTAACTGGATGATACACCCATCTCGGGGACAATCATTATTTCCTTCCCATGTGGTATCATCCAGCTTGCACACAAAACGCGAAACAAACCCATCCTCAATTGCTTCATCGCCAGTAAGTACACGCACGTTAATTTTCCATATTTTCACAAGTGGACGCAACTTATCTATTAGTATTCGATGTATATTTAAACAGTCTTTCCTTGTGCTTTTTGTGACAATCAGAAGAAATATTAACTTATAATCTGAAAACTTGGAATCGTTAAAACATGATGGAAATTCATTGTATCCATCATTATTAACATCAATCTCTTTTGACACAAGCATATCAATAGATTGTTGAATTTTCTCAAATAATTCCTCATAATATTTATCTTTATAACGTTCTTTATGGGTTGGTGCTGTACTTTTAGCTTCAATAAAATATAGTTTATTATCACACAAATAAACACATTCAACAGTTCTTACCTTGCCACAAATAATTTTGTGGAATTTTGAATCTTCGATAATAAATGTTTTACCCTCTGCAAACAATGGTGAAAAATCCATGCATGACTCCATGCCATTTTTCATTTCATCACCTTTTCAACTTCCGCATCGTAAAGGCGAATTGCCTCATCATTGATTTCATTTTCAAGCATTGAAAATTTATCACTGGTTTCGCATTTAACCCCATTTTTAGTTTTGTGCAATGAATGAAATTTTACTGAATCAGATTCTTTTGCAAGAACCTCAACATACTGTGGGAAATAGTAATCATGAGTTGCTATAAAAATCTGTACCCCATGTCTAGCAAGTTCAAGTAATACCTCTACAAGTATTGGAATTAATTTAGGGTTAATATTTGCCTCTGGTTCATCCCAAAGTAGGATTGTATTTTTGTTAATGCTCCCGTTAATCAATAGCAACCACAATAAACCAAATTTTTTAACGCCCTCTGCTTCAAATGCGAAACTTATTTCTTTTCCATCTTCCTTTAAAACAAAAAATTCCCCATCTCTTTCAAAAACTGTACCACCTATTATTTTTTCTAATTTTGTCAAGATACATCTAATCCATGGTTCAACTTCATCCAAATGCCAACGGGTAGCCCTATCAATAATATCAAGAATGGTTTTATCAAAAGGCATACTTTTGGAGCATAGTTTTGCCATAGCAAGTAAACCTTTTGAATGGGTAAGCATATCCTTGGAGGGAATAAATATAGCAGAACTTTTTTTGTGTGGGTCTTGAAAATATCCAAGTCTACTAATATTTAAATCAACATCCATATTCTCATAGTCTATATCAGCTTTGTCAAATTGCACTTCAGAAACTTGAAGGCACTCTGCTAGAATTGATTTGACTTTGTTAAAAATGTAAGTTCCGCTAGGGAATTGGGGTATGATGTCAGGGTCTCGGATATAATCATCTTTAATGTTAATTTTTGGAATGTCGTCATATGTTTCACAAAAAGAATAAAGCACCTTGAGTATCTGTGTTTTACCTGTACCATTTTCACCAATAAAAACATTCATGTTGGGCGAAAAGCCTAGTTTTAATTCTTCTTCAAAAACTGTAAAACCTCCAATGGCTAATGATTTTACGCTCATTGTACATATTCCTCTCTATTTGCTTGAAACTGCTTAATGCGCTGGATGCATATACACCACACTTACAATATTAGGCAATTCGCGCAAGGTATTCACCACTTGTTTATCTATACTTGAATCCAGTTCAATAGTCATTATAGCTAATTCATTTTTGCGCGGGCGCGACAGACGAAAATTTCCAATATTAACTTCACAGTCTCTTAATGCGCCTGAAACATCCGCAACTGCACCAGGGCGGTCGTTGTGTGCGATGATTAGGGTATCTTTTTCACCATTAAAAGCGGCTTCCATTCCATTAAGTTTAGTAATTTGTATATTTCCTCCACCAATAGAAACACCCTCTACTTTGCAACGCGCCCCGTTAATCCCTTCAAGGTCTAATATTGCAGTATTTGGATGTGCATTTGGGATTTTTCGTAGACCAAATGTATACTCTAGTCCAATTTCTTTTGCAATTGCCAAACTATTGGGAATACGCTCATCATCAGGGCGCATTCCCAAAATACCAGCTATTAATGCTTTATCTGTGCCATGACCTTTGTATGTCATAGCAAAAGAACCCACAAGCCCAATGTTTGCTTTAGTTGCGTCTTCACCTAATATTTTCCATGCTACACGCCCCATACGCACTGCTCCAGCGGTGTGAGAGCTGGAAGGTCCTATCATAATTGGACCAATAATATCAAAAATATTCATAATTCCTACTTCACCACAAAGTTTACAATTTTGCCTGGCACATAAATACTTTTTACAATTTCACCATCACCAAGTTTATCACCCAAAACTTCTTTGGCTTTGGTAAATACCTCTTCTTTTTCCATATTAGTGGGTATAGATATACTGCCACGCAATTTACCATTTACTTGCAATGCTATTTCTATTGTATCACTTTTTAGTTTCGTTTCATCGTATTTTACCCAAGTTTGAGTGAAAATAGAATCCTTATGCCCCAAACGTTCCCAAATTTCTTCTGCCATATGAGGGGCAAAAGGTGCAAGCAAAATTGCAAGTGCTTCTAATGTTTCTTTGTCAATGCCTCCCAAAGTTTTTGCTATTTCTATAAGGGCATTTGTATGCTCCATAAATCCACTTACAACTGTATTCATGGATAAATTTTCAATGCGTTGGGTAATATCATAAATCATTTTATGGCGCACTCGTTCCAATTCTGGAGTAACTTTAACAAATTTATTGGGGCAAGTTGAATCTATCAAACGCCATAATTTATTTAAATAACGATATACGCCCTCAATGCCATTGTCATCCCACTCACAATCTAATTCTGGGGGGGCAATAAACATTTGATACATACGCAAGGCATCACAACCATATTTTGGCAGTAAATCATCTGGAGAAACTCCATTTCCCGCCGATTTAGCCATTTTTTTGCCATCTTTATTTACCATACCCTGATTAAACAATTTTTTAAATGGCTCTTGGAAATTAACTACACCAATATCATATAAAAATTTTGTATAAAAACGTGCATACAACAAATGTAATACTGCATGTTCAACTCCACCCACATAATAATCAACAGGCAACCAATCAAGGGCTTCTTTACCAATCAAAGCATTGTCATTGTTTACGTCTGCATAACGCAAAAAATACCATGAAGAACCTGCCCATTGTGGCATGGTATTAGTTTCGCGCGTGGCTGGTTTTTTACATTTTGGACATGAGGTATTTACCCATTCTTCTACTAATGCTAATGGGGATTCGCCTGTATCAGTTGGTTGATAACTTTCTATATTTGGAAGTTCTACAGGTAAGTCTTCATCTGGAACAAGAACAACTCCACAATCATTACAATGGATAACTGGTATAGGTTCGCCCCAATAACGTTGACGAGAGAATACCCAATCACGCAATTTGTAATTTACTGTTTTTTTGCCAATCCCCAAAGATTCAAGTTTATTACAAATAGAAGTTTTTGCAGATTCCACATCAAGTCCATTAAAATCGCCTGAATTGATTAAAATGCCTTCATCGTTAATTACTTCCACAACATTTAAACCAAATTTTTGTGCAAATTCTAAATCACGTTCATCATGGGCTGGTACACACATAATTGCACCTGTACCATAATCAACCAATACATAATCTGCAACCCATACAGGCATTTTTTTCTCTGTAAGTGGGTTAATTGCATAAGCTCCTGTGAA
>Ga0123355_10019725_pt1 | contig 10741 bp, 8 predicted proteins | sample TergutEmb28metaG_3_FD_89872 | JGI IMG/M metagenome (GOLD analysis project Ga0123355, IMG submission 89872) | Embiratermes neotenicus P1 segment gut microbial communities from Petit-Saut dam, French Guiana - Emb289 P1 | ecosystem: Host-associated > Arthropoda: Insects > Digestive system > Gut ...
AAAAAAAAACAAAAAAAACAAAAAGGGGAAAAAAAAAATCTCTACCCCCCCCCCCCCCCCCCCCCTGAAGTGCATCTTAAAATAGTTAAAAAGTACAATCTGAAACTACAACAGATGGCAACATCTGAATGTACAAACACTACAAGAAAAGACGATCCAATGTGGGATCTAGTGGCATGATATTTATTCTGTAAAATAATCCTTCAACAGCATAAAATATGATGATGTATCAAAGACAACTGGTGAGATCAAGGTGGAGATGCTAAATATCAGTCACAATGTTAGAAGATTATTGCAACAGTAATTGCTGTTTCTGCAACATACCATCTAAAGTTGTTTCATCCGTAGGAAAACTGCTGCTTCCAGGAATGTATCCTGAACTTTCTAATGTGACTCTACTACTTTTGATTACCTGCAATAACAATGTAATATAACTTTTAGACACAAAACCATGCAAACCACAAGTATTTCTTGTTTTTAATTGTGTGTTAATCTGCACACAGTCTTACACTGAATACTTTCTCTGCTATCACAGACACCATTTTGTACTGTTTTTCATAACTGTCAATTTCAAGAAGTCTTTTGATAGCATCCAGTTGTTCGGTTCTTCTTTTCGTGAACAGTCTAACAACTGACTGTGTGTTAAGGAAAATTCGTTTTAGATTACGTTCCAAGAAAGGAATCAGAATAGCATTATGAAGATACAAATAGCAAACAAAATAAATTCCAGGGGATGTGTGGAACAATGGGAGGATGTATGAAGAAATATATAAAGCACACAACTGAAAATTCTTGAAGTGATGGCAGTGGTTCTGTTGAAATAGAGCTGTGAAAATTGGACAGTGAGTTGGTCAGTTAAACGAGACTAAACAGTTGAGGAGCTAACAGGTCCTCAGCATTTTACTGAATCTGAAGGTTCATATTATGTGTGTGAGGTGTGTGAGAGCCCACCCCTTATCCCTATCCTGAACCAGAAGAATCAGGCCCATACCCTCCATTCCTTTTAAGACCCACTTTAACATTATCCTGTCACCCTTGGATAAGTGTTAGGAACAATTCTTTCCTTCAGGTTTCCACACCAAGACCCTATATACATTTCTCTTCTCTCCATATGCTGTGTGTCATGCCCATCTCCTCGATTTGACTGTCTGAATATTTGGTGAGAAGTATAAATCATGAAAGTACAAAATACACAATTTTCTGTCATGTTCTGTTACTTCCTCTCTCAATGTGAGAGACCAAGCTCCACTCTGATATAAAACAACAACCGAATTATTTTTCTGCATACGTTTTCATATAATTTAAATTGAAAAATGAAATAAATGGTATTAATACAATGTACGAGTGTTGAAATTAAGCACGTGCTCAATCTATGAAAAGCCCTAACCTAACACTTCAGAACCTGTATCCCTGTCCATGATGCTGGTAAAGCTACATATTTCTAATTATTATTATTAATTCCATAGATCCATCTTTGGTTACAGATATCGCTGGATGTGGAAATTGTCCAAATACAATATAGCTGTATAAGTCATTATATATTGTCAGTGCTATTAACAAATACATTATTAGTAATTGAAGCAGATATTTATATCATTAACATGTATTACAAGTAACTAAGATGAGACCCATTATATAGATGTCATTTCCATAACACAATATAGAACTGAAACTGAAGATTTAGCGCTGTTGAAATACTCTTCTAGAGTGTAGAATGATTTAAGATGGAGATATTTAGCTAAGTCCAATCTGAATCATTTAACATCACAAGATAACTTTCTTATGTTGGAGAGGAGAGTACTAAAAATTTAATGCCTGAATAGTAGGCCCCTTTTTGATACAATGATAGGTTAGCCTGACGCTGATGGTTAGAATTCTGCCTAGTAATAAAACTGTGTATTTCTGAATTAACATGGAAAAGATTCTTATTGTTCACAATGAATAGTGAAAGAGAGTATATACTGAGGCTGTAATGGTAGTATCCTTAATTTCTTAAACAGTCCTCTACAGGAATTTCTTGGTCTTGACCCAGTAATGTTTCTAATTGCCCCCTTTTGAAATCAAATTATATAACATGCTTTATATAATTTTGGTTTTAGCTGAGTACTGTGATCCTTCCAAGATTGGGAATTTCTAATAACTAATCCAAGAAACTTTGTGTTTGAAATAAATTGGCTGCAAACCGTTTAATTGGGTAAACACCGATGTGATTTCTATATTGAAATCTATGTGGTTAGAATGTGTAACAATTAGAGTGGTATCATCGGCAAAAATTACAGGTTCATTACAGTTATTTCCAACTGGACTGGTAAACAGGAGATTTATACACTGAAACCAACACCAAGTAAAAAATTACAGTAAATGGTTAATACTTCGTACAAGGCTAGCCAACAGAACATCCTTCATTTCGGACTCTTACTGATACTGCTATTGCAATATACTGCCAATACTCGGGAGAGGTGGGCGGCGATTCGAGTATGCTGGATTTAAACAACCGTATACACAATTTGCACTTGAATTCCCACGTACCTTTTCCGATCGGAATTCGAATCTGACGATCCAACCCACACGACACGCACGTGACTCTGGTTATATCACTATTACCAACGAAAGTAAAGGATACATAGTTGCTCCGATGGATCACCTTTCAATGTCCTACCGTTTCCTTGGTCATATTCATGGTTTTGCAACGCCAACACTATAGCGCAGCACGTCATAATTACTACATTGTAAAACATGACATTTCTCATCGACCAAAATTCAGTAAGTGGCGGTAATCGGTGACACCAGTACTCACGGATGATGTTCAATGGTACAATAGCACGGATTATTTTAGTAAAATAAGTTAGCCTCTGTAGTTTCCATAATCTGTGTCTGTGATACTATGATACTCTGATCCATGCTGTGTAGTATTGTAAGGTGTCATAACGTGGTAGAAGACTGTCAAGAGTTGTTTTCAGCAGTCAAAAAATCATGGTGGCATTAGGTTATCTTTACGTATATAAGTTACAACAGTACTACAGTAACTGAAGCAATTTAGATATAATTGTATATCAACAAAGACTGAAATATTTAGTGAGATAGTGCTATACTGCGTCTTCAACAATCATGGCTGCTGTGGAGGAAGCAAAATTAGATGTTCGTAATACAGTATTAAATATCATTTCTTTTACTAAAAATGAAGTGTTGAAAATTGTATGACTTTATACTTGAGTTTGACAGTTTTACTTTTTTGCGGTTCTGCTTTGTGTTTGTGTGGGAGAAAATCGTGTCTCGAGGGAAGTAATCACGATTGTTTTTATTTTCCGTTTTCGGTATCTGTCATTCCTATTTATGCCAGTATACTTATGTTTAGATGTATGATGACTTCGAAGGAACCATACAAGGTCACATCACAGTCCCGAACAATGGAAAAATTCAGAAGCAAGGCAGTGGTCCGGAATTTAATACTTTAGACGAACCAATACGCGACACAGTGGTAGGTGTTGTTATAAATAACGTATAGCAGTAAGAGTACACCAGCATTTGGTATATGGTTTTATGGATGATACTTTTCCAGTTGCGGGATCTAAGGGCTGTTGGAGTGAAGTTCTATCACGTTATGTATCCCAGGGAAAAGCAAAGCTTATTGAAGGAATGTGAGTATTAGATGATATAACTTTCTGCATTTAGGGTGATAAAAGTAAGACCAAGAATAAAAGACTGATTAACTGCTTATTTTTTTAAAGGGGATCTGTGGGGACCACTGGTGCTGTGCACATTCATGGCTATGTAAGTAATAGAAATTAATTTTTAGCAATTGTGATTCAGTTTGTTAGTAAATTTCGGGCCTTATTTGGTGACTTTCATTCAGGCCCACTTAAACTTACACTGTTTTTATGTCTTTACAATCTAAGGTTGGCAGGCTTCTGCTTCCGTCCAGAAAACTGAACCTAAACAGATTTTGGACCAGACCCGTGCACATTTGTTATTTGAATACTTGTGTGTCTGTACATGTCTACTGTGCTGTAAAATACAGCATTGAGCACAGAGTATATGTGATAGTTTTGTAAAGGATACATTATGGGAGAAATATCAGAGTTTCATAGAAAATTTCCTGAGAGTTTAGTGCTTGCAAAAAAAAAAAAAAAAAAAAGTATTGGCAAAGCTGTGCAACAAAGCCAGCTGGAGAGAAAACAAAGGGGCAGAGGAGGGGGGTTATGTACTGAAGAAAAATGTGATGAAATTGCTTGTGTATTGGAAGCAAGCCCAATAATGATCATAGTTATGACCATGCAACTATGGTTGTACATAGTTCTCTGACTCCCGATTGTGAAGGAAGAACTGGATACTGCAGATGGTTAAAGGAATGTGTGTTCCTCATTATGACTCAGAACTTACATTTTATTGTGAAGGTGTATAATATATATTAAGTTAGTACTGACAGTCCTTGAAGCATTCTTGAAGTGCCTTTACACATTGTGAAAGTCGTAGTTTGGTGTGCAGTTAGTTACTAGGATATAATATGGTAATTTTTTAAGTGAAACTTTAAGTTCCCAGTGATTGATTTTGGTATACTTTTTTGATTTGGCTGTCTGAAAAACAACTGTATTTCCATTTTATGCAGGATATTGCTGATGCCCACACAGCTAATAATTCTCTGAAGGTATGGGCTATAGTCTTTCGTGAATAAGTGACCCATTTTAAGTTCTAGCGATTTTTGTTTTTGGGTCACACTGCAAGAAAATGTATATAAATAATATAGCCTTTCACTATGAGTACAGCAAGAAAATGTTCAGCAGGAAACGTATGTTACTCAAACACAGGAAATCTGCATGCGTCCAGAAACATTTTTACATGGTATAAGGTCTGAATAGAACCAGAAGTTCAACACTGCAAGTTTTGTACTTCAAACTAGAGTTGGATCATACTGTAGGGAGAAAATGGGCAGAAATAATAGGCTTCTTTGCTCTTCTGTTATGTGGAAAGCTTGCTGTAATACCATATGGGACCCAGATGAATGACAAACCAGATATCTTTCATCTTGTTACTTTTAAATTTGTTGAAGGAAACCAATTTAAATTGAAAGTGATTCATCCCCATTGTTTTTACAGTATCACAAGAATAATGTAAATACGTTCTGTCTGAACAAGACTTCATTTTTACAAATTAAAATTAAAAGTAGCTGCGTGTTTCAGCTAGCTAGGTACTCCTCAGGCTGAATGCAGAGTGCAAAAAAGGGAATATTTACAGCTGCAGTTATTGATTTGAGGTCTCAAATTTACAACAGTAATGTTATACAACATATATATGAACATATAAAAAAGTAGTAAGTTATGAAGTTTCAGACTGTTTCATTGGTTAGTTGAGTGTATCTATATGTTAAAACAATTTTAAACTTTGTAAATTATTATTCCTGAAACTGCACAATATAAAGATTGATAATAGTTCCTTTGAAAGAAATTAAGAGCAGATTGAAGCCAGGGAATGCTTGCTGTCATGCAGTGCAGAATCTTTGGTCTTCCAGTTTGCTTTCCAAAAGAATAAAGTTTAAGATACATAACCTATAATTTTGCTTTCTGTTTTATATGGGTGTGAAATTTAGTTGCTCATATTGAGGGGGGAACATAGGCTGAGGGTGTTTGAGAATAGGGTGCTGAGGAGAATATTTGGGTCTAAGAGGGACGAGGTAACAAGGGAGTGGAGAAAACTACATAATGAGGAGCTTACTGATCTGTACTCACCAAATATTATTTGGGTCATAAAATCGAGAAAAATGAAATGTGTGGGGCATGCAGCATATATGTGGGAGAGGAAAGGTCCATACAGGGTTTGGGTGGGGAAACCTTAGGGAAAGAGACCACTTTGAAGACCCAGGAGTAGATGGAAGGAGTATATTAAGATGGATCTTCAGGACGTGGGATGGCAGACATGGGCTTGATTGATCTGACTCAGGACAAGGACTGGTGGCAGGCACCTGTAAACTCGGCAATAAACCGTAGGGTCTTATAAAATGCAGGGAATTTCTTGACTAGCTGGGAACCTTTTTTCTTCTGAAGAAGGTCTCTTCTCTATGGAGTAAAGTAAGTAAGAATACATTTTTAAATTTGAGATCTCAAATCAGTAATTGCAGTGGTAATTATTCCCCTTTCGTATTCTTTGACTACCTAGCTAGCTAAAACATGTAGCTTATTTTAATTTGTAATAATAAGGTTGTGTTTAGATGGAACACACATTATGCTTGTGACAGTTGTTTAGTTTGGATTTGTCACTGAAGAAGGGAGCTGGGGAAAAAGTAGCAATGTATGTCATGTCTTGATTTTTAAAAATTATATAGAAGTTTGTAATGGTACTCGTTCTTCAGGAAAGTTAAACGTGGGTGTGACAAAGTGTTTGGTGTGATGGTAATAACTAGACATGTGAAATTTGTACAGTGCAACATGTTATAAATACTCTACTGTTGCTGTTAGTACCTGCAGTGTTCAACCTTTCCAGTTTAATCCTGAAAACTAATGTACAATGACAGTTGGTAATGCTTTTAATATTGATTGTAGTAGGGAATTAAGGCTTTTGTTTGTAGAAAATTGGGATGCTGTATTCTTACAGGGTTCTGCAAGGCTCTGCAGATATTGCTGACAGTTCTAATGATGGAGGACCAGAATTTGCTGAAGTCTTTGTGATTGTGTGGATTGGTTCCATGATAGTAACTCTTAATTCCAAGCTTCTGGGGGGAAATATGTAAGTTGAAAGCAGTACATTCTCAGTACTAGGCTGAATGTTATGTTGTGAGCTTTGTGTATAAGAATTACGTACAGGAGAATGTCTCATTGAGTACAGCAGTAGGTTGGAGGATGGCTGATCAATCACATGGGGTTTGCTGTTACATGAATAATGTTGGGCATACTATTCTTACCAATGTACTGTACTTAATTTTTGGATGCTTGTAACAAAAAATACAGTGCCATAAACAGTGATGTGATTGGAATGTATCTTTTGAAATTCTGTCTATAAAGTGGTCATTCATAATAATCATATATAACCAGTGAATGCTGTATTTACATACACAAAGAAAATGGTAAAGAATTACCTTCACGTATCCTCACCAAAGCAGACTGCCAGGGTATGGTATCAGAAATGTTGCATTACTGTGGAAATTCTTTCTCATTATTTCAGATCATTTTTCCAGAGTGTATGTGTTCTTGGATACTGTCTACTTCCTACAACAATTGCACTTATTGTCTGTAGAATAATTCTGCTGATGAACCCGTCAACATTACTTTTTGTAATCCGGTTCATAGTAACCATGGTGGGATTTGGTTGGGCGACATTTGGTAAGTGTATGCAGTCAACAAAGGAGATACCTAATAAATATAAAATGACCGTTATGGGTAGTAAGTTATTCAGCATGGAGACAGCAGACATTGTAGCACAGTGATTTTGAAACTTTATTTGTCCATTGTGTACTGGTTTTATAAAATGGCTTTATGCATGCCCTGAAGGCATATAGAGTGAGTAGTTGTGTGTCACCAGTCAGTCTTAATCTCAGCACCAGACAGAGACGAGCGGTCAGTTTCATGTATAGAATCCCCAGTACCCATTAAATAGGAGGCTGGGTAAGACTGGGAGCTGCTTCAGAGAAGAGAAAAATCTTTTGCCTCTGCTGAAAATTAAATCCTAGTCTGTCTAACACACAGTGTAGTCACAATTCTGACTGTGCCATCCCAGCTTAAACATTTGAAGGTGTTTCACTAATAATTTCTCTTGCTAGAATTAAAGGATGCTACTGTAATTACATACTTAACTGTGCAGTTGCAACAGACTAGATTTTGTATTACAAAGCTTGTTAAATTTTATTGCAACCACATTTAGAGACAGGGAGACCACTAGATAGAAGACATAATTTCTGCCCATTCTTTTTTGTGAAACTTAATCTGTCACACTCTGAGTGAAGGATATAGTTGAACGTGGTTTAGGAAAAAAACACTAAGGAGGATATGTGGACTGAGAGAAATGAAGTGCAAAATACCTTTCACCTCTTATTTTTACAGTAATTTAGTCAAGAAGGATGAGATGGGTTGGGCCTATACTGTGCAACAGATAATTGAAGAATGCATACAGATATTAGTTTGATAATATGAAGGGAATAGGAGAGAACATCAGAGACTTGGGTATAGGTAGGAGGATAATATTAAAATGTTCTATGGGAAGAGACTGAAGGTGTGGACTTTTGTGAATATGTTTAAAAGCCTTACATTTCTATAGAAGGTAGCTGAATAATAACTACACAAGTGGGATTCTATTATGGAGTTCAGTCACCTTCCAAGTGTGATGCAGTCAGAGTGCAGTCTTGGAAAGAGTAAATGTAACTTTTATTTTTGTAGTTTAATTAATTCTGTTGATTGCAGATGTTTGGGATGTTAAGATCTTGAAGATGGAAGTGGCAGGTATTTCCAGTCTCCTATGATACAGGAGATACTGGCTACTTCCATTGGTAACTAGCTACAAAACTACACAGTGTTACAACCTACAAGACAGTAATTTTGTAGTCACCATGAGAACTTTAAATCTCACTGATTTAATTCATTGTTTTTTTCCTTTTTTTTCTCCCTAGCCTCAATGGTGTTTCTTGGAGATAGTCAACCCCCTGGCAGGAAAGCTTTGGCAGTCTATCCCATGTTTCTGTTTTATTTCATTATTTCATGGCTGGTGATATCAAATACCTGATCACCAAACAAATCTAGGCTTTTTTTAAAATTTGATGGTGGCTTGTGTGAAATTGAAATAATGTAAATTGGTAAGTTGTGAACTGATGTTAAGTCATTACAGTACTTGCTACTCCACAGCCATCAATCACATTCATTGCTGTTTGGAATTTATGTGTATTAAATATGCAGTCATTTCATGTTTTACTCTGTACCCTCATTGTAAAGAACTTATATAGGCTTCAGGCTGCCTGTTGAGTCTTGTTTTGTATATCTGGAAAATATTATGTTTTATTGGACTGGTTTGCAGGCATTTCAAGAGATCTAAGCCCTTCTGTTTTCAAGTGGTAAGCATATTTACAATGCTTACCTGTGAGTGTGTGAAATCCTAAAGTTCCCTTTTATGAGCCTTGGATAATGTTCAAAGTGGGACCATACAGGTGAAGTACAATGTGTTTTTCAGCTCTTCTGCCCTTATTTTGGGGCAAAGTGTGAATGAAGTACGTGATATATGGTGAGCAATTGATTCCTCAATTTTTGTTCAAATTTTAAAGACTTGCTGTTGTAAATATTGCCAATATGTTGCTGAAAAATGCAGTGTAAGAACCATAAAACTCTTTTGAAATTACTAATTAATTCTGGGTTCTGCAAAAGACTGGGAATTTCTTAACCAGCTTCTCACAGAAGATTTTTCCTGTGCATAATGTGGTGAAATAAGACATCATCCAGGACAAATCGAATATATTGTGACAGACTTTAAAAATGTTTGACTTATTCTTGTATTGAGTCAAAAAGTTACTTGTTGAATGTTGGTCCAAGTTCGACAGAGATTAACATGAGAATCTGTTCCAGGCAGGTGAATGTGTGTAATTTATAATTCAGTAATAACTTCTGTAATGAATACATCTGTATAAAATTATTCACGCTACTATGTAAATTATTATATTTGAGTAAATTAGCAACTAAGAATATGCAGAAACTCTTTATTTTTTAAGTGTGCCAATTATGTACAGCCTCTTGAGATTTCTCCAGCACTGCAATCACTTTATTTAGTTCATTCTTGTCCAGTTCCAAACTCACAGTCTTTTGTTTAATGTCTGAGTTCTGAGCCATCATGTTCTTTGCTTCACGTAGATGGAAGTCCAAAGACAGAAGTGGTTCTCGCAGTGACGACAGTTTGCTACTTCCCATCATCCACTGTTGGAAAGAAAAACAATTTCTCGCATGAAACGAACTCGGTCATGACACACTTAAGAACGTGGCTAGCAAACTGTTTGTCCTGATGTGGGCTTTTTGTGGTCATTGAATTAAACCTGATTACACATCTGATATGGGTGGGAAATGCACAGCATTTGCTGATATGGTGTTAAGAGTGTTTCTTAGCAAAGAAATTGTAATACATGTATTTTTTAAATCATACACATAAGTATTACAAGTTTTGTAAATTAAACTTACAATATCAGAGTGGTAGCTAAAAAGTAACACATGCTTTTAGAACACTTGATTTTAATTGTTATCACTCTACAAATGCTTTTATTTAGTTCAGTAACATAGTGCATTTCCAGCACTGTACCATGAGTAATATTCATGAATCCATGAAATCATGTTCATTTCATGATGGTTCTGCATACCTGTAAAATGTTTGATTACATCTGTATGTTTAAATTTATTCATTTCACAATGTTGGTAGGATAACAGTAAAAGGAATTACAGCATTATGAATGCATGACTCAGCTTTGGTAAACAATTATCAGAGAATATTGATCAGGCAACCACTGCAAAGGTGAAGTAAGAGAGTAAGGAGTATTTAATAATTCTGTTTAATGAGACTGTATGGTGTCTGTGGGAGTGAATTAATTTGGAGCATTGGTTGAATGATGCTAATATGTGAAAAGTGAGGTACTGGATGGAATATCTTTCATAGTGCCACTATCTACCATTAACCTTTAGCGTACCGAATTAAATCCCAGCTGTAAGTCCCAGCTCGCCGAATTTTTCTGAGCGGGCATTTAAATTCTGTGCATGCTTTTCGAAAAACGTAAATATTTCGCGAACCAATT
>Ga0123355_10019726_pt1 | contig 10741 bp, 12 predicted proteins | sample TergutEmb28metaG_3_FD_89872 | JGI IMG/M metagenome (GOLD analysis project Ga0123355, IMG submission 89872) | Embiratermes neotenicus P1 segment gut microbial communities from Petit-Saut dam, French Guiana - Emb289 P1 | ecosystem: Host-associated > Arthropoda: Insects > Digestive system > Gut ...
ATGCTACCAGACGCTGAGTTTGACCATGGCCAAATTGAGCCGTGGCAAGTAGGGGCAACTTTCCAGCGGGCAAGCCGGGAGCGGCTGCCAATGTGGCTAAGTGCCGGGCTAGAGCTGTATTGGCTGGGCGAACATGGAATAGATATATATGAAACATATGGAGTTGCAACCGATATTAACATCCCCCTTTGGCAAACATCTGCCGTGGCAGACGGTTTGCCCGGGTTTGGGGATGCTTGGTTCTTTCCGGGGTTGGTTGGTGACGGGCCTTGCGAAGATATTCTGTCAATAGCGTACGCGTTTGTGCGGTACTTAATCGAAACTGGCGACATGGAAAATTTAATTGCCATGCACCGCGGGGCATTTACCGAGGCAGAGGATATTCGCGCCGCCTCGTGGCTGTCATTCACCGGAATCCCGAGTGCTAATGACTGGGGGTTGGTGCATTATTTTGGCGGGCGAATTCGGAACGTAGAAGGCTCTCCGCAATCGCCCTTTGTGCTAAAATTTAGTGCTATGGGGCAGTATTCCAGATACTCTTTTGGCCACAGAGCAGCGTATCCGCAGGAATACTGGGACTGGAATATGGTCGAATATTATATAGCCATTGGCGAAGAGTCTATCCGGTTTATATGGGATTGGCTTGAAGCAGAAAATAGCCGGCGTTTCAACACTTTTTTCATAGGCATAGATGAAACATGGGGCGGCGGCGGATACGGCGGGGGAATGTTGACCAACTTCGGAAGTGTTAACGAGCCACCATGGTTTATGGCTCATGAATCCGCGCACGCTGTTATAAGTACCGCGCGTATTACAAGCAACTTCCCGCGTACGCCGGAGGGTCATTTCCTGTCTCAATTTAAGCATTTTGAAGAAGGGCTGTGTACGGTAATTGAGCTGCTGTTTGAAGCGGAAACCGTAAACCAACGCTTTGCCCGCGAGGCCGCCGCACAAAGGATAGACCGTATGGAAAATTGGTTTGGCGTGACAATAGGCGACGACCATGGACGTCTAACGCGCGAATGCATTGAAATATACCTCAACAACAGGGCTTTGAGCGAAATTGAACATCGCGGTTTTGAAAACGCGTCCATGTTTGGCCGTCAATATGCCGTTTTGCAGTCATATTTCACGGCTGCGTCCTTCATTTTCTACCTGCTGGAACACAGAGGGTCACAGGCAGACTTTTTTACAATCTACAGAAATATAGACCTAATGTACGAAATTTATGGCGTTGACATGCAAGGCATGATATACGAATGGCTAGAGCATTTAAATTACTTTAAATAAGGAGGCTAACATGCAAAAACCGGATTATTGGAAAACGCGCGTTGACGAAATGCACGCAATCCTAGCAACCGTCAAAAGAGGACGCGTATCGACCCTAGCAACATCGCTTGCCGGCAACGAAATACCGATGGTGGTGTATGGCGAAAAGCAAGATTTTGGCCGCAAAGCAAACTATAACTCTGCCTGCGGGGCAAAAGACCCCATCCACTATGCAGACAAAAAGGACAGCAGCAATGTTGTACTAATTGTAGGCGGCATCCATGCAAACGAGTTTGAAGGGATTTCGTCCGCGCTCAACTTCATTCAAATTTTGGAAACGGGGCACGACTTCATGGGCCGCCGCTTCGACTTTGCGGGCGACCTAAAGGGTTGCCGCATAATCATAGTACCTATCATGAATGTGGATGGGCGGTTGCGCCAGCCTGTGGACACATTTGTGGGAGTGGCACCAGAACTCGCGCACCGCTACAGCATGGGCACATGGAAAGATGGCCGCGACTTTATTTGGCCGTACTGCAAGCAAATTCACCCAATACCTATGAACGAATTTGCCCATGTTGGTGGCTATTTTAACGACCAAGGTGTCAACTTTATGCACGACAATTTTTACGGCGAAATGCAGCCCGAAACACGCGCCTTGCTAAAGCTTGCCGATGAAGAAGCCCCAGACTTTGCACTGCTATTGCACAGCGGCGGCGATATGCCATGTACCCCAATGGCAATTTCGTATGTACCAATGTATATTTCCGAAAAATTGCTTGAGCTAAGCCTGCGCGTAAAAGCCCGTGCAGACGAACAAGGTCTGCGTTGCGGCTGCGACGTTATACCCGACACGCGCTTTGCGTACCCCACGCACTCGCTTAATTTGACCAGCGCACTGCACCATGTAAGCGGCTGTGTGCCTACTACTTACGAGTCAGAATCTGTAATACGGGACGATATGTACGAGAAGATATTGCGTGTTCATTTTCTGCTGTTTGAAGAGGCTATGCGGCTACCGCGCGCTACTTGGATGCTTTGGTAGGTGGGTGGGTTGTTAGCCTTCCAGATGAAATTTGAAATTTTGCAACATGACAAGCCCCTGTAAATGTTGAATTTACAGGGGCTTTCTCGAGTCGGAGATGAGAGGATTTGAATTTCTCCATGTCCGTTTTTTAGCAAAACCTTGTATCGTGATGTACCGTAAATGCCAGTGTTTATGGCGTTTTTGTATAATGCAGCAAAATTGTATATTTTGGTTTTTGATTCTGTAAAGGGTAAATTGAAGGGTAGAATGTTGACGGATTGGGCAAACATTGTTTGCCTTTTCTTTACGAAAATTTGGATTAGGCCATCGTTTACTCATAGTGTGTCCACATTCGAATAATTTTTACAATTCCTTTGTATGGAATGCCATTTTTATCTTCCAGTCCATCCTCGTTGGGCAGTACATCGTACACGATACGATGTTGTTTATTTATCCGCCGTGAATAAGAACCCTTCATATCGCCTTGCAGTTTTTCATACGCTGGAGGATTTTGCCACGGGTTTTCCTTAATTACAGACAAAAGGTTTGCAGCAATTTTATTTAATCCTGCCCGTTCAAGCAAGCGGGCATCTTTTTCTGCTTGGCGTGTATATTTTAGTCGATAGCCCATCCCACGCTGTCAAGGCATTCTTTCAGTGGTGTTGCCTTGCCTTCCATTATAGATTCTTTCATACCGGGTATGGATTGTAGGTATAGGGTTTCAAGCATACCATACCAGTCATCTTGGTTTACTAACATTGCTGCACCATCATCTGTGGCAATGGATATGGCGTCACCTTGCCTGATTACGGAGTCGAGAATGGTTGTGAAATTTCTTTGTGCTATTGTTGCGGTCATGTGACTCATGCTACACCTCCTTGGGCTTATTATACACTATACAAATGCGGAAATTCAATCTCTGGTTGTTCATGGGCATTTACCATGCGAAATTTGCTAAAATGTCATATTTTGTATTGCAAAAGCCAAAGTCAACACGCATAATATAAATATCTTGAGTAGCTATGTAACAAAAACGACTAACACATTTGTAAAATAATGAAATAGGCTTAAAAAGGAGGCGCAAATGGAAGAGAGACACATATTCACTGAATCTCCAGAGGAGGAGATGTGGCAAACCGTATTGCAATTTTCATATTCTACAAATATTATTAAACATTTAGCTGCGCATGGACATGTTCCTAATGATGCTCTTGTTGAAAATATTTCTGGCTCAATACTACAAGCACATGAATATTTTCAGTCAAGCAAAAACGTTAGTTTGCAAATTTCTCCGCTTCTGTTGTACTATGGAGCTATAAACTTACTAAATGGTTTTTCAAACTTGATTACTGGTAAAATTAATGAAATTAAACATCATGGAATGAGAGTCGACTTACCAAATAGTTATCAGTACATTGCCGAAGCTTCAATTCGCTTTGATAATGGTGCAATCGGCGGTATTCATGTCTTTAGCAGAGCCTTTGGCTATTCATATAATTTATGTAATTGGGGCGACTGGAGCATCATGGAAATACTTGGGTCAATTGCAGAGCTAAATCCAGACTTCTGTGAATGCTATCCCAACTCTGAATTTTACGTATTATCTATTAGTGATGTTAAAACAGAAAACGCTATTACCGAGCGCATTCCATTGGGGAAACTTGATGCCAGTAAATTTGCTCAGATGTTTAACGACGTTCCAAATTCAAGCCAATCATATTTGCGTCCAAATGTGTCTCAGAATAATGAGGCAATATTACGACATAAGCTAAATTCGAAAAGAATAACAGAATTATCGCATTCAAACCAAAAATATTTGCAGGTTGGACATCGTAAAAAAAAATAATCTGCTGGTGCTTAGCCCCCTCTTTTATATGTATGTTGCATTGTACGCCCTTGGGACATTATGCAGGTATCATCCAGAAAAGTGGAATCCTTTCATTAGGAACGATATAACAGGTGAAAAATTATTAGTCGAAAAATTTACTTTTTACGCCAGACGTTTAATTCCAAATCTGGCACTAAACCATATAACAGGGAAACGTATGTGCTTTACGAATGATAAGTATAGGCAAACAGATAAAACAACACCTGTTAGCAGGAATGATGTACAGAAAATTATAGAAGAAGAAATGAGAAAACTATCTACGAAAGGAATGAGGATGGATGAATTTTAGAGATGCGAATTTTGCGCTGTGCAAATATATAAAATCAACTGAGTTGTCAAAAAACACAGCAGCTTTAATACGCCAGTTGCACACAAGTAAAGACAATCAAGAAATTGAAAATAGAAGTAGCTTTGGGAGTCTTGCCTCAAGTATAAATGCTCATTTTTTTTCATACATCATAGTCGATGCTGATAGGGACTCAATAATAAAATCAAACCCATTCATAACTAAAATTCCACACCTTACAAAAAACGAAACAGCACTGCTCAAGCAGAGCCATAGCATTTTAACGAAACTAATCAATTTATGCCTTTCGGATTTCAAAGTTGAAGCTCCTAGTCTTTATTGCGCTCTGAATCCTTATTCAGACATTAGAGGCCACGATGAAAACATTGATGACAATGTTTTGGTTGGTTTTGAAGATGCTTTTTTTTATGATTGTGCTAAGGCCTTCAAGGAAACTCCAAGCTACAAACTGTTGACAACGTCACATACATGGTCAGCGATAAAAGGATTGTCATTCAACGAATTGATGCAGTTTATTATGGTCATGCGTAAAGAAGTATATAGCTATGATTTTGATGAAGTATCACCCGAACTAACAAAGCTAAAAATAAACCGATTGACAGCAACCCCAAGTCAAGTCGATATTATAGCGAACCAAGCGTATATTATGTTCTCATTAAGAGAGATGCTATTCAGCTCTTGCCAATTAGTATTTAGAGCTATTACTGGAGGCGAGTTGATAATATTGAACAATGACAACATCGTCAGCATAGATGGACCCTTTAGTAATTTAATTTCGAAGGGTGTCTCTGTTACTTCAATAGACTTACCTCTCATGCATTACCTTAAGGTGACTGGTGATATTGTATTACTTAACTGTCAGCGTAGTGACTATCACAAACTCAACGAATTTGGAAGAATTGAAGGAGCAAGTTTTAACAGGACAAGTGAAGAGGGCGAGATAATGCACTATTCTATTCGCTTTATCGATGAATCGCTGAACCCTTTTCAGTTGCGAGTATAGCCCACCCAGACTAAAACTGTATAATGACAATTCACCATATTCAAAAGCTATAGAGAGGGGCTTTATCAAAAAGCCTAATATCATGAGCTTTTATTATACTTCCTTCTCACGGAACTATAGGTATAAAAATACTGCTACCATCAAATGATAGTGGCAGTATAAAAAATCGGAGATGAGAGGATTTGAATTTTAAGGTATCAATCTCACCCTGTATTTTCATGTGTCAACTCATCTCATTAAATCTCAGCACTTCAACGCCTTTGGTTCATTCCGTATCGCCCAATGTTTTTGTGTTTTATCGTGTAAAGGGTAAAGTAAAGGGTATAAAGGGTACTGCAAAACAACCCTGCACCCCGCAAATGTTATTGAAAAAATACGGCAAGGGGCAAAAAAGCGCAAGTGATTACAGGAACTTTTCCGTTGGAGCAAAATTTTTCTTCTTAATAAAGATATATCTCTATTAGTATTAACCGTTCTAACCGCAGAAACAAGCCAATCTTTGACCGTTGAAAGAGGGAACGCAATGAAGCAAGTGAGGGAAGTAACCAAGGGGCATATAAACAGCCTGTCCAGAAACGCCAAACTGAATGCGGGAATCCTTGAACACTACAACACCATGACCGTGGCGGCTGTCATTGAGAAACAACCCGCTAATGTAGTGTCTGCCATGAAAAAACGGATGGAGCGGATGGAAAACTGCAACCGATTCTGGACGACGGAAACATACGAAGCAAGCCGTGTTAAGCTGTTGCTACAGACCTTCCTGTGTCGTGACAAATTCTGCCTGAACTGCAAGCGGGTGAAACGTCTGGTAATGGAAAAACGGTTCATGCCCCACATGGAGGAATATAAGGAACGGCTGTACCACATGACGCTGACCGTGCCTGCCTGTACTGGCAAGGAATTGAAACATCTCATTAAGCACATGGCGACCTGCTTCAAAACCCTTGTAAATTACCTGTACGGAAGCAAAAAAATCACTGAATTGGACTTCTCTCACTATGGTTTTGAAGGCTGCATTAGAACATTGGAAATTACGTACAAGGGTGACAGTTATCGCCCACACTACCATGTGGCAACCGTCTTTAGTGACCTTGCCAAAGTGGACAAAAAGCGAATTAGCAACAAATTTTCTATGTCTGACACGTTACTGTTTTCTGATTTTGAAGCCCTGATACAGCGTGTCTGGTGGTTGCTTATTAACCGCCAACGGCTGACCCGTGAAAACATTTACGCCGACACCGCAGAAGATGACCGCTACAGTTGCACCGTGGATAAGTTTCGTCCAGAGGACTATTTGGAATTGCTGGGCTACATGACAAAAATCCGCTCCGAGGACAACGAGTACATGGAGTATGAAAATTTCAAAACCCTGTACCATGCCCTTGACCGTGTTCGGCAGGTGCAAGGCTATGGTGTTTTTTATAATGTAAAAGCGGCAGAGGACAGCCTCGAATTTTCGGCTGACGAATACCACGACATTGCCGCCTATATTGCCCCAGACGAGCAACCCGCTGACCCAGAGTATGAGCCGTTAAACCGTCTGATGAAAAACAACGACTTCACCATTTTGAGGGGAAAATACACACCCCGCAAAGATATTATTAAACAGGAAATTTAATCTTGTTTAAAAAGGGGCTGTTTTCATGGGAATGCAAAACTCGAAAAAACTCAACGAATTGCGTAATTGGGAGCGTATAGATGAAGTTGACGCTATGCTAGACGCAGGAGAAAAACCAAAAGCTGTCCACAAATGGATTGCTTCCAACGGTTTTCAAATCTCACACCCACTTGTTTACGAGTATGCCAAGCATAGGCGGTTGGTTGCTGTTAATAAGGTGTTGGCTGAACAATTCATATCGCCAATAGATACAAAATCCCTGAAAGGCATAAAACGTGTGCCGATTCTTGATATACGCCCAGAAGCAGTAGCGGTGAAGCGGTTGAAAAACGAGTTGAACGCACTTGAAATGCTTATACAGCTTGGGTATAACCATTTGATTAACTCAAATGCGGAAGTAACGCCAAAACTAATGATGGAAGCTATTGACCTGAAAAACAAGCTGACTGGCGGGGCATATGGGCATTATACCGAATTTGGCTTGCACCGTTTGAAAGAACTTGAAGGGCAAAAAATTAAAAAAATTGAAGAATTGCTGATTACTTTTGTTCCAGAGGACAAAAGAGAGGACGCTATAGCAGCTATTGAAGCACTGGAAGATGATTATTACATGGACACGGAGCATTATACCGAATTTCGGCAAGCAAAAGAGCATGGCTGTTAATCCCGCTCATGCAACAGGGCTTCAACTCAGCCCGCAAGCTATTTTGAAGCCCTGTTATCTGTTTGTGTTGCTGACCCCGCTTTTTTCCTCATATTAGGGTTAGCTTCCATGAAAGCATTTGTAAAATCGTCCAGTAGAACATCTATATTTTGAAGCGTGGATTCCACTATCTTAATTACAAACGCCTGTTCAAAATCGGTTCTACCCTGCATGAGTTTCGACCATTGCCCTTTGTAATACTCGTCATGGGTTTTGGGGTAATAGTCACCCAGAATGTAATCCACCGTTACGCCAAGCCGATTGCAGATATTTACAAGATTTTCAACCGATATTCCACGTTCGCCACGTTCTACTTGTCCGATATAAGGGGAAGTGACTTTTACGGCTTCTGCAAGTTGCTCCTGCGTCAAATCCAGTTTGCGCCGTTCATTGCGTATCTTTTTTCCAAGAATTTTGTTGTCCATTGAGCAACACCTCCCTCTAAACTATACAGAGGAAATGTGCTTTTTGATATTTGTCTTTTGTTCATAAATATATGCTCATGGCTTTTATATAAAGCAATAAGTTTTATTTTTATTGTCCAGAGCCTTGTTTTGTGCTATTATGTAGGAAAAGCGCATGTAAAGGCGGTAACTTTGTGAAGATAATTTTGAGCAGAAAAGGCTTTGACTCCAAGTATGGCGGTATTCCTAGCCCAATACTGCCAGATGGTACGCTGTTGTCGTTGCCGATACCCCAAAAGGACGGCAGGGCATATAGTGAACTGAATTATGACGGTGTAACATACAAAAGCATTATCGAACAGTTGGGCGGTAAATGTGGTGACAACGGTTGCCACCTCGACCCAAATATACGCCGTGGGTTATTTGAAGCACCATGCAACTGGAAACCAGTTTTCGGACAAAAAGGCACGGCACTAACCCATTTAACCAACCAAAATGTTGGAATTGGTGACTTGTTCCTGTTTTTTGGTTGGTTTAGGCAGACGGAACAGGGCAAGGACGGCATTTTGCGGTATGCACCTAAAGCACCAAACTTACATATCCTTTATGGATATTTGCAGATTGGGCAAGTGGTGACAGGGGCAGACGTTGAAAAATACGACTGGCATCCTCATTCCAACGACACAACCGACAGCAACCGATTATTTGTAGCGCAGGAAAAATCAACATGGAACAATGGCATAAATGGGTGGGGTGTATTCTCATATGATAGGAAATTTGTTTTAACTAAAGAGGGCATGAGCCGTAGCTGTTGGTGCTTGCCAGACATTCCCGCTTTTGCAAAGAAGCCCAAAATTTCTGCTTCACGCAAAGACGCATGGAGAGTAGACCCCAAGCATGGCGAATACTACAGGGCAATGGACATAGGGCAGGAATTTGTAATAGAGGAAATCCCCGCTGTGGCGAAATGGGCTAAGTCATTGATAAAAAGCATATGAATTTTAACGTGGTTAAAATTGCCGTTAAAGCATTTTAGATGGGGCTTGATAGAAATATCATTGTCCCCATTTTAGATTGCGGGGCAGGCAATTAGACAGGAGGATTAGCACAGTATGGGCAAACTCGTAGCAGAAAAAATTAACCACCTCAACTACCCAGACGAACAAAACAGGGTATATTGCCGTGTCGCTAATGAAATTCTCAGCCTTACGGAAACAAAGTGCCATGATTGCCCGCTTTGGTACGGAACTCTACAGGGCATGGGTACGGAGTGCTTTTATGTGGATTTGATAAGCGCAAACAATGACGCATTAGCATTGCCTGTGGCTGACCCGCATAAACAATTTGCTTTGATTAACAAAATGATTGGAAGTGGGCATATTCCAACTGACCCATTTTACAAAATGGGAACAGCCCAAATCGAACATTATGCCAATGTAGATGATGATAACGAAAACTCACTTGGAGCCGACATTTTTGCAAGTGTTCTCGGAATGTCTGTAGAGGAAGCACTTGACGAAACAGATGGCGAATAAAGGTTGAAAAATGTATATGTGAGGTGGAAATTATGTACTGTATCAAATGCGGGAATGAATTGCCCGATGATAGTAGCTTTTGCAATAAATGTGGTACAAGCGTAAATTTGAACGCAGACCATAACATGGAAACAGCAGAATCACCCCCAAATAACGCAAAAATTCATGACGAATTAAGAAAATACAAACGACATAGCAAGGAAACTTTGTGCTTGGTATGTGGATACAAGGGCATTATGGGTTTTTCCAACCAAAATGCAATTAGGCACGCTTGGCTGAAAGGCATTGTTGTTTTTGTTATCGGCTTTGCCCTCATCTTTTTTGTGGCTAATACCTCGTTCGTGGATTTTGACCCATTGACAGGTGCGTTATGGTTAAACAGTACAGGACGATGGTTAATGGCGTTAGGGACAGGAGGGCTGATAGGTACAATAATAGCTTGCTTCTCTCGCAAAAAGTTGGTTTGTCCCAGTTGCAAAACGCTGTTAGGATAACAGAAAACTTGAAAACGCAGTATTGAGCCAACGGAAATAACCGCCGTTGGCTTTTGTTTTTCAGGTGAAGAATAACGCCGAAGCGCAATTCTAAGTGCATGGTGAGGTTTTATCCACCGCACCACCTTATCGACAAAATTTGCGTGGAAATCGTTTGCTATAAAATGCGTAAAAAAACAGCCCCAGTTTACGTTTAGGGGCTGTTTCTTTTTTATCTCTCGAACCATCTTTGAAGGCGTTTTTCCATAGGGTTAATCGTGCATGGAGGTTTTTCAATCGCTTCCATCAAACTTTCTGGAAAGGCAATGTAATCAACATTTGGCATGGGAACGCCATGGAGAGTGTCCAATCCCACCCCATGCTCTATTATGCCAATGTCCACTAAATCTTGGAAATAAACGTCAATAGGCACATTTATGCGTGAATTACTCTTTTTAGCGTACCACTTGAAAAAGACGTAAACAAGTTTTTTTCGCAGATAATACTTGCC
>Ga0123355_10019727_pt1 | contig 10741 bp, 3 predicted proteins | sample TergutEmb28metaG_3_FD_89872 | JGI IMG/M metagenome (GOLD analysis project Ga0123355, IMG submission 89872) | Embiratermes neotenicus P1 segment gut microbial communities from Petit-Saut dam, French Guiana - Emb289 P1 | ecosystem: Host-associated > Arthropoda: Insects > Digestive system > Gut ...
CATTCATTCCACTGAGCTAAAGACATTCATTCCGCGGAGCTAAAGACATTCATTCCACTGAGCTAAAGACATTCATTCCGCGGAGCTAAAGACATTCATTCCACTGAGCTAAAGACATTCATTCCGTTGATCTAAAGACATTCATTCCGTTGATCTAAAGACATTCATTCCGTTGAGCTAAAGACATTCATTCCGCTGAGCTACAGACATTCGTTCCGTTGATCTAAAGACATTCATTCCGTTGAGCTAAAGACATTTAATCCGCGGAGCTAAAGACATTCATTCCGCTGAGCTACAGACATTCGTTCCGTTGATCTAAAGACATTCATTCCGTTGAGCTAAAGACATTCATTCCGTTGAGCTAAAGACATTCATTCCGCGGAGCTAAAGACATTCATTCCGCTGAGCTACAGACATTCATTCCGTTAAGCTAAAGACATTCATTCCGCTGAGCTAAAGACATTCGTTCCGTTGATCTAAAGACATTCATTCCGTTGAGCTAAAGACATTTAATCCGCGGAGCTAAAGACATTCATTCCGCTGAGCTACAGACATTCATTCCGTTGATCTAAAGACATTCATTCCGTTGAGCTAAAGACATTCATTCCGCGGAGCTAAAGACATTCATTCCGCGGAGCTAAAGAGACCCATTCCGCTGTCCGTCTAATGGTAGGTCCATAGTCTCTTCTTCCAAAACAAGTTCGACACAGAGTGCGATTTAGTACTTCTTCTTTAAATTTCTAGTATTCGTTTTTTCCTAAAAATCATTAGTGGCTTCGTACTTGTTCCACGTCTTCTCGTCTCTTCTATTTTTCCTTATATAATTTACTCCAATAATGCGTTTTAGAAGGCAGTTCCTATGCAAGATATGGCCGTTCCACTAAGCTTTCCTACTTTGACTGTAAGAAGGATATTTCTTTCTTCCTTGACTTTGAGTAATATGTCATTTTTGAAACGATCGGTCCAACTGTACTTCTACAGACGTTTGTGACAAAACTGTTATATAGATCATTAACAAACTTACGATTTACTAAAACTTTTATCTTTTAACGTTCATTAATATCCTCCTTAATAGCCAGTTACAGAGACTTCAAACTTTACACAGTTTCTGCCACTGAATTTTCATCAATACTAAGTTCTGATACACTGACAAGTTATTTGTAGAAGAAATTTATTTTTCTTATAGAAGAACCTGCTGTTATCAGAGGGCCTGTTTTGTTGTTAGAGTCTTACCTGCTGTTCTCTGAACAATGCCAAGCTGTACCTTCAAACCCACTGTCCACCAGTTCAATTCCCACACTTTTTATTGTCTTTCATTTTCTTTTGAAGCGATTCTTTTTCTCGGCTTTCAGTTCCAATCATCTTGCGGCTTACAGTATTATTTTGCGATATTACTGTGATTTTCAGCGTTATTGGGAGACAGTTTTCATACACTCACCACCCAAACAATGTTACCACAATGTAACACAATTACGTATCGAACACAAAAATAACTCAGACTGAATATTTTACATTTATGACCCATTGTAATTACCAGAATATTTCCAATTGAATAAGTTATCAGTGAACTCTTATAGAGTAGACTGTATAGCGACTTGCTACTGGTTGAACGGTACGTGGATCGAATCTCGGTGGGGACGAGATTTTCCGCACCCTCCCACACCGGTTCTAGGGCACCCCCAGCTTCCTTCACAACGGACACCGGGTCTTTTTCCTGGGGGCAAAGCGGCCAGGAAGTGATTATCATTCGAATTAGTTCAGGAATTTGTGTCCGAAAATTGGCAATACAGGATTAAAATCCGTACACTACCAACAGACTCTGTGTTCTCTGGTCTGTAAACTTCTCCATTATTAGGAGTTCAACGAGATATGAAAATTATTTTATGAGATCCTCCATTAAAAGGAAGGTTGGAGGACACTGCATTAAGCTTTATCGTAGGTCGGTGACATCTTCTTGTGTCCAATTAATTTAGCACCACTCAATTCAGAAGTATTAAAAAAGGAGACCAGTCTTACAACCCATCTATGATTCACACGTTTATAAAAAGTGTCTTGTATATTCCCCTTGCTTATACGCCATTAATTCAACTGCTTTTATTTAGCGTTATTAATTTATGTTTGCTTTATTTACATTGCTTCTTTCACACCTATTGCTTTGCATTATTGCAATATTCAACATTTTATTTAACATTCTGTTTCTCACGTCTCATTGAAATTGTGGTCTCGATTTCTCCACTCATCTTCAAATGAACTTTTATATGTCCCTTTCCTTAACTTATTTTATATTGAGGGACAAGAGACATCCACAGAAGTAACGAAGAAAACTTTCTTCTTCCAGGATGTTACGCAAGGCAACCCGGTGTACAGTTTCCAAAGTTTCGGAAGAGTGTACTGCAGAGTGTTCATTGCCATGTGCTGACGATGGAGGTAGTTCTCCAGTTCCATTAAATTTCTATCAGACTATATGACAACACACTCCCGAATTTGGAAATATTTATTTTCTATTGTTGTTACCATAATATCAAACCTTCAGTTAAAACTTATCACTCAGCATCTTTCAGTTAAGTTAATCATCATTATCACCACCACTGTCATATATTCTGTTTTACGAAAGGTCCATACCTTCTTCCAAAGCGAGATCTCCAGACTGCGATCTGCTGTTTCCCCTTTGAATTTCCAGTACCTTCTCGTTCCCTTAAGATCATGGAGTAGCTGCTTACTCCTTATTACTCGTCTTCTCATCTTTTCTTCTATCTTTCCTTCAGTAACATGTTTTAAAAGACAGTACTTAAACACGATGTGACCATACCATTTACACTTCCTTATTTTTGTTAAACACAGGATGTTTCTCTCTTCCCTGTCTACATGTAATACTTCTTCATTTTTCACACGATAGGTCCAATTGATCTTCTCCATTCTTCTCCAGCACCATATTTTAGATCTTTCAAGATAATTTTTATTTACTTCACGAAGTGTCTAAGATTCAGCACCATGTAACATTTCACTGATTCAATTCAGTTACCTACCTCCATATCAATTTTCGCCATTTATGTTGTTATACTATTAGTCGCAAGATTCTCTTTCTACCAACACCAACTTGCCTCCTAATCACCCGCTACCTGATGACAGCAATAGATCCAGCTTCTGAAAGGTTGTATTTATTTCTGGGCTTTATGCAACAGGCAAAGTCTGCAAGCAAAGTAGTCCTAAATACACCTTACTAACGTCATAACTTTATGAACGCGTTTATTTCTTTAAGAGCACTAACTGGGCTTTATAATAGAGACGCAACTTGTTCTCTGTGAGATAGGACGTGAATTTTTAAAAACAATTTAGTTTAAATTTATTCATAAAATGATTAAGTGTGCCAACTTTTTAACGTCGAGAAATAAAGACGAAGATATACTTTTCTGGTTACCACCTTTGCAAACAAAGAGATGTCTATGGTATCATTCCCTGTGTGTACCCACCTCTGGAGGTGGGGGGAGGAGGTAGTGGCGCCAGCTGGTGTCAGTACTTAGCGCCCTCTCCAGAGCTAGTGCCGTTTATCATCAGAAAAGCCAAATATCACCTACCCTCCGTTCTTGTCCTGGCTCTACCAACCACCCCATCAATTCTATTCTCTTTATCTCAGAAATCGCATCACTCTTATCCGTATCGACCTCCCCTCCCTAATATTGGAGATGGAATGCGGAAATGTGTTGCCATCCTGTAGGTTCACCACCACTGTCATAATGACAAAATCCGCAACTTCCTTTTGTCAGAAAAGTCAAATTTTCAGCGTGAAAGCTTCGAAGGAAAAGATCTTACTGAGTTTAATTTCTTTTTAAAATACGAGATGGCACTAGTGTGTGAAGATAAAATGTAGCGCAACAATAAACAACAAAGTTAAAGGGAAAATAAAAAAATTGTCCCAAAATAAAATCGAGTTATTAACAATGCACATCGCATGAGCAGTTTACTTGTATGTACTTCTGCTTCTTTAATAATTCCGAAATTCCTACGATTAAAACAAGCCGCATTCTTTGTTATGTTTTACTTCTACAAACATGTCACTGTTAAGCAAGCAAAGTACTGATACGTCACGCGTAATGTTCAAGGCCTTTTAATATATTACACATAACATAAACAACAGATTGGCAGGAAAGTTGCAAGGAACAAAGACATGGACATAGCCAACCACGTCCACCGAAGGTAAATAAATACATAATTTTCAGTATTATGATCTGGGCACTAAAATATATGGACTAAACTTGTTTATCGTATCAAATTACAAGAAAATAAATGTGATGGATAAATTTTTGTATGTAACCAGCCGTTCTGTTAAAAATTACGACAATTTTTTTATTTGAATGTCGCAGGCTTCTTAAAGTATAAATTCACCTCAAAAATTATTTTCAAAACAAGAGTTGAAGACTATAGAAACAGGGAGCACCTACGCCTATAAACGTCTAGTGCATTTTGAGGGCGAAACAATCATTTAAAAAATATAATATATAAATGAATAAAGTCGCCTTGTATCAGGCCTTGCCTTCTTCGCGCTATATCAAATCCAAACAAGCCATATTACTCTCCAACACTCTATGTTAGGATGAAGTTAAAATAGGACGACAAAAATTTTAGAGCAACCGAAAATATTTCAAAGAGGAGCACACACGTGGATGTTTCTTCGAACATATTTGTGGAATATCCACACAGATAAATCTGTGCGAAATAAATGAAATTAAATTATAAACAAAGTTTTTATGATACCTTCAAAGCTTCCATCATTTTTATTTATTTTTCGGTACAGTCACATTCGTTATTTTGTGGCAGGTACATTAGTTCCAGAGAGACGGAAATCCATAACCTGATGTAATTGTGATTGACCAATATGGCACTAATTCTGAACCATGCGCAATTAAAGCACTCCCTGTTTATAAAAGCCATATGGCTATACACGTTTTGCAGTTTTGTTACTTTTATCAGACCATAATAACATTCACGTACCAATAAAATTTACGTTATTCATAAAGTACGGAGCTTATATAAATTCTGGAAATTTCTGGGACCTTAGCACTAAGCTAAGTTTCTGAGGCGAATTTCTGCACAACTTCGGTAAATTTTGTACCCACACTGCAAAATTTACGTGGAATTTCTTGGAAACATTTCTCCTATCAAGGAAGATAGAGTTAGTCTGACATGACTGCTACCTGTGTATCTTTCAGTTGGTACTTTCTGTGTTGGAAGCACCGAACCGTGTCATGGGGACTCCCCAGGCGCCTACCTTAATCAGTTCCACTACTCGCTCACATGCACAGCAGCACAGTGGCAGTTTCGAGACATCGATACATTTGCATGATCGTGTTGGCACTCTTGCAGCTTGCTATGTGCAAACAATTAAGGTCATTTAAGGTGTGTGTCTGAGAGGTCTTGTAGTTTTGATATGCTAAAGAATTGCATTCATGGAAGAAAAAGTTTCCTTGTATTATCCACAGCCAGACACAAGAAGCACCATTGATTTGAAAATAACATAATTTCGACATTTTAAAACTAATTTTGTGTATAATTTAACTAATGACACTTTTAACGTCTTAGATTTTATATTTGTGGAATAGAAAAACATTTAAGGAGCTTTGACTCTTTCAGCTAGCCATAAAACTTCGGCCTGTGTGGAAGGTTCTTTACCGTACTGAGCATCCAATCCAGGGAGCCAATAGGCTATGGTTCCTAAGGATACAACTTTGATACGCAGATTAGCCGAGAGGTAGCCTTATTATTTCTTCTTTGTCGTCACTAGGCCAAGGTGTTGTTAAGTACGGATTTGTTTAAGTTTGAAAACCCAAAGGATAATTTCCAAAAGGAAGATAAAATACATTTTTTTTAATATGTAGTACATTAGATCAGTAAATGCACAGTGACACTGTGCAATGCATCCCTTAGAAGCTGTCAGAGTGCTAAAGCTGTCTGGCAGCGAAGTGACGTGGTGTAGATGAAGACCAGCAGTCCTCCAACCCTATAATTTTTACGAGGGTTCTACACAACACATCGTTTATATGATGTTTGAAAGAAATAGGCAATTTACTTTCTGTGCCCTAGGAAATACTGTCAATTGTTCACTTTCACTCTTATTACAGCTTGTGGTCCACTGAGGACATATATATATATATATATATATATATATATATATATTTGCTCTCTGGCTTATAGAAGTTTCATAGATTATGAAACTAGCTGTTTGGTAGCAGCCTCTCAGTGCATGCGTTTTTTAAGCGGTGACAGTGATCCTGTTTTCTCTTCGTGTGTTTTCTTGAATATAACTTACGAATGTTTCGTGAATAAGAATGTGGTTGAAATGTACAAAATTGTTCTTTGTTACGTTGTAGAGAATGTTCAATCTGGAGGCTGCTACACTGTTCTCAAGAACCAAAAACTGCACCCTATACCAAGTCAGTCCAATGTCGTTAACACCCTCTAAACATCTTTCTCTAACCCCCTCGATATAACCCTGCGATCTGCCCATAAGTACGCCACATGTTGCCTTCCCTACAGGATTATCAACTAAAACATTTATGCGTATCCCATCTCCCTCCCCTCATACGTTCCTGAAACTTTCTACGTTTAATTTTGGTCAAATTGTAACTCAAAAAATAACTAAAGACGAGTAAAAATTCTTCAGCCACTTATGCAGTACAGTACAGTACAGTACAGTAGAGTACAGTACAGTACTCTACTGTACTGTACCAGTAATATTGATTTAGAATAGTATTCAGTTGAATATATTTTATATATTTATTTATCTTTGTCTAATTTCTTTAATGATGCTGTCGGTTCATCACATACTATAGCATCGGAGAGCAGGATGGTTCATAAATACATAATTTTAGAGAAAAGGAAAAATTGTGGAAGGAATTAGTCGTGGATTTATTAATTCCTTTTACCACGGCCCAACAGCACCCCACTGAGTCTCCTCATTATCGAGGATTCACGATCACACTCAGACACGCCACACTCGGTAGGACTTCTCTGGACGAGTGAAGAGCCCGATGCAGAGGCCTCTACCTGACAACACACAACACTGACAACAGAAAGATATCCATGCCCCAGGCGCGATTCGAACCCACAATCCCAGAAAGCGAGCGGCGGCAGACCCATGCCTTAGACAGCGTGGCCACTGGGAACGGCGGTTGTAGACTTATGTAAGGTGCAATTACGGCACTCGACAGGACAGACTGACAAAAGATGTGGAGATAGCAGGTTACGGGACTTGAGACGGCGATTTTGTGTACTATAAAGAGCAGGAGTTGTAAGTTACCGGGAAGTTGAGTGTCCTGAATGAATGTCATTAGTGCTGTAGGAGACACTCTGAGTGAATGTGTCATTATTGTTGTATGACATCCTGAGTGAACTGGCCATTAGTGTTGTATGACACACCCTGATGAACATGTCGTTAGTGTTTTATGACACACCCTGAGTGAACATGTCATTAGTGTTGTATGATATATTGTGATTGAACGTCATTAGTGTTGTATGAAATAACCTGAGTGACTATATTTTTGGTATTGTATAAAGCACCCTGAGTAAATATGCCATTAGTGTTGTATAACATACCTTGAATAAACATGAAATTGGTGTTGTAAGAGTATCTTATTTGAATATGTCACTAGTGTTGTATGAGATACACTGAGTGAATATGCCATTGGTGTTTTAGGAGTTACACTGAGTGAACACGTCATTAGTGTTGTATGACATTACCTGATTGAACATGTCATTAGTTTTGAATGAGATATGCTGAGTGAACATGTCATTGGTGTTGTATGACATACCCTGACAGAACATGTCATTGGTGTTTCATGAGATACTCTGGGTGAATATGTCACTAGTGTTGTGTGACATACCCTTAGTTAATATTTCATTTGTGTTGTATAAGATATTCTGGGTGAATATGTCATTGGCGCTGTAAGATAAACTTACACCTTGAGTTAATACACAATTAACGTTGTATGAAACAAATTGAGTTAACGGGTTATTAACGCTCTTGAAGTACCACGAGTTGACATCTTATTAACGTTGTACAAGGTACCCTGAATGAATATGTCATTAGCGTTGCGTGAGATATCTTGAACTACCGCGTCATTAAAACTCGAGCTTCATATTCAAGAAATCCCAAATTCATATCAACCTCAGAACTTCGGCTATCTTGACATTCGTCGTGGTTTTCCTCGGCCCCTTCAGGAAAAACGACAGCAAATCCCTCCACATTTTCCACCACCTATTCTTTCAAAACCCTTTCCAAGTTATTATTCACCCATCATTACATATTTACACTTCATAAGCGTCTTTAAATAAACCAAGATGTGAGACTTGATGATCTCAACTCTATAAATATTAAGGTCATGCGCAATAGATACCAGCATTTCTTTATTCTACGCATACCGTGTAGCTTTATATAAAGCAAGTTTAATGGAACTACATATGAAATTTCTACATCAAGATGTACGGATTCTGTTGGTAACTGAAGCAAAATTTTCACGAAGTGTATATTCGTATCACAGGTAACTTTGTTACCTACCTCAACCAATGCGTCGCATCTGACATTACCCTTACCAAGAATGACTAATAGAACGTAAAATGTATATTGGTCATAGCCGAGAGTTCTTTTGTTTTGAGTGATGAATTTATAGGGTGTTACTTTCGTGCTTGACCAATAAGCGCCAGCCCGACGCTCCGCCGGACACTATGCCAGCTTGACGTCTTTCGCCGCGTGTGGTGGCTGTTTAACAGTCGATGACGGGAGCTGCAGAAATGATCGTATTGGTAATAACTTTTGTAAAATCTGATAGAATGTCACTAAAGCGTTAGATTGGCGCCTGTCGATCAAGAAGGAACAGAAACACCTTACACATATGAATGTTCATGTCTTCTGGAATGTGACGTGTGGTTTGTTTAAATATACCGACGTTTCAAAGAAATCTAATAATTCCTTTATCATTTACTCAAGTACACTGTTGAGAAAGGCAGAAGTTTCCTCCGAAACGTCTGTACACTTTCACCAGACTATGCTACATCATATCCCACAAGCCCGCAATCTGATTAACTCCCGCTGTGATAGACTCAGAACTTCACACAGTTTAACCCTTTAAACACCGAGTTAAATCCCATCTGCCATCTGCTGGCATTATTAGGATCTCACCATATTCTCCAAGTTAGCGGGGTAAGGATTAAGTACACACATGCAGGCAGTAATAATTTCTATAGCTGCAATGCGGGTGGAGGTTACTTGGGAGGAGAAGGTTACTTCTGAAGAGCATTACCTGTAAGGATGAACCCCATTGGTCGGCTCGGATTCCACAGATAATTGCTTCTCACTTCTACGTAATGTTCTCACCCATCTATTATATTTTATTCATTAGTAACAAACTGCTGCCAGAATTGCTTAAATGGCATCACTTCGTATTTTGAATTACAATGATCACAATATATATACAACCTGTGTTAACATTCAGAAATTCTACTTCATGAAACACAGAGTTATGAGTGTTATAAATAAATATTACTTCCATGACGGAGTTAATCCATTATTCTGTGTGATGATAAATCTGTGATTTACTGATGATATGAGCGATCAATCGTTAAATGTACTTAAAATTAGTTTAAGTCGAGACTTTGAAGCATTAAGCAGTGATGTATCTTAAATTTGGTTTTAACTGCACGTGGTAATACTTCATACCACACCGTCACAGATACGAAACTGGAAAATCACTCTTCCTCTCTTTTGAAAAATTTAGGAGTTGCTGCGAGGGAGAAAACAAGTCAGGGCATGCTGGAGTTACTGCACAGTATGCTGGAGATATTGCACAGCATGCTGGAGATACTGCACAGCATGATGAAGTTACTGCACACCATGCTGGAGGTAATGCACAGCATGCTGAAGATACTACACTGTATGCTGAAGATATTACACTGTATGCTGAAGATACTGCACTGCATGCTGAAGATACTACAATATGTGCCGAAGATACTACACTGTATGCTGCAGATACTGCACTGCATGCTGGAGATACTGTACTGTATGCTGAAGATACTACACTGTATGCTGAAGATACTGCACAACATGCTGAAGATACTACACTGTATGCTGAAGATACTACACTGTATGCTGCAGATAGTGCACTGCATGCTGGAGATATTGGACTGCATGCTGAAGATACTACACTGTATGCCGAAGATACTACACTGTATGCTGCAGATATTGCACTGCATGCTGGAGATACTGCACAGCATGCTGAAGATACTACACTGTATGCTGAAGATACTACACTGTATGCTGCAGATACTGCACTGCATGCTGGAGATACTGGACTGCATGTTGAAGATACTACACTGTATGCCGAAGATACTACACTGTATGCTGAAGATATTCCACTGCATGCTGGAGATACTGCACTGCATGCTGAAGATACTACAGTGTATGCTGAAGATACTACACTGTATGCTGCAGATACTGCACTGCATGCTGGAGATACTGCAATGCATGCTGGAGATACTGCACAGCATACTGGAGATACTGCACAGCATCCTGAAGATACTGCACTGCATGCTGGAGATACTGCACTGCATGCTGGAGATACTGCAAAGCATGCTGGAGATACTGCACAGCATGCTGGAGATACTGCACTGCATGCTGCAGATACTGCACTGCATGCTGAAGATACTGTACTGCATGCTTAAGATACTACACTGTATGCTGAAGATACTGCAC
>Ga0123355_10019728_pt1 | contig 10741 bp, 5 predicted proteins | sample TergutEmb28metaG_3_FD_89872 | JGI IMG/M metagenome (GOLD analysis project Ga0123355, IMG submission 89872) | Embiratermes neotenicus P1 segment gut microbial communities from Petit-Saut dam, French Guiana - Emb289 P1 | ecosystem: Host-associated > Arthropoda: Insects > Digestive system > Gut ...
ATTAACGGCCGAAACATGTTGAGCATTGAATGAGTATTGAATAAATAATAAAATAAGTGGCATCAAGTTGGTTTTCTCTTTACTCAACTATAAAGATGATGCACGATCCCATAAACATAAGATGCGTTATAAGTACATTGCTTCTCATGCTTCCTTCTCTGATGATCACTCTAACGGCCTAGATTAAATCCAAGTATACGAACTTTAATGTGTGAACACGCAGTATACAGGGTTATTCGAAATAATTGTCGGAGTTTTAACAACTTCTCATACACAATACACTTGAGATTGGAGTATACGTGTTTTTTTTTTTATTTACTAGAACAACACTCCAAGTTTTTGTTACATACCTTACAGGTGCTCTATATGTGCACCCTTTGTGATTCTACAAACATCAACGCGATAATCGAGTTCGTTCCAAACTGTTTGTAGCGTGTCAGCGGTGATGGTATCAATGGCGGTTCTGATTAGTACCTTCAATTGCGGGATACTTGCGGGAAGAGGAGGAACATAAACCTGATCCTTGACGTAACTCCATAGAAAGAAATCACATGGGGTCGCATCTGGAGAACAAGGTGGCAGTTGTTAAAACCCCGACAATCTTTTAGAATAACCCTGTATATAGAATGATCCTAGGTTATAATAATAATATTTTATTAACTGCGAATGGGTAGACACCCGGTGGCAGTGTCATTTAACATATTACATATGTACGGACCATTTGCTCTAGATTTAGTTGTGGAAGAGGGGGCTACGTGGGAAGCATGTAGCGGCAACTTGGAATGTAAGACGGGAACCATCCCAGCATTTGCTCTAGTACCCAGGAAAACCAAGTAAAACCTGTGTCGAGATGGCCGGTCGCAGGACCTTCCGGTTACTGACTTCTAGCCAGTCGTTCGGCATCTAAGTAAACTATAGTCTTAGAGGAAAATATGACGATGGCCAATAAAATGCCGAAACATGTAGTTTTCTAATTTATAGTCAATAGACATCTCAATGGACATATTTGTGCTTGACTACATACCTTCAATACCAATTATACAAAAATTAAATTTTTGTCGCATTGGATACATACCGAATGCATTATGCATAATCTTACCTTTATAGGGCCTGAAAGTAGTGCAGATCTTCCATTCGTGACGTGCAGCGTGAATGACGTCGGTCATGCACGAATGCGGAACTCGGTAACACAGCACGATCTAAGAGATATCGAAAGCCTAAGGTTTTGTTGAGCACTGCATTCAAAAGTCTGAGTTTACAAGAAATAGGAAAGTACGTGAGCTTGAACGGGTAATCAAGTCATATTAGTGATATTGATGAAGGTTATTTGCTGTAAATTGTGTCCAGTCCATAGGCCTGTCTGATTCAGTAAATATTCCAGAGTATCGCGAAAATCAACTCTTGTTCTTGAAGACAGAACAGGTTTCTTTAGCGTAGCTGAATGAATAAATTGGCCTGAACGTGAGTATGGTCAGTTCCACACAACTGTCCTCAAAAACACAAGCCTGAAATAAAATAATAATATTAATTTTAGAGTTAAATCGATCAAACATAAAATTTATGTCATGTTATATGTCTGGTTTTACGTTTCCTTTAAATTTTCACTTGTACGTATCGATACTCGTTACTCTGCCATAAAACAGTGTACTAATATAGATCTACACGTTTATTATTGGTAAAAAATTTATGTTATAGGTAATACTATCATTATAGTAGTAAATCCTAACGCCTTAAAAGAGATCTATGTTGAGATGCCATGTTGTGCAGAAGTTCACTGACGACACAGTCCCTAAATCTGTGTATTTTAATGGCGTTATCAAATTATAACCTAACTTATACATTTCTTGACATACCACTCTTTAACAGTTTACGAGGAAGTACGCGAGCAGAAGTATCGCACCAAACTAACAATTATTTGAAACGAAAACACAAGACAGGTTTGAGTAATAAAGGAGCAGAATGGAAATTTCAAATTCTCTTAACTTTACCTTTAAAAATACTGCACCGGGTGTCTTATAGTATTTATAATAAACGTGGATAAGAAAGGAACAGAATTTGCTGCATTGTGACAATAGATACGTAACGTCAACACGATACATGCCCGAGCGCGCTGCTACCACGGCCACTCTGAGTGTGTGACTGTTCGCAGCCGCAGTGTTTACTACGTACATCGAGTTTTAGCGATATGATCGCAGAAGACGCGCATCGCGGGACCGCTGCCGTGCGGACATTTTAGCTTAATGTTATGGTAACATGCTTCAAAGTCGACATTCCAATTACAAAAAGAAATATCGACGTTACTCTGACCACGTGAGCCGGTTTCAAGTCGCGTTATACACGGGTCTTCAGACCTTACTTTTAATTTTGGTTCTATTTTTGAATGGGCTCAATTACTAAACAGGTATGCATTATGGGGAACTGAAACCGATAAAAGTGCTTCAGTCACGAGATGTCAAGAGGTGTCAAAAAATAACGAGGCCGTAAGTCAGCGGTGTGTGCCTCTTGGCGTCTGCTTGTTTCTCGTGACACTGAGGTCTGTATGTATAGCGACAAGTAAAGGATCATCTTATGATTTTAAGGTGATAGCTGAGGTTTCCATTTTGCTGTAATGTGGCACTGCGTGTATTGCTGACGGTCAATGACGTAGCGACATATTTCGCCCTGACCGGTATCTGATACGTGAAGCTAGTGTTGTTTGCATTGACCATATACGACCCCTGATGGCTGCTAGTGAACGCACGTTTACTGCCATCTGTTGCCCGTAGTTAGTAGCTATATGTGATCACTCACAACCTATAGGTATGATCTGTGCTCACAACCAACTCTAAACCTTGCTCACGACACGTTGAGCAGGGGACAGTGATGGAACGAGGTCGACCATGAAATTGTTTTGGATTAGGTGTAAAATGCATTACCAAAGGGTGTAAAGTCCGGTGTCCGTAGAGTACACATGTAAGTTAACGAAAGATGGCAGGGATGGAGAGCTATCCGAGATATTCACATGACCGTCAAAGTTGTTTGAACCATCCCATTCAAAGTAAATATGTAAGTGGTGAAGTAATGCCTGTTTATGAAACTGGTTCGCAAGCACGGTTTCGGCCTAAAGCTTGTGAAGATGAAGGATTTGAGGGCGACGGTGAGTACTTACGGTTAGGGTTAAACACTCATAGACTGTCATCCATTTATATAATTTAATTTCAGTTGAGTAGATATTAATACAGCAAGTACATAGTGCCAGTTGAGCTGGGACATATAAGTGTAGTTTGGCCTTAATAGCAGTGTTGACAGTAATTTTTCAGGTGTTTGAGGTTAAATGCGACCGTTGTGTGTCAAGGGTGTATGACTTTTTTGATTTTTGGAGTGTGCGCATGAAGTACTGTGTTTGTAAAAATGTTTACTTGAGACATATCGTATCGAATGCCATAAACTTTTAAAGTATCAGAAGACATTTTATTGTCAGTTCACATGTTTGCCATGTTAGCATGTTTATCTTACTGTCAGTTATAAAGATTAATGTAGATACATTCATCATTTCTGCATGTGAATGTCTGCCTTCAAACACATGAATTTGCTAAGATTTTTTACCACTGTAGAACATTAACCATATGCTTTTAAGTTGTGTGTCTTCAGTAACATCACAATCACTGCAGAATGCGGGAAAAATTTCATTTTGGTAGAATTCTTTATGATAAGTTCTAAATATTTTCAACGTTTCAGCATCAGATTGAAATTATGTGTGCAAATGCTTCAAAACTAATTATAAACAAAAAGTGAAATTTATCTGATGCTTGAGCACTGCTAAACAAGGTAATAAGCCTATAAACAGTTTCTGTTTTGAAGTATCCATATATAATAATTACTTCGACACTAACCATATGTAATTAGAGCATTCATGTGACATCTCCTTGCCATCATGTTAAAAGTTAATAAAATGAAATAAAGAGAGCCTAGCAGAAAAGTGTATGCTACCTGTGTGTGTGTGTGTGTCCCCCTCCTCATTTGATGGAGGTGGTGGTGTTTTGCTGTTGTGTTGCAATGATCTGACTTATTCTGACTCATTCTAGTTGTGTCTGACTTTGGATTTGGTTATATAATGAAATGGCCACAAAATATACATGATTTCTTTTCCGAGCCATGTTTGTTATATGATTGGTTGGTGCATAGTCATCAGATAGTATTGTCTTGCAACAGGTCCGTCGTCTCTTCCAAAGCAGGTTCTCCACAAAGTGTGAATCTAGTGCTACCCTTTTCAAATTGCAGAATCTTTTGTTTTCCTTAAGATCATCCAATAACTGCTTACATATTCTTCCTTGTCTTCCTGTCCCCTCTATCTTTCCTTCAGTACTGTGTTTTAGAAGGCTGTTCCTACACAAAAATGTGACCAATCCAGTTACCCTTCCTTTATTATATGCTACATAATATGTTCCTTTCTTCCCTTGCGCTTTGTAACACTTCTTCACCTTTTCACATATCAGACCATCTGATTCCATCCTTCTCCAGCACCAGATTTCAAAACTTTCAAGGTATTTCTGATCTAGTTTGCAAAATGTCCATATTTCATTATCATACAAATTAGTCATATGTGGCCTAACCAAATGTGTGTTTTAATGAAGTATTCATTAAGTTAATGCAAACTTTGGACAAAATTGCATACATGTGTGAAAGAAATATTTGATGAAGATGATGGTCTTGGACATTATTCTTGCGAGAGTGGGTTTGTACTTTATTTTCTATGATGTACGTCATAAATCCCTGATTGCTGTGTAACCACTAATTTGATATTGTATGAATTAGAAATTTTCACTTCTGTGTAGTGGTTATTTCTAGTGGTTTAAAAGTTGGCAATCCAATAGACCAGTGATTCCCAACTTGGGTTACGCATACCCCCAGGGGTACGAACCAGGACGTTTAGAGGTACGCGAAAAAAATTGAATAATGGCAGAAAAAGGCACATACATCAACATTGTCAGACAAGATACAAGTCAAAAGTTGTGAAATTAATTGAACGTTATGGCGAGTGGCAGAGCAGGTTTTCTTCATTGTTTAACCTTGAGAAAAGCCCCGTTCCCTTGCTTTGTTATTTTGGCGACTGATAGGGAGTCCCTCCCTAAACAATGTGTTGCGAACACGCCACTACAGCGCGTGTGCTGGGCGGCTATTTATTTACAGTTATAACACATGAATTTGAAATGACAGCAACTCTCTTAATTACATTTTGCTAATATGAAGGGTACAATTTATGGAAATAGGCTGCCAAGGAGTATGCAAGTGGAAAAAGGTTGGGTACCACTGCAATAGACTATCCAGTTCCAGAGAAAATTATCTATTTCTCTGTGTTCACAGATTCTACCATCACAAGGTACATTGGTATTGGAGTTGGGTTGGCAAGCCTCATCACGGAGAATCTTTTGAGTCACCCGTTTGTTGTCCTTAGACGTCAGTGTCAGGTAGGCTTTGTGTCAGATGTCAGTTGGTTATTTGTGGCAAGCAGTGGAGAAAGTAGTTTTAGTAGTTCATGTGGTGCAGAGGTAGAAGAAATAGTTGTATACATGAAGGATATTCAACCTACGGAATATGATTTTCACATTCGTACCATGCAGCTTGATAATATTAAAGTTTTATTTATTCACCAATGGATGCGCTAGTGAGTTGTCTTAAAAAACAATATTAAAATTTACGTTAAAATTAGATTAAAACAGCTCCGACATGTTTCGGTGTTACAGTTACACCATCATCAGGGAGCGCATTAATTAATGCTCTCCCTGATGATGGTGTAACTATAACACCGAAACATGTCGGAGCTATTTTAATGTAAATTTGAATGTAAATATTAGTATTGCTTTTTAAGACAACTCACTAGTGTAGTCCATCAATTGGTGAATATATATATAACTTTGATAATATAAAATATAATTTTTTTTAATCGAAGGCATCCCGTTGTGTTTCCGTTCTCACCGTCAAACAAATAGTTTATTACATGAAAAACACAACAATAATATATAATTATTCATATTTAATTATGGAAGCATGTTTCGGTCTTTCTTTAGACAATCTTCAGGCCAACATTCATAAGTAAGAGGTCCCATTAGTGCCACTTCTAGTATATAATAGGCACTGATTGTATCTCTTACGTATGAACATTGCCCTGAAGATGGTCTAAAGAAAGACCAAAACATGTTGCCATAAACAAATATCAATAATTATATACAATTGTTATGTTTTTGACGTAACAAACTATTTGTTTTATTACAAAATATGAGCGTGGGCACCCACTGATGCCCAGACGCAGATAGCCGGGAATAGAGAGAACAGAGGGATAAGACACTCTGTCTTGCTGCAGTAACATGCCCTTACAACCCTTTATCAAAATTGGTGTGAAAAATTCATGGAATTTACGTAGGTACACTACACCAGACTGGGGAACATGGTAACACAGTGGTTAAGGTGCTGTGCTACAAATCGGAAGGTCGCTGGTAGTTTTTCATTGACATTAACCTTCTGATTGCACTATGGCCTTGGGGTCGACTCAGCCTCTAACAGAAATGAGTACCAGAGTATTTCCTGGGGGTAAAAGCGGCTGGTGCGTAAGGCTGACAGCCCTACCACCATCCTGGGCCATTGTTACATAATCTGGGAATGTTAACTTCCTGGAACCCTCTGGGCACCTTGGGCCTGTAATGGGACTGATTTTTACATTACACCAGACATAGAATGTTCTGCAAAAATGAAAGGACCAAATGTTTTTCGCTAGGATAAAGTACTGAAGACATTGAACTTGGGTTTGTCTCCGGTTGTTCAGTCACCCCATGCAGATTGTTGGTGACACAAACTGTGGTGTTGGTTAACATGCCCAGGCAGATGGAAAGTGGCGTCATCACAAAACATAGTTTCGGCTGTAAAAAACAGCATCATCATCTTCAGGTTCAAAAGAGCATCACAAAAAAATGTATTGTTGGCTTGTATGTCTTGGTCTGGTACACGTTACATGAATTCATATTTCTAACTTACAAATCTCAAATGACTTAGTAAAACTGTTTGCACTACCAGGTGTGACATGCTGAATTTTTGGGCAATTTGTCTTGTTGATTTTCATAGACTGTGAACAACAGGCATTCATACTTCATTGAACACGACTAAAATGAAACATCATTTACTGGGGTGTTTTCCCTGTACAAATGCAGTGAGACCCACCGAACATTTGTTTCTTTTTGATGCGAGAGCCCTCAGTGGGCCAGGGCCTCCTCATTCACTAGGTTTCTAGATCACACACAACAACGCACCACATTTGGTAGGACTCCTCTGGACGAGTGATCAGCTCGTCGCAGAGACCTCTACCTGTACAAAACACAATACTCACAACAAACATCCATGCCCCTGGTGGGATTCAAACCCACAATCTCAGTAGGCGAGTGGCTGCAGACCTACGCCTTAGACTGCATGGCCACTGGGATCGGCAAGTTGTAACACTTGTAGGTGAAAATATTTTTGGTGGTTAATTACCAAACATTGCACAAAATCTTCTTCACACTGTAAGCACAGAATTTTATTTATGATAGCAGAGTACACACTTAGCTTTCTGCAGTTGTGGTTTTGGCAGTACTGGTGGCAAGACTTGAGAGTCTGAAGTAGCACAGTTTCAAAACTTGATCTCATGTTTGCAACCTACCAAAATGCATTAAGTTTTCATTATTTTGTCTCTCACTTCTTGAGTAATATTACTCTTAAAATAATCTACATTTCATGTGTTGAAAAGGACATTTATTGTTGAGAGTATGAATTATTTGGAATGTTATTTCTTTTCAAAACAGTTCCACAGAATTAATGGAGTTAGGGTAGCAGAGATTAAGTGGACAGGTCAGGATACAAACATCCATGTGTGCGTAATGTTACTTTGTATATAAAGGTAAAGTGGTCCTGTTACAGGCCCGGTGTGGCCCAGAGGGTGGGTAGAGATGTAGTTCTACTCTTCCATGACCGCGGCACTGGAAGGGGGTGAGTGGTCAGCAGCACGCCCTGGCCGCACTTTACCCCCAGGAAAGACCTTGTATCCATTTTACAGGAGGCTGGGTGGGCCCCAGGGCCGGTCTGGACAGGTGGAAAATCTTGTCCCCACCAGGATTCGATCCCGGACCGTCCGGCCCATAGTCAGTCGCTATACTGACTGAGATACCTGGCCCACACTTTGTATATACATTTCTTACCTTGTCAGTCTTTTCTGAAGTCTTTCGGTCAAATACCAGGGTATTACCTTGAAGCATGTGGATGACAACTGATTTTCTACCATGCATAATGTGCCAGTAATCTCATTCAATAAAACATAGCCATGAAATTTTTACATTGTTGTTGGAACAATATATATAGTAAAGGTAAAGCAATCCCTGAATAGACTTGGACAGTCCCTGAGGGTTCCAGGAGGTTGAGGCCCCCAGATTTCATGACCATCAGCACGTGAAGTTAGTAAGATCTGCCCTATTCACCGACCACCTTTACTCCCCAAGAAATATTCCTGGTACTCATTCCTGTTAGCGGCTGAGTCGACTCTAGGGCCATAGTGCGGCCAGAAGGATTGCATCAATGAAGGATTCCAGTGACACCATGGAGGATCGAACCCGTGACCTTCTGGTTGTAGCGCAGTGCCTCAGCCAACTGCGCCACCATGTGCCACAGTATATACAGTGATACCTCAGCTAACGAGTGACCCTGCTAACGAATTTTTCGGCTAACGAATATGGATTCAGCTAACGAATGTTTTAGTGGATGCACGCGCTAACATAAAGCAGCAAACATGAACAGTCAGGCCATTCCAGGAGCTTATCTTTTCTGTCTGTATGTGTGTGACAATCACGTTTCGGCTAACGAATGTGATTCCGGAATGAATTATCTTCGTTAGCCAAGGTATCACTGTATATATATATATATATAGTAGTTACTAGTTGGTCTGTAAACATGTTGCTCTTTATATACACTTAGGGTTGTCAAGAAGAATGTTCGTTGTTGTAGTTTGATTAATCACATATTGTTGTCCCTGACTATATTAACTCACTAATCTCCTATTAGTTGTGTTACAGGTACACAACAACTCACGCCGCTATCATCTGATGCCTGTCTCCTTACTGCCTGTGATTGTCCACCTACACAAACGTCAAGGTATCACCACGCTGTGGAAGGGGCTTGGCAGTGTACTCATGATCCGAGGCATGACACTCGCAGTTGAAGACCTCATTAGCAAATTCACACCCTGGCCCAAGTATGTACCAAGATAGATTCAGTAACCCATAGTGAAGTTATTGTTTTACTTACATCATAGAGCAGAGTTCCTCTTGAGAAACTAACTGGTGTTCAACTAGTCAAGAAATTCCCCATATTTTATGGAACCCGAAGGTTCATTACCACCTTCACAAGTGCCCGCCATCTGTCGCTATCCTGAGCAGTTATTGTTTTGCAGCTGCATTTTGTTATTGATGTGCAGAATGATTACAGGTAGGGTGGGCTGTTTCAGACATTTATTATGCAATAGCCAAGAATGATAAATTAAAAGTCAAGCACAGTTATCAACAGGAAATGAAGAACAGTTTTTAGGGTGGTAGAGGCCAGTTGAAATGTGATGGCATACGCGCAGAAACAAGATTTCGTCTTTTGGCGAAACGGACGAGTCCATTTAAATTGGCAGAGGCGTCAATTCAGCCGATTACTGGCAGCCGATGCATGCGCATCAGCGGTAGTAATGCTGGATACACCATGTTCCAAGGTAGTGTGAAGGGTACTGGCTAACCACTCCATTTGCCACTTTCCCCTTCACTTCCCCTCCCATGCGTCACCGTGTGCCATCACATTTCAACTGGAGTCTACCGTTCTGAACTCTAATTTGTTTTGCATTTGTGGTTCTCTACATATATGAGCAATAGGCTTAATCTCATTCTTATTTGATATTCTGTGATATATCACACTGAACCCCTCTGACACCACATCTTGTTCTTTCTATAAGTGTGTGAACAGTCTTACTGGTATGTTGAGTGGCCAGATGTGTTTGTATTATGGTGAATGTTTTGTGGGCATTTCATTTTCATTGCCATTGTGTACCAAAGAGAAGGTGTAGTAGGATTACTTATATAAAATCCCTGGCTTTAAATCAGTGAGCCTGGTCTGTAGTCACAGGGGTCAAGACAGCAAGGTCTTACATTTCTGCTTCAGTTTATGCAGCAGCTAAAGTCATGTGCAGGAGTGTGATGTCAGGTTATGCTACTGTGAATCTGAAGTGCTGTCATAGCTTGCGTTGTTGCCACAATGGTAGCAATTGGTTTTTCTATGTGTAAGCAGTTGGATAGTTGGTGAGACTAGCACCGAAGGTTGTGATGTAGAGTGACAGGGACTTTGTGTAGTCCTGCTGTCAAGCTGTTAGTTCGATTGATAATCTTTATATCCTAATGATGAAAAAATGTCTGTTTCCTAAATTTTCATACTGGCTCAAAATTTGTAATGTCGTGTGATAAGTAATACCATTGATTGTTCAGGACGTACAAATGACTGTACACCGCCGCAGAATTTGTAGTGCAAACTGTTAATCTTCGGGCATTTTTTGTCACATCAGGAATAGCCCTTATGTGTTCAAGGGAGGTGTGAACCATATGCCGCTTTAATTAGCATATCAGATACCGCAGTGTTTTTTCCTGTTCATTTTTTCACTGCCGTTATTTCCACCCATTTCAATATCCACATACTCATTCCCACTTGTACCACAGTG
>Ga0123355_10019729_pt1 | contig 10741 bp, 7 predicted proteins | sample TergutEmb28metaG_3_FD_89872 | JGI IMG/M metagenome (GOLD analysis project Ga0123355, IMG submission 89872) | Embiratermes neotenicus P1 segment gut microbial communities from Petit-Saut dam, French Guiana - Emb289 P1 | ecosystem: Host-associated > Arthropoda: Insects > Digestive system > Gut ...
ATCAGAGGCGACCGGTGATCGTGTACGTCGATACGTCGGCTGCGATGAAGCTTGTCGTCGAGGAAAAGGAGTCTGCGGAACTGGCCGATCGGCTGGAGCGGCATCGAGCCGACGGCGACACGCTGGCGGCCTCGCTCCTGCTGCACACCGAACTGCAGTGTGCGGTCAACAGGCGGCCGGAGCATATTGCCCGCGATTCCGTTTCCCGTGTGCTGTCCGCGCTCGCGCTTGTCGATGTCGAGAGCAGTGACTTGATCATGGCCCCCTTGCTGCCGGGCAGTCTCCGCTCCGCCGACGCCATCCACCTCGCGACGGCACTGCGGCTCAATGCACGCGCCATGGCCGTCTATGACCGCGAACTAGCGGCCGCCGCCCGGATCGCCGGCATCGACGCCATCAGCCCTGGGGCGAGCTGATCCGTTCCATCTGGGACCGCGGGGAGAGCAGGACCTCCGGCCGGCGGGAAACATGCTCGGGAGCGACGTGCTCTCAGCCGCGGGTGATGGTGATCCTGGTCCAGGCGCCTAGGTGGATGCGGTCCCCGTCGTGGAGGGGGACGGATTCGCCGGTCGGGACCTCCTGATCGTTGACCTGGATGCCGTTGTCGGTGCCGAGGTCGACAATCGTCCACGCCTGGCTCGGGCCGGGGACCAGCTTGGCGTGCAGGCGGGAGATGCCGGGGTCGGCGGGCGGAACGGCGAGGTCGATCTCCGGGGTGCCCGTGGTCTTGCTGCGCCTGCCGATGCGGAACTCGGCGCCGGTCAGCCGGAACCGGCGCTCCGGGACGTATCCGGGAAACGCCATCGACGCGGTGTCGCCCGCGTCCACGGCGTGCAGGCTTTCGTAATAGGCCCGGTCCGCGGTCACCACCGCAATCCAGGTGACCACCGCGGACGGCGTGTCCGAAGTTGTCGGCCTTTCCGGCCCGCCCCGTGCACTCGGGGAGGGCCGACGATCCGGGGAAGGGCCGGCATCCGGAGCGTCTGGCCCGGGCGGTGCCGTCGGCACAATCTGCGTCGGGGGCGGGAGCGTGAGGGTGGCCTGGAGCGTTCCGTCAGGCGGAGTGGCGGGCAGATCCGGGTTCGTGACGGGCAGTGGCTTGGTGACCGGCTTGGCAGCGGCGGCCCGATCTCGACCTGCGGGGCTCGGGGATACCGGCCGGGTGGCGCTGGAGCCGGCCGACCGCCGCGGGTCGTACGGCTCGAGGCCGAGTACGTCGCGCAGGGCGTCGGCGTAATCGGCGCAGCTGTCGTACCGGTCGCGCGGCGCCTTCGCCATGGCCCTGGCAAGCACCTGATCGACGCCGTCCGGCAGGTCGGGTCGCGCCGCGGTCAGCCGCGGTGGCGGCGCCTGAAGGTGGGCGTAAAGCACCGCCAGCTGCTCTTCCCGGCGGAACGGGATCGAGCCGGTAAGCAGCTCGTAGGTTACGCATGCGAGCCCGTACTGGTCCGTGCGGCCGTTCACGGACGGCCCGCTGATCTGCTCGGGCGCAGCGTAGTTCGGGGTGCCGATGAACTGACCGGCCAGCGTCAGCGTGCCCACCGACTGGACGAACCTGGCCACGCCGAAGTCGGTCAGGTAGCCGTGCTCGGGCCGCCCAGCCCGGGCGTCGACCAGCACGTTCGCGGGCTTAACATCCCGGTGCACGACTCCGACCGCGTGCGCGGCGTCAAGCGCTGAGGCCATGTCGGAAACGAACGCCGCCGCCCGCCGCACCGGCAGCGGCCCGTCCTTGCGGATGACCGCGCGCAGGTCCGGTCCGGCGACGAACCGCATCGCGATGTAGAGCATGCCGTCGTCCTGGCCGGCCGCGTACACCGGGATGATGTGCGGGTGTTCCACGGTCGCGACCGTCCGCGCCTCGCGGACGAACCGTTCCCTGGCTGCCTGGTCTTCGGCGAGGCTCCCGGCGAGCACCTTCAGCGCCACTACACGGCCGAGATTCTCATCGAGCGCGCGGTACACCGCCGCCATCCCGCCGACACCGATCTGCCGTTCAAGCAGGTACCCGGCCAGCCGGGAACCGGGGGCGAGCCTGCTCAGCGGGCCCCCTAGCCGCATCGGAGAATCCCCGACCACCATTCCCCTCCTCGGGCAGCTCCCTCGCACTTCCACGTGTAACAGCTCGCACGGTGGAGCCTCAACGGTACTCCGCGAGCCGACGACTGAAGGCCCAAGCGCAGCCGAGCGCCATCAGCAACGACGCCACGATCACGACGGCCTCGAGCGGGTCGAGCGTCTGCTGGCCCGAACTGGCGGCTGACGTGAAGACGCCCTCATCGGCTTGGATCGCTCCCCTGATGTCGCCGTCCAGGGCGCTGTACCCGGCCGCCGAACTCGCGCCAGTCCCGATGACCGCGTTCCGCTCGGCGGCGTACTGCGAGGCGTTGCCAAGGCTGTACACACTGTTGTTCGCCGTGTACCAGGCGGTCGCCTCACGCTCGGCCGCGGTTACCAGGGACGCTCCCTGCCCGCCGCCCTGCGTCGCTGCGGCGGAGCTGAGCAGCGACCCCGCGCCCGGGCCAACCTGTTTGCTAGTGGACTGGAAGTCGTCCTGGAAGGAGGCGCTGCCGCTGCGCGAGATGACGTTCAGCACGGCGTCTCCCCTGATCTGCTGCACGCCGATGTCGGCGAGCGCGAGATTCGCCGCGGGCCCCGAGCCCTGGCCGATCGCGTGATCCAGGTCAGAGCGCGCCGAGAGAAACGAGGCCGTCAGCCACAGCGCGCTGCCGACGAGCAGCACCGAGGTGAGCGCGAGACCAACGCTCAGCACGCGGTTCGTGCGCCGGGCCAGCCACCGTTGTGCCCGGTACAAGACGACGGCGGTAATGACCGCGAGGACAAGGGCGGCGATGATCGTCGGCAGGTCGGTCGCCTGGCCGCTCGCCGCGGTGAGCGCGTCGTTCTCCTGGGTGAAGACGGTCCTGGCGTTCGGCAACAGCACCAGGTGGGCTTCCTCGGAGGCCACCTGGAGGAACGAGCCGCCGGTCAGCGGATAGCCGTCGGCGTACATGCTCTCGGCTGTCGCCGCGTCACCGGCGTAGACGGGCAGGCCGTTGGCGATGGCGTGCAGAGCGGTCGTCTCCGCCTGGCCGCCGCCCGCGGCCTGCAGCGCGGACAGGTCGCCTTCAGCCGTCTGGATGTCACTCTGATAGTGCCGCAACTGGCTGAGCGGCGGCTGGGAGCTCGGGAGATAGGCCGCGGTGATGGTCACGTCAGCATCCGCGATGGACTCGTACATTTGCCGGGCGTCGGAGCTGAGCGGTTCGTCGACGGTGACCAGAGCGCCGGCGGCGGAGGAGTGCTGGCTGGCCACCCAGCCGCCGAGCGCACCCCAGGCGAGCGAGAGCAAAACTAGCCCGGCGAGCAGCGCCCGCAGCGTTCCGGGCGTGTTCAGGGTGCGGCGGCGGAGAGCACGGCCGACGGGCTTCGGGGCGCTGTGGCTGGCAGGGTCGCCTTGCGCACTGTGCTCGCTCAGCGTGGCGGTCATGAGCCGATCTCCCCGATCTGAGCTTCACCGAGCGTAACCAGCGTTGGGGGCAGCGACTGGAAGCCCACCGCATTCAGGTAGGCCGGCTGGTTTCCGGTGGTGATCACCCACCGCAAGAACGCCTTGATCTCGCTGGCCTTGGCGGCGCTCTGCTGCTTGGTGCTCACGACGGCGTACTCGTAGTTGACGATCGGGTACCCACCGCTGGATGGGCCGTCGATCATCGAGATGGTCTCGTTGGGCGGGGTGAGCGATACGAAGCTGGAGATCGAGGCCAAGATGGTCTGCGGGGTGGGGAGCTCGGGCTGGCCGGCGGCGTTCGCGAGGGCTGCCTCGCCGAGACCATCTTGCTTTGCCCCAGGCAGGTAGCTGATCCCGTTGTAGGCGACGCAACCGGGTGTGGCATCGCAGCTCGCCAGCATGTTGGTGCTGCCCTTCTCGGCCTTCGCGCCGGGAACTGGCGGCCAGAGCACCGTCGTGCCGTACCCGATCGGGTTACCCCAGTTCCCCGAGTCCTGAGTCGACAGGTAGCTGGTGAACAGGAACGTGTCGCCTGAGCTGTCGGAGCGGTGGATCGGCACGACTTTCGTGGCGGGCAATGTCACGCCCGGGTTCAGCTTGGCGATCGCCGGGTTGTTCCAGGTCTTGATCGTGCCGTTGTACATCCCGGCCAGCACGATGCCGTTCAGGTGCAGGTGGACGCCGGCGCTGAGGGTCGGCAGGTTGTAGATCACCGTCTGCGCCGAGACGACAAGCGGGATGTTGAGCAGCGTCGGGTTCTTCACCAGGTCGCCGCTTGACAGGTAGGCATCGGAGGCGCCGATATCCACGGTGTCCGCGGAGGCGTCCTTGATGCCCGCGCCCGACCCCGTCCCGGCGGTGGTCACCGTCACGCCGGGGTGCTGCTGATGGTAGGCACCCGCCCAGGTCTTCGCCAGCGGGTAGAGCAGGGTGCTGCCCGTCTCCGAGATCGTCCCGGCCGGCTCGCGTGGTGTCCCGGCCGAGATGTCTCCGGCCTGGCTCGCCGTCCCTGCTGCCCCGCAGCCGACGATGAGCGCCGCGAGCACCCCCGTGAGCACAGCCGTAGCCCAGGCATGCGGCCGGGCCGCTCTCGCAAGCCGGGCCCGGCACCGTTTCCCCGCCACCGTGAGTCGGCTCCTCACTCGCGCAGCTGTGCGTTGCCAAACAACCGAATTACTCAGATTGTGCCGCTATTTTTCGCCGTCCCCCGATGTCAGACGTACGGCGCAGGTGATGTTCACCTGCTGGACCACCAACATTCACCTGTCCGGCTAGGTCCCGCGGATGAGCCGCAGTTCGGTCCATGCGCCGAGGTGGATGCGGTCACCGTCCTGCAGGGGCACCGGCCGGTCGGAGGGGATCTCCGTGCCGTTGACCAGCGTGCCGTTCGCGGATCCGGGATCGATGACGGCCCAGCTGCCGTCCGCCGCCCGGATGAGCACCGCGTGGAGCCGGGACACACCCGGATCGGCCGGAGGGATGGCGAGGTCGATGTCGGGGTCGATACCGCTGTGCGCGCTGTGCCGCCCGATGCGGACCTCGGCGCCGGAGAGCCGGAACCGCCGTTCGGGGTAGTAGCCAGGGAACGTGATCCCGGGGGCATCGGGGCCGCCCTCGGCTTGGACGCTGTCGTAGTAGGCGCGGTCCGCGGTCACCACGGCCGTCCACTCGGTACCGACCGCAGCCGCCCCGGGCGGACCGGACATGGGCGGCCCGGACATGAGCGGGCCGGGCATCGTCGTGCCGGTCACCGGCTGGCCGGGCGTCGGCGCCATGGGCCGGGATGGCACTGGTCCCGATGGTCCCCTCGGCCCGGGCGACATGGGCTGGGCGGCGCCAGGGGCGGTGAAGTCGTAGCCGCACGCCTCACAGAACTGGCCGAACCGCGGCGCTCCGCAGCGCGGGCACGCCTGGGCTGGCGGTGACGGCGGTCCGGCGACCGTGGCGGGCGCGGCCTCCGGCTGGCCGGAGCCGAAGCTGGGCGGGGCACTAATCAGGTAGCCGCAGACGTCGCAGAAGTCGTCGGTTGCCGACTCGTGACCGGACGGGCAGGTCGCCATGGTCAGCCCTTCTTGACCCGGACCGTCTTCGTCGACCGGGTGTCGAGCGCCATTTCGGCGGCCGCGTCCACCTTCTTCTTTATCCGGACGGTGCCGGTAGCTTCGTCCACCACGTCTACCACGTTAGCGAGCAGCCGGGCCATCTCCGCATTGCCGGCCTGATGCGCGAGCGCAACGGCCCGGCCAAGGCGCGCGGTGGCGAGTTCCTCATCGCCCAGCTTGTTCGCCTCCAGGCCCTCCTGGATCGCGGCGGCAAGCTCAGCCTGCCCGGTGTAGTGCGCGACGTGCGGGTCGATCCTCGCCGACAGCCCCTCATCCTCAGTCCAGGTCACCCGGACCAGCCCCTGGCCGAGCACCTGCTGGCCGTCGGCCGAACTGGCGACAAGGCTGACCCGGGCGGCGAGCATCTCCTGCCCCAGCGCCGCCGGGCTCACACTGACGGCTACGTGGTAGTCCCGGCTCTCCCCCGGCGCCCACGCACCGGTCGGGTAGTCACCTGCCTGCGCGCCGGAGGCAAGACGGCGGCCGGTCAGATCGTCAATGGCGGGGGCGACCTGCTTGACGAACTTCAGCGCCGCGCTCTGCGGCGTCCACACCCGCAGCAGGACGTCCGGCAGCTGCTTGCTCATCGCGTCCCGGGCCATCGCTTCGAAGTCGGCGGCCAGCCCGGCCGGGTCCACCACGATGTCCACCGTGCCCAGCAGCGCCGTCGACACCTTCCGCAGCTCACCCACCTCCCAGTCGGTGCCCACCCCCCGGCAGTCACACCGGAACGCCCCCTCGCACTCCCCGACCGCCGCCGCCAGCTCCTCCGGCGTCTCATGCTGATTCTTGCCATCCGTCAGCAAGATCGCATGCCGCAGCACCGCCGGAGACGTACCGAAGATCTGCCGCGCCAGCCGCAACCACTGCCCGATCGCCGTCCCCCCGTTGGCCCGCAACCCCCGCAGCGCCTGCTTAGCCGCCGCCCGGGTCCGCTCGTCCGCGACCGCCATCGAACCGTCCGCCGGGAACACCGGCCAGGCCGTGTTGGTCCCCGCGACGATCGAAAACCACGTCCCGTCCCTGATCACATCCACCGCCGCCGCCGTGGCCGCGCGGGCGGCGTAAAGCTTGGCCGGCGGGAAATCCATCGACCCGGAACAGTCGACGATGATGATCTCAGCGCTGCCGCCATTGCCGGAAGCAGCCGCCGGGGCGTCACCGGTCGCATCGGCCGTCACGGTCACGATCGCGCTGACATCCTGGCCGCCCGCCGGCAGATACGGGTTCTGGTCGATGTCAACGGTGAATCCGGGCAGGCCCGCCATTAGTGCCTCCTCAACGACGTCCCGGCTGGGACTGTGATCTTCACGTCGTCATATCCACGTCCGGGGCCGGACGCTGTTAGCTAGGTCGACCAGCTCGATCCGGCGCGCCGGGTCGGGGACGAGGCTGGCCAGGGCGCGATAGCCGCGTTCGAGCCCGAAACGAAGCGCGCGTTCGTTCGGCTCGCAGCCGAGGATGCGCAGTGCGCCGCCCCGGTGGTCGGCTGGCGGTGCGCTTTCCACCCAGTCGAGCGCGGCGCGCAGGATCTCCACGCCGAGTTGCTGCCGGCGCAGGTCGTCCAGGGCAAGCCTGCCGAGCCGGGTGTCCGCCTGACGCAGATCGGCCCCGGAGACCGCGTCCCCACCGACGACGAGCAGCCGGACGGCGGCGATCTGCGCCGCAGCGTGATGGCTAGAGGTCTCGGGGACGGCGGCGACCGCGGCGATAGCGCCCACCCGGTCATCGCAGGCCAGGCAGGTGCGTGCCACGCCGAACGCGGCGCTCACGTAGGACCGGTCGATGGTCCAGACGAGCTGGAAGTAGTGCCGGGCCCGGCCCGGGTCTCCGGCCGCCTCGGCGGCGAAGGCGAGCGCGAGCTTGGGCGCCAGCTCGCCCGGCAACTCGTCGTAGACGGCCCCGAACGACGCAATCGCCCGCTCGGGGCGGGAGCTAGCGAGCTCGCACAGGCCGGAGTACCAGGCGATCCGCCATTCGGACGGATTGGCGGCTGACAGGTCCGCCAGGCGGTTGGCCGCGCCCGCATGGTCCCCGGCGGCAATGAGGGCGCGGACCAGGGCCAGCCCGGTCTCCGCCGATGCGGCCACGGACGGCGGAACACCCGCCTCGCCTGCAACGGCGGTTAGCAGCGCGTCGGCCTGCTGCCGCGGCTCAAGCCCGGCCAGCGTGGCCAGGTAGCCCGCCGCCGGGTCGGTCCCGTCGGCGAGAGGGGCGGGCAGCCCGGCGACCACCTCGGCGACCGGCGGCGGGCTCACCCGGGTGCCCTTGCTCGTCCCGGAGCCGTTGCCTGTCGCCGCGGAGCCATGGTCTCCGTTCGCCGGTACCGGCGCCAGGTCGGTGCCGATGGCCCGCAGTTCCGGGCTGAACAGGGCGGAGAAGGCCGGCCGCGGCTCGCCGTCGGCGGCCGACAGCACCTCCCGGAGCACCCCGGTCAGCTGGTCGGCCATCTCGCTGGCTGACTGGAACCGGCGTGCGGGGTCGCTGTGCGTGGCGCGGCGCAGCAGCCGGGCGAACGACTCCTGCTCGATGAGCAGCGGCTCGGAGTCGGGCAGCCGGAACTTGTACTGTCCCTGGAAGCCGCGGAAGTCGAAGGTCAGGACGGCGAGGGCCCGGCCGACCGTGTACAAGTCGGAACTCGGTGACGGCCCCTCGGTCTCGATCTCCGGCGCCTGGTAGCCGACCGTTCCGTAGATGGCCCCGTCATCGTCGATGTACCGGACGCCGCCCATGTCGATGAGCTTGAGCTGCTCCTCGGTCTGGATCACGTTGTCCGGCTTGAAATCGCAGTAGACAAGCCCCCGGTCGTGCAGGTAGCCGAGGGCGGGCAGGATCTCCAGGGCATAGGCGAGCGCGTGCGCCAGCGGGACCGTCTCGCCCCGTTGCCGCGCTTCGAGGCGGATCTGCTTGAGTGACTTGCCGCCCACGTACTCCATCACGATGTAGCCAGCGGTCTCGCCGTCACGGCTGGTGTGCTGGACGAAGTTGTAGATGCGGACGATGTTCGGGTGCTCCACCTCGGCCAGGAACCGGCGTTCGGCGAGGGCGGCCTCCATCGCGTCCGGGTCACCGCTGTTGAGCAGGCCCTTGAGTACCACCCACCGGTCGCTGACGTTGTGGTCCCGGGCCAGGTAGATCCAGCCGAGACCGCCGTGGGCGAGGCAGCCGAGGACCTCGTACTGCCCCGCCACCAGGTCGCCAGGCGCGAGCTTGGGCGTGAAGGAGAAAGGGGCCCGGCAATGCGGGCAGAATCCCTCGGTCATCCCTGGACGGCCGTTCCGTGGCTGGCCGACCGGCTGCCCGCAGTTGCCGCAGAACCGCCGGTTTTCCGGGACCTGGGGATCGGCGAGGACCGCCGTCGAGGGGTCGGCCGCGGGCACCGGCGGCACCGCCACGAGACCGGCGCCCAGCCGGCCGCGCGACGACCGGCCACCGCTGCCCGAGCGTGACCCATGGCTGCCCGAGCGGCTGCCCGAGCCTGCGGATCCCACCGTGCTGAGTGAGCTTGCCGATCCGGAGCCCACCGAGCGCCGGCTCCTGGCGGCCACCCCGGACGCCGCCCACCGGATGCCCGAGTTCGGTGACTCGAACGCCCCGCTCGGGATGCCTGTCCCCGGGGCGCTGGCAGCTGAGGCGCTGCTAACGGTGGGAGCCGCGAACGCCGACACCGGCGCCAGGCCGCAGACGGTGCAGTACCCGTCCTCAATCGTGCCGCCGCACCCCGGCTGGGTGCATGCCACTGCTGTCATCGGCGTCCTTCCGTCGCGAGGATTGCCCGCTGGTATGCGGCCACGGCCGACTCGGCCGCCGCCAGGTCGCACGGCGCCGTCAGCAGCAGGTCGTGTGCCTGGTCATAGCTGGCCGCGATCGCCGGGTCCTCGGTCGCGCCGAGACGGGCTGCCTTGGCTTTGTAGGCGCGCAGCAGGCCGCGCAATTCCTCGCGCCGGCCAAGCGCCGCGGTGATCGCGTCGCGTAGCCCGGCGGTACCCGCCGCGGCCGCCGCCAGCTCGGCTTCCGCCCGGTCGAGCTCCCCCGCCAGGCGGCTCCACTGACCGCCTGCCGCCAGCCCGGCGAGGCTGGCAGGGGGCGCCGCGATGGGCGGCGGCAGCGGCGGAACCGACGTGAGGCACGCCGCGGCTTCGTGCCACGCGGCGATCGCCTGCTGCCGGTCCGTGCGAGCGGCCGCCGTGCCGTCGGTGAGCGCGTCGATGCGGCGCGTGGCCCGCTGCCGGACCCGGTCGAGCTCGGCGATTCGCGCGGCGATCGCCGCAGCCTGCTCGCGCGCCTGGTCCGCCGCTGAGGTGTCGACCCGGCCGTCTGCCACCAGGGCCAGCGGATCGGCGTTCGACGCGGCCCGGGCGGAATCGAGGCTGGCACGGGCGTCGCGGAGCGCCGTCTCGGTCTCGCCGCCCAGGCCAGCCGCAAGCGGCCCGCAACCCGCGAGCGCGGCGGCGGCCGCGTCGAGCGGCGTCCCGACAGCCGTCCAGACCGCATCGACCGCCGAGGTTACCTCGGTCACCTCGGCAAACGCCCGGCGCATGGTGCCGACCGCGGCGGCGAGCGTGACCGGCGGACGGGCGGTGCTCGCCAGGTCCCTGCGCTCCAGCGGCACAGCGGGGGCGGGCAGGATGACGCAGGGCCCGGTCAGCAGGCCGGTCAGCTCGGGAAGATCCTTTTTCGCCGGACGGCGCGGACCGGTGCCGAGCGCCGCCACGCGGTCAACGACGGCGGAGTAAGCGAGGTAGGTCTCCCACAGGGTGGCGAACGTCGCCGATGCGACCGTCCACCGCTCTTTCGACCGCCCGGTCAGCGTCGCGCCGTCCAGCACCTGCTTGGCGAAGCTGCCGTCAAGTTCAAGCAGGTTGGCCTGGATGGCGTCCCGCTCAGCCAGCACTGCTGCCGCCCGCTCGGCGGCTTCCTGCTCGGCCGTCATCGGCACCCCGTGTCCGGCGGCCGCACCATAAAACCCCACATACGTCCCTGCCTCCGGCCAGGAAGAGGCGCACGACCCGTTATCTTTTTACCTCAGTCCGCGCGCGTTTCCGCCAGGTCTGCTGGCGTTTCCGCCGTGTCTGCCCCGGCGTGCTCATCCGATCGTGGTGGGAACGGAATCAGTACCACGGTGATG